>Ga0180732_1000325_pt1 | contig 44012 bp, 41 predicted proteins | sample KR11_01MetaG_FD_148674 | JGI IMG/M metagenome (GOLD analysis project Ga0180732, IMG submission 148674) | Groundwater microbial communities from the Olkiluoto Island deep subsurface site, Finland - KR11_0.1 MetaG | ecosystem: Environmental > Aquatic > Deep subsurface > Groundwater | place...
TTCATTTTCATTCAAACCGATAACCAAGTTTTCATCTATAATAACCGCGCCAGCAGGTTTTGCTGGTGTAGCCTGTTCGTTGATTTTTATGGTGATATCCCCATGTGTCAAAATAATTGGCTTGACTTCTATACCGATACCCGCAACAATAGTTCCCGTTCTCTCATTGATGACTATTTTATTCTTAGAGTTATAATCCATATCAATCTCTTGGACTTCTGCCAAAAACTCTATCATAGATTTATTTTCAGGTCTTTTGAGTTTAATTGTTCTTGGATCCATAGCAACGGCAACCTGTGTACTGTAAAACGTGTTTACCGCTTTTTGAATAGCTACGGAGTTTTTAAAGTTTGATTCTTTAAGCGAGAGTGTTGCATATTCCTGGTGATATAAATCAATACTGATTTCTCTTTCCACAATACCGCCGGCATAGACCATTCCCACAGTAGGATGTGATTCGCTGCCTGCACCTTTTTCATTTCTGCCGCCAATACTTACAGAACCTTGAGCAAGTGCGTAGATTTTTCCATCCACCCCTTTAAGAGGTGTCATAAGCAGTGTTCCGCCTTCGAGAGATTTTGCATCCCCGATGGAAGAAACTACGATATCAAACTGGTCACCTTGTCTCGCGAATGGTTTAAGAGTTGCTGTTACAACAACAGCGGCAACGTTTTTGGATTTGATATCTATTGAATTCATATCTATATTCATAGATTTAAGCATATTCGCAATAGATTGGAGGGTAAATTTTGAAGTTGTTCCATCCCCTGTTTTTTTAAGACCTACGACTAGAGAATAACCGATAATCTGATTCTCACGAACCCCGACTATATTAGCTACATCATTAATTTTAGTGGCAAAAAGAGTTGAGACGAAAAGTAGAAAAAGTATAAATGTTTTCATTAACCATCCTTAGATGATTAAATCTAGCAATAGTTATTCCATGTCTACTCTGCTTTTAGGTAGGTGAGGCTTGTGTTTCCAAATTTTTTAGATTTTACTTGCGTGAAGCTTCCAATATTTTGAGGTATTTCCAAGCCTGTCATATGTTCTATGATGATGAGTTTTACGTTTTCTTTTGGAAGTGAAGCAATCATTGCAATCATTTTTTCATAAATATCTTCCATTCCCTCACGTATGCTAAAAGGCGGGTCAATATAAAAATATGCATTTGATTTTGCTTTTTGCAGTGTTTTCACAACTGCGTTTATGTTTGTAAAACTGTCTCCGGCCAGAACCGTACAGGCATTTGGGTCTGTCTGAGCAATATTTTCTTTAAGAACTTTCAGCGCATCACGGTCCTGTTCCATAAAAATAATACTTTTTGCCCCACGGCTCAGTGCTTCGAGACCGATAGAGCCGCTTCCCGAAAAAACTTCTACAAAAGTAGAATCTATTATTTCAAACTGAAGAGTGTTAAAAAAAGATTCCAAAACGATGGACTTCGAACTTCTGGTTGTTGTCTTTGAAGGAAGTTTGAGGACTCTGCCTTTAAACTTTCCGGAGATTATTTTTTTGCTTATCGGCTTACTTTTCATAAAATGCCTTGATTGCGTTTATGATGTTGTGCTGATACTCTTTTGTCAAAAGTTCTATTCTGCGTTCCAAAATATCAAAATTAACAGGCTCATCTTTTTCTATCGGCTCTTTTTCTGCAACTCTATCCGAATAACCCATAGACTCATATTTATTTTCAAGTGCAAGTATGAGTTGGGATTTTGAGAACGGTTTTTTCAAATCAGCTTTCTCACTCCCTGCAATATAGAAGCATTTTTCATCATTAAGGCACTCCGTATCTCTGACTACGATGTCACAATGCTTAACGGAACTCAGAAATCTTGCTAAAAAAATCTCTAGAGATTTTTGTAATAATGGTGATTGACATTCAACAGCTATCTTCATCCATCTCCTTTTAAGTGTGACATTATACTACACTCGCTTTAGATATGTAAAAATGATTTTATTTTCCATTGTTAAATACATATTTATGTATAATTTTACAAAAATAAACTATATGTTTTAAAATGAAAGTGATTCTAAATGTTTGGTATTCAAAAAGAAATTTTAACCTTTAGCTACAATGGAGTTATTCAAGAAAACAAAAATATTTTTCTCCTCAAATCTATTACTGATCAGCTAAAAAATTTCACGCATACAAAACCAAAAGGAATAGTAATCTCTTTAAACGGCATAGAATATAATGAAGATTTTAATAGCTTGTCTCTTTTGATAAAGCAGATAAGCTTACTATCCAAAAAAGTAGATACTTCCATCAGTTTCATTGATTACAATCTGTCTTTATATAAAATTTTAAAAACATTAACTAAAAACACAAGTTTGAAACTTTTTAAAAACAACAGTGCAGCAAGATTGTTCTTGGATGCAAAATCCTTTAAAGAAGGCATACAAGTCTTAGTTTATGACGAAGATTTGCAAAACAGCCAAAAACTTTCCCAAGAGTTGTCATATTACGGATACTCGGTGACTTTGGCTAAAAATTTAACAGATTTTCAGCAATTCAACAGTGAGAAAAGACATGATGTGGTGGTCACGCACAGTACACTCAACTTAAGTTTATCTTCTTCAAATCCGCAAAAAAAAGCTCTGTCTCTTTCAAAAAATCTTATTGCAAACCTTCCTGTCTTTATGGATACCGCAGTAGAAACTCTCATCTCTTTTACGGGCTTAGATGCTCAGAAATCAGCACACAGTATTAAAAGCTTCGATGTAAGTTTAACAAGTAACATTATATGCAGCGTCATGCGTTTTAGCGGAGATTTGAAAGGCTCATTTGTACTTGTATTTCCAAAAGGAATTGCCATAACAGCAATTGAATCTATCCTTGGTGAAACAGTCGAAGGAGACGATATGGAGACTATTATGGATGGAGTAAGCGAATTTTGTAATATTATTACAGGGAATATTAAAACAGTCCTCTCAGATAAGGATATAAAAGTTGTTTTCAACTTGCCAAAAACTTTCACTTCATTACAATCAACTCTTGAGAACATTGGTGAGGAGAGCGGTATTTGGATCGATATGCAACTCAATGGAAATCCATTTTACATGTTTATTACAAAATAAAGCTGGAGAGCTTTACTGCAAAATAGAGTCCTTTTTTTCTCTATTTAGGAGAGATGATGCATTATGCTGTAATGCAGGTCTTCATCCAAATCACTGATATTTGACAACATCCATTCCAGATAACTTCTCTCACTCAGAGCAATCTCTTCAATGTATCTGCCTGCATATTTGCCAAATTCCAATTTTTCTAAAAGCACTTTTTTAAAACTCAGTTCACACATCTTCTCATGAGAGGCAAAATCAAGCAGATATTCATACAAATATTTTACGACTTTGGCATCTCCAAGAGCATTATGCGCAACAAGGGTCTCTTCTTCCTTTTTGTAAAGCTGCAACTCATAACGTAACACCTGAAGAGAGAAGAATTCACACTCGGGTATGAGATGCTTCGTGGCTCTGAGCGTATCTAGAATCTGCCCTTTCCATTCCAAACCTGATGCACTTAGTTTTTTCAAATCAAATTTTATATTGTGGGCTATAAGTGTTGCGTTTATATTGTTGTATTCTTGTAAAAATTTATAGGACTCACAAGATTTAAAGTCCACTTTATCTTTTATCATTTCATTGGTAATATGATGGATGCTTGAGGCTTTAGGAGGAATTTTCTTGCCTTCATTGAGAAGTTCATAAAGTATATTTTGCACACCATTTTCAACTGCTATAAGTGCAATTGAGCATATTTTGTCTGCGTCCTCAAGACCGGTGGTCTCCAAATCTAAAAAAATCAGCATTGTTTGATTTTCACTCTTTTACATCTGTTTGCTAAAACCACAAAAGAAAAGTAGCCTGAGAGTAAAATAAATCCAAAGAGCCAGCTAATATTAAACCACTCGAAAACGCCGCCAAAATCACTGAATACATAGGTAAAAGCAAGTGCGAATACCATCTGTGCGGCGACCATCCAGATAATGAGCATAAACCATTTTCGCCACACTCCTACCAAATCACCATACCCTATCTCTTGAAGAGCTTCTTTTTCATTACAGCCGTAGAGCTTGAGTTCATATCCGGCTATGCAAATATTAAATATATATTTTATGCTTCTAAAAAGTGCCAGTAAAAGGGTCAAACTCCAGGCTATGGGAAACCAAAACTTTGTTATCTGCATTAAAGCACCGATAATTTCACCGCTCAGCACTGGCGAACCCTGAGTTATATAGATATAAAGAGTAATTAGCGCAGATAAAAGTAATGCTAAAAGAAGTGAACAAAGAGAGACTCTTGCAGCCCATCTAAGCCACAGAAGAAGATAAAATTTATACATGGGGAACTTTAAAATTTTCTAGTATGCCGTAGTAATGCTCCAAAGTTATAAAGCTTTTTTCAAAACGAAAACGTATGATAAATTCAACGATTTTATTCTTTAAATCCACATCTACACTTTGTGCCCGCCCAAAATACCCGAGAGAGATATTTTTACTCTTTACAAGCGCTTCTTTATCATACGAAATTGCTAGGATCTGTAAATATTTTCCCTCTTTCACTTCGCCAAGATTTTCACTCAGCAAAGAAGCGCCAGAGAGATTGATTGCCTTGAATTCAAAGAGCTCTTCAAAGGTTTCTACCTTTTTGTCTATGGCCAAATCTTTAAATAAGAGTTCTAAAATTTTCAGATTCTCTTTTCTGGCTGTTTCATAACCGGAGATTTTATTTGTTAGGTTTTTTAATCTGTCTAAGGCTGAACTCATGCATATTTCCTTTGCCAAAAGTATATCAAAAAATTTGCTTCCTTGTTTATTATCTTTGGCATAGGTTTCATAGGATATAATCACAATTAAATTTTATAACTAAACAGAGAGATTAATGGATTATTTAAAAATAAAGAGTACCCCAAGTTTAAGTGGAACAATAAAAATTTCTGGTGCAAAAAACGCATCTCTTCCTCTCATTGCTATGACAATCTTAGCAAAAAACAATGTTATTATTAAAAATCTTCCCCATGTAGCGGACATAAGAACTCTGCTGAAACTATTATCTAATCTCGGAGCAGTCTGCGAATTTACAGATGACAGTGTTAATGTAGACACTTCAACTCTGACAGAGACAAAAGCAACCTATGACATCGTCAAAACGATGCGCGCTTCTATCCTTGTACTTGGTCCTATTTTAGCAAGATTTGGACACTGTGAAGTTTCTCTTCCAGGCGGATGTGCTATAGGTCAACGCCCAATTGACCTGCACTTGAAAGCTCTTGAGCAAATGGGTGCAAAAATCGATATAAACGCAGGTTACGTTCAAGCAACTGCCCCCGATGGTCTTAAAGGCTGCAATATAATTTTTGACAAAATCACTGTAACAGGAACCGCAAATATTGTCATGGCAGCAGCTCTTGCTCATGGAACTACTGTTATTACAAACGCAGCCAGAGAGCCGGAAGTTGTACAACTGTGTGAAGTGCTAAACGCAAGCGGCGTAAAAATAGAAGGTATCGGTTCAGCTATTCTTACCGTTCACGGAACTTCAGGAGAGCTTATCAACATTGATGAATTTTCAGTTATTCCTGACCGTATTGAAGCTGGGACATACCTTTGTGCAGCAGCAATTACAAAAACTGAGCTTACACTGACAGATGCCGAACCTAAGCACCTCGGCTCTGTTTTAGCTAAACTTGAAGAGATGGGCTGTACTTTTACCCTTACTCACGACACTATCACACTTCACCCGACTCAAAATCTTAAACCTGTAAAAATTGTAACTCAAGAGTACCCTGCGTTTCCAACAGATATGCAGGCACAATTTTTAGCTCTTGCAACTCAGGCAGATGGAACTTCTATCATCGAAGAGAGACTATTTGAAAATAGATTTATGCATGTGAGTGAACTCCAACGTATGGGTGCGAACATTACGCTCAATGGCCACACTGCAACGGTAAGCGGTAAGTGTAAACTTAGCGGAACAGACGTTATGGCTACAGATCTTCGAGCTTCTAGCGCTTTGGTTTTGGCTGGTTTGGTCGCTGAGGGAGAGACGAATGTACACCGTATTTACCACCTCGACCGCGGATACGATTCACTGGAGAAAAAACTTCAAAATGTCGGAGCCAACATAGAGAGACTCAAAGAGAAATAATATTTAGCGCAAAGCTAGATTGCCGCGTCGCTTTGCTCCTCGCAATGACCTAAGCAATGGATGGGTTTTGTCACTGCGAGACTTCCAAGAAGTCGCGGCAGTCTAAATGTACACCTATTTTTTCTCGAAAATAATCATCTCATAAATACTTTTTTTAGTCACAAGCGCTTTATCCGGAGAGACAGAGTGAGAGTTTTTCGCTTTGGCAACTTCATGTCTCAAGCCTGCGATCTCTTGTTCCATGTCATCTACATTCTCTTTCAAACGCAAGATAATATCCACACCCGCCAAATTTACTCCAAGATCACGAGTAAGTCGTAAAATAAGTTTTATTCTATCTATATCTCTTTGCGAATAAAGTCTGATTCTTCCATCAGAACGTGATGGACAGACAAGATTCTCTCTCTCATATTGACGCAGCGTCTGCGGATGAATTTCTAAAATCTTCGCAACTATACTAATCAGGTAGACCGGTTCGTCATACAAATGGTGTATACTCATATTTTCTCCTTCTACTCTTTGGGTAGTTTTTCTTTCATCAGTTCAACTAAATCTTCATCAAGAGAGTCTACATCCGGCAGAACAATGTTTGCTCTGAGATAAAGATCTCCGCGAACTTTTGTTTTTCTGTCCATCGCGCCAAGCTCTTTTACACGAAATCTTTGTCCGTTTTTCGTATTTTGAGGGATTTTAAGTTTTATCTCTTTGTCTAGCGTTTGTATAGCGATTTTTTCTCCAAAAAGAGCCGCATACAAAGGAACATCAAAGTTTTTAACCAAATCGTTATCTTCTCTTTCATACTCTGAACTTGAAGCAACATTGATTTTTAAGAATAAATCTCCGGCGCGTCCGCCTTGTGCGTGTCCTTTGCCTTTAACACGCATTTTTTCACCGTTTTTTACGCCGGCTGGTATCTTAATATCAAAACGTTCTCCGTTAACCGCAACTGAGTGTGAACCGCCAAGAATTGAAACAACAAAAGGGATAGTAACCGCGCTTTCAATATCAAGATTTGGCTCTTGCTGGCTGAATCCGCCACCGCCAAAACCTCCACCACCAAAACCTCCACCACCAAATCCTCCGCCTCCGAAGCCGCCGCCTCCGAAGCCGCCGCCACCGCCGGAAAACATGCTTCTGAGAATTTCATCTAAATCCGCGCTTCCGCCGCCGCCATGAGAACGAGAAAAATCATGGAAATTTTGTCCGCCGAACATTCCGTCCCCTGCTCTGTCGTACTGCGCTTTTTTCTGTTTGTCGCTGAGAATTTCGTAGGCTGCGTTTATCTCTTTAAATTTATCTTCCGCACCCGCTTCTTTATTAATGTCAGGATGGTATTGACGGGCTAATTTTCTGTAAGCTTTTTTTATTTCCGCTTCTGTTGCGTTTTCTGATATTTCTAATGTTTTATAGAGTGATTTACTCATAATTTTTTCCTAAAATGTATTAAAATTGTTTAAGTAGGATTATATCACAAGAGTTGAGTGTCTGTCAATCAAGGTGGTGTGTCTAAAAGTTTATGGCATTCACACGCTCATTCTCGAATTCACCTCCTGTGAATTCTCCGAGGCTAAAAACCGAATAATCCTCGTGATTATTCTTTTGGTTTTTAGAACCGCGCGTAAATACCAAAAACTTCTTATACTTTTTAGCGGGAAAAGACGAGCGAAGCAAGGTCGTAAAACGCAACAAATTGGTGACTAAAATCAAAAGAGTAATGTAAATTCAAGGCGCATAACGAGGAAGGGTACTTATGTACCTGACGAGTGTAGCAACGCAGAAGTTACGTTGCTATTTTGATATTTAGTGTAGGAAATGGCGGACTTCTGAGAAATATAGACTCATGCCGAATTCATTCGCCGCATCTATAATCTCTTCATCTCTGATACTCCCGCCTGGTTCAATTACGCTTTTTACACCTGCAGCTGCAGCAGCGTCAATTGAGTCACGGAACGGGAAGAATGCTTCTGAAGCTAAAGCAGCCCCAGTTACATCAAGTCCCATCTCTTTTGCTTTTTTAAGCGCACACTGAGAAGCGTCAACACGGCTTGTCATACCCATGCCAACCGCAACCATTGCAGAATTTTTCACATAAACAACACAGTTAGATTTTGTCAAAGAAGCTACTTTGTACGCTATCTCCATATCTTTCATCTCTTGTTCTGTCGCTGCATTTTTAGTCATGAGTTTTGCATTTTTCACTTCATCTTCGCCAACTTTGTCAGCGTCTTGGAAAACAAATCCACCGTCAATATGTTTGAAATCTTTTGCGTCATTTGCAAGTACAAGTTTGTCCGAACCCATTTCAAAAAGCTTAATGCGTTTTTTGCTTGCGAAAACTTCTTGAGCTTCCTCGGTAATACGTCCTGCGATGATAACTTCCAAGAAAATTTCATTCATTTTTTCAGCGAGCTCTTTTGTCACAACACCGTTTACGGCTACAACGCCGCCAAACGCAGAAACAGGATCACATTTAAGTGCTTCCGTGTATGCTTCTAAAAGTGTTCCTTTAATGGCAAAACCACAAGGATTTCCGTGTTTTGTAATACACACTGCGTTTTCATCTCCAAACGCAGAAGCGATTTTAACAGCGCCGCTTAAGTCGTTTAAGTTGTTAAAACTTGCTTCGCCTTTAAGCGTTTTAAAGTTGTTTGAGTAGTGTTTGTCAAATTCATACAAAGCACCTTTTTGGTGAGGATTTTCGCCATAACGCGTGTCCATAACTTTGTTTCCGACTACGAATTGTTTTGCTCCAAAACCACCGTTAAAACGGCCGTTCATGTAGTTTGCAATCATTGAGTCATACGCTGCCGTATGTTCATACGCTTTTATCATAAGTCCTAGACGGAAATCTCTTGTATTTTTTTCGTTCTCAATTGCATCAATAACCACAGCATAATCACTTACATCCGTAACAATCATAACGCTATCAAAGTTTTTTGCAGCAGAGCGTACCATTGCCGGTCCGCCGATGTCAATGTTCTCGATGATGTCATCAAAATCATCTGTTTTTTCGATTGTTTCTTTAAACGGGTAAAGATTTACACACACTAAATCAATCGCTTCAACGCCAAGCTCTTTGGCTTGATCAAGATGAGACTGTTTATCACGACGGTGTAAAATCCCGCCATGAACATAAGGATTCAGCGTTTTAACGCGACCTTCAAAACATTCAGGAAACTTTGTAACCTCATCAATTTCGATTGCAGCCACACCGCTCTCTTGTAACATTTTAAATGTCCCGCCAGTTGAGATAATCTCAAACCCGTTACTTACAAGTGATTTACAAAAATCAACTACACCGCTTTTATCGCTAACACTTACTAATGCTCTTTTTACCAAAATATCTCCTTTTTATAAAGCAATGTTACAGAAAAATTACAATTATTGAAACATTGCCCATTGGCAAGAATAAAACTATTCAAAAATTGCGTGATTTTATCTAATTTGAGTTTAGATGGTGGTAAACTTAGTAAAACTATTATGGAATTTATAATGAAAAATATCGCAATTTTATGTTCAGGCGGAGATGTTTCGGGTATGAACCCGGCCATTAAACATTTTGTGGAGTACTCCATTCAAAAAGGTTTAAATCCTTATTTTGTTTACGATGGTTACGAAGGTTTGATAGATAACAGAATTAAAAAAGCAACTTATGAAGATGTTGCGGGAATTATAACTCGTGGCGGCACAAAAATAGGCAGTGCCCGAAGCAAAAGATTTATGCAGCCGGAATTTAGAAAAATTGCCAAAGAAAACCTCGACACACACAATATAGATATGCTTGTAGTTCTCGGCGGAGACGGTTCCTTCCGCGGGCTTGATGCTTTTTACAAAGAACAAGGTATAAAATTTTGCGGTATTCCCTCGACTATTGACAATGACATTCACGGAACCGACTACTGTCTTGGCGTAGATACGGCACTCAACATCATCAAAACTTCCATAGATGCCATCCGTGACACTGCTTCTTCTTTTAAACGCGCGCTTGTTATAGAAACTATGGGGAGAGATTGCGGTTATCTCGCACTCATTTCAGCTCTCACATCAGGAGCGGAACTTTGTCTTATTCCTGAGCGTAAATACAATTTGCATGATTTTGAAGAGAACTTTAAAACGCAGATAAAAAACGGTAGACGCTATTTCATAGCGGTAATTTCAGAAGGAATCGAGCAAAGCGCGACTGAAATTGCAACCTGGTTTGAGGAAAAAATCGGTATTGAAGCTAGAGCTACGGTTTTGGGTCATGTCCAACGCGGTGGAAATCCCAGTATTTATGACAGACTCATGGCATACAAATTTATCTCTTTTGCCATAGACGGTCTGCTTGAGGGACATAATGACAGTGTCGCATGCTATACAAAAAGCCACTTTAAATACAAAAGTATTTTTGAAGTCACCGGCACGCCGCATAAACTGGATAAAGAACTTTTAGCACTCTTGGACAACATGGATGTATAAACTTAACTTCTATGTCCAAAAAGATGCCAAGGAAGCCACAAAACAGGCCCTATTTGAGATTGGTGTCGGAATGTTTGAGAATTATGAGCAGTGTTCATGGGAGACTCTTGGAATGGGACAGTTCAAACCCATAAACGCAGCTAATCCTCATATTGGGGAAGTAGACAAACTAGAAGTTTTAGAAGAGTATAAAGTAGAGCTTATCTGTAAAGATGAACTTATAGAACTCGCCGTACAAACGTTAAAAGAAGCTCACCCCTACGAAGAAGTGGCTTATGAAGTTTTTAAAATGGAAGCATTTTAAAAGCTCTTTTTTATCCACTCTGAAATCATTTCTAACTCATCTTTATCAAGACTGTGGTCTTTTTCATAGGCTTGAAATTCTACTGCAAAACCGCCATTTTGAAGTGTTTGAACTTGCCCTTTTGAACTCTGAAATGGAAGTACATTGTCGTATGTTCCATGTGTACAGAGCCATCTTGCATCTTTAACATCCTCATTCATCTCAAGCAAAAGTTTTTGCTCATCGTAAATATAACCACTCACAGCAATGTAACCCGCCAGCGTTTTATGATATCTTGAACCAAATTCAAAAGTCAAAAGTGAACCCTGCGAAAAACCAAACAAAAAACTCTCATGCGCATTAAAGTCACTCTCAAAAAGTGCGTCTAAAACTTCAGTAAGAAGTTTACTTGAGTAAGTAATTCCCGGCAGTTGATTAGGTGGCAGTTGATACCAGGAAAAACCAGTATGGTATTCAAAAGGAGCATCTAAAAGAAGATAGTTCATGCTCTCAATATTTAAAAATGCAGGCAATCCGGTAAATCCTTCAGAAGAGTCTCCACGACCATGCAAGACAATCATGAGCTTCTTCGAAGGGATTTTTGAAGGTATAAAAATATTTTCTAATGCTAAATTATTCATGCGTTATTATAGCAAAGGCAGCCAAGAGTTTAACTACTTGCTATAATTCTCTTATGAAAAAATACTTATTATTTGATAACGACGGCGTATTGGTAGAGACTGAGAAGTGGTATCACCGAGCGAATGTGGAAATTTTAGAACTCTTAGGTCTGCAAATCAGCGAAGAGCGATACAAAGAGATTATGATTCAGGGGCAAAGTGCCTTGTTGCTTGCAAGCGAACATGGCTACGACGCAGAGAGTGTCGAGAAATACCGTGATAAACGCAATGAATTGTATCAGCACTATATTCGTACAGAAGATATTGAGATACAAGGTGTTTCGGAGATTATAAAAGAATTAAAAGAAAGTTACCAAATGGGCATTGTCACTTCAGCTAGACGTGCAGATTTTGAACTAATTCATTCCAAACGCAGCATTGCCAAACATATGAAGTTTGTTTTATGCAGCGGTGAATATAAACGCTCCAAGCCTCATGCTGACCCTTATCTCGAAGCTTTAGCTCGATTTAACGGGGCGAAAACTGAAGCGCTCATAATTGAAGATTCCGGTCGCGGACTTGCTTCTGCCCTAAACGCAGAGATAGATTGCGCCATAGTTTACAATGAGTTTACAGTTTCGCATGATTTTACAGGGGCGACGCATCGTATTAATAGTCTTGGGGAATTGAAAAAATTGTTGGAAAAGATTAATAGTTAAATTTTTTTAGTAAGAAAAGATGACGAGGATGAAAAAGATATCTATTAGATATCTCTCTCAATTACTCTCTGGAAAGTATTAAAGTAGTTGTCTTGTAACTGCTCCATACTCATGGAAACATCGTTTACCTTAACAGTATTGCCGCCGACAGTTCCGATTTGCTCACATTTTAAGTCGCCTAACATTTCTTCAAACGCAGCGCAGTTTTCCGGCTTTACTTCGATGATAGCGCGGCTCATACTCTCTGCAAATATGTCTCTTGCATCAGCGACTTTCATATCTACATCACAGCCTAGACCTGAAGTTGCTGCCATTTTTGCTAAAGCAATAGCAACACCGCCGCTGCTTGCATCTTTAGCACATTCCAGCAAGTTTTTCTTGTTCGCTTCAATAACCAAGTCCCAAAGAGCTAATTCATTTTTGTAGTTAATTTCTGGAAGTGTTCCCGCAACTGTATGGCAAATCTCTTTCATGTATAAAGAACCGCCAAACTCAGATTTTGATTCACCTACCAGGTAAAGTACATTGCCCTCAGTTTGAAAACTAGACATCAAAACATTGTTTTGGTCATCGTTTACACCTACAGTTGCAATAGAAGGTGTCGGGAAAACTGAAACGCCGTTTGTTTCATTGTACAGTGAAACATTCCCGCCAATAACAGGCGTAGTAAGTTCGGCACATGCTTCTTTAATACCAAGACAGCTTTGGCCAAACTGCCACATAACTTCAGGATTTTCAGGGTTACCGAAGTTCAGACAATCCGTAATAGCAAGAGGACGAGCACCACTCATGGCGACATTTCTACCTGACTCAATTACAGCCGCAGCACCACCGCCCATTGGGTCGATGTAGCAGTAACGAACGTTACAGTCAGCAGACATTGCAAGCGCTTTTCCGTTCTCTTTAATACGAATAACAGAAGCGTCAAGCATCCCGCCTTTTTTGATTGTGTTGGTCTGAACCATAGAGTCATACTGAGTATAAATCCATGCTTTATCAACAACTTCCATAGATTTTGTCAATGTCTCAAACGCAGCCTGATTAGAAACTTTTGCAAAGTCGTTGATAGTCACGTTTGCGATTTTATCTAGGTACTTTGGTCTTGTCATTGGACGGTTAAGTTCCGGTGCTTCTTCACTTACCGGGTCAACAGGAACCTCAGCAACTTTCTCACCATGCCAGAAAAGCTCCATATTTCCAGTTGCAGTTACTTCACCGATAACAGCAGCATCCAAGTCCCACTTCTCAAAAATGTCAATAATCGCTTGTTCTGAACCTTTTTTAGCACATAAAAGCATACGCTCTTGAGACTCTGAAAGCATAAAATCATAAGGAGTCATGTTTTCTTCACGAGCCGGAACTTTATCAAGGTGCATAATCATTCCAGAACCTGAACGTCCAGCCATCTCAAAAGATGAAGATGTCAAACCTGCCGCACCCATATCTTGAATACCCACAACATAGTCAGTTTTGAAAAGCTCTAAACACGCTTCAAGCAGAAGTTTTTCAGTAAACGGGTCACCAACCTGAACAGTCGGACGAAGAGATTTTGACTCCTCAGTAAAACTATCAGATGACATTACAGCTCCGCCAAGACCGTCACGGCCAGTTTTTGCGCCAACGTACATTACCGGATTGCCGATACCATCTGCACGGCCGTAAAAAATCTCATCTGACTTTGCAAGACCTAAAGTAAATGCGTTTACAAGGATGTTTCCGTTGTAACACTCATCAAAACTTGTCTCACCGCCGATTGTAGGAACACCCATACAGTTTCCATAACCGCCGATTCCCGCAACAACACCACGTACCAAATAACGTTGGTGTGCAGATATTTTGTCATCATTAAGCACATTGCCAAAACGCAGTGCGTTTAAGTTTGCAATAGGACGTGCGCCCATAGTAAATACGTCACGCATAATCCCACCGACACCTGTTGCAGCACCTTGGTACGGCTCAATAAATGAAGGGTGATTGTGTGATTCCATCTTAAATACAGCCGCATAACCGCCGCCAATGTCAATAACACCTGCGTTTTCACCTGGACCTTGAATAACCCATGGAGCTTTAGTCGGGAAACCTTTTAAGTGTACTTTTGAAGACTTATAAGAACAGTGCTCACTCCACATAGCTGAAAAAATTCCTAACTCTACTAAATTAGGTTCACGACCTAAAATCTGTTTGATATGCGTGTAGTCATCTTGAGATAATTTATGATTTGAGAGTTGTTTTTCGATGTCTTGAAGTTGTTGGCTCACAGGTGAATCCTAAAATTTGGTTTTTAAATGCGGATTATAGCAAAAAGCTTGTAAAAGTTGTTTTAAAGTAAAGATAGATAGTAGAAATTTGTAATTATGCATATTTGATACGTGCTCCCAAGTAAACCTTGGGAACGAGTGTGAGCAAGCAAGTGAAGTTGTTGTTAGCCTACACTCACATCTTTATTGCGTTTTTTAAAGTACTCTTTCTCAACACGGCAAAGAGGACAGGCCCCTGGAGGTTTTTTGCCTTTATGGACATGGCCGCAGACTTCACACACCCACTCTTCATCATCATCGCCTTCAAAGAAACCTTCCGCTTCAAGTGCTTCAAGCAGTTCTCTGTACTCTTTTTCATGCTCGACTTCCACACGTCCGATTGCTTTAAACATTCTGGCAATTTCCTTGAGTCCTTCTTCTCTGGCTATCTCTTCAAATTCAGGATACATTATTTCATGCTCATACTGCTCGCCATCGGCCGCATAGACTAAGTTTTTAGCTGTTGAATCAAACTCGAAGTCATGCACGAGCTTATTGTATGCTTTGTACTCCGCCATTGCGTGATACTTCTCATTATTCGCAGCTTCTTGCAGAAATCTTGCAATTCTATGGAAACCCTCTTTGTAAGCTATATCCGCAAAGAATTCATATTTGTTTCTCGCCTGAGATTCACCCGCAAAAGCTTTCATTAGATTGACAGCTGTCAAATTTTCTGTGATGCATTCCATATGCTCACCACAACAAACTAAGGTTCCACCCCCAACATTTTGAACTTCTACTTCATTGCCGCATTTATTGCATTTATAAGTTTCATATTTTCTCATTCTTTTTTCCTTTTATAATTATTGTAAATTTTTCTTTAAATCTGCTACAAACTCTGTAATATCATCATGCAGTGCCTGAAGGTCTTCTTCATGCTCAACCTCATCACCAAGGATAGAACTTATCAAATCATAGGTAACAATATCTTTATTTCTCGTAGTTTCAACGATGTTACTATACGTTCGTATAGCGCATTGCTCACCTTTTATAGCGTCTTCTAAAATCTTTACAACGTCAAAATCTTTGGGTGCGTCATAGCCACAATTTGTTTGCGTAAACCACTCTTGCGGGTGTAAAATTGGTGTGCCGCCAAGTTGCAAAATCCTGTCTGCAATCATAGTCGCGTGTCTTAGCTCATCTGCCGCATGTTGATTTAGTTCAACTATAGCTGCATCTTTCATAAGCCCTTTAATAACCTTACTCTCTATAAAATATTGGTAATACGCAAGCCACTCATCCGCGTATGCTCTGTTGAGTAAAGTAATTATTTCGTCTACCTCTATCCCTTTAATGATAGAATTTCCAACTCTTGCCATTTTGTACTCCTTTTAGCTTATAAAGGATAATTTTTATCCGTTAGTAACTTTACTCTTTAAATTCTTTGGATTTAATTAATGGAAAGTGAAATCGCTTTTTGTGCGGAGATTCTTTTTTAAAAGAAAAATGTTTATGTAGTGAATTTCAAGTATTTCATACTCTTTGGTTACATTTGGAAGTTTTACTTTAAATTCATCGCCTGTACTTTTACCTAATAGTGCGCGTGCTAATGGGGAATGTACAGAGATAAGGCCGTTTTCCGGTTCGCTTTCTAAAACGCCGCAGATAGTGTAGGTTTCTTCATCACCGTTGTGAATATTTTCCACTTTTACACTGCTGCCAAAGCTCACTCGGGAGTGTTCGTGCAGGGAAGGGTCAATTATTTGGGAGTTCTGTATCATGGAGTTAAGATAAAATAATCTTTTATCTATAAAACGCAGCTTCTCTTTTGCGGCTTGATAATCTGCGTTTTCACTGCGGTCGCCAAGAGCAGCGGCGACAAGTTTTTCATGAGCTACTTTTGGTTTTTCATGTTCAAGCAAAAACTTGAACTCTTCTATGAGAAGGTCATAACCCTCGACACTCATTGGCTCTTTCAAGAAGAGCCTTAACTTGCAAAACCTACTATATAGTAGGTCTCTTTATTCTCTAGTTTATTGACTGCAACTTTAAATTTCTCGCTGAAGTGTTCTATTTTCTCACGTGCAGCTTGTGCTAATTCTGCACTTGGAGCTTCTATTTTTATTTTAAAGCAGTCATTCGAATTTGATAAAGCAACATAAGAGCCGTCTACTTTTAAATGGTCATGTAAGTCCATAATATGTTTTTGAATTTTTTCGTATCCCGAAGTATTGTTTTCTATTTTTTCGAGCTGATTTAATAAAGCATCATTTGGTACATACCCAAGTTGTTTCAACATAGCATCTCTCTGTAGCATGGAGTTTTCCTCTTTTTTTCAAATTTTGTGAAAAAATCATAACAGTTTTTTGTAAACATTCAGAATTAATTTTATTTGCTTTAACTATAATAATGGCAAATACTCAAAATTTTAATAAAGAGAGACACTTATGACTGAAGAGATACTCAAAAAGATAAAGCAACTTCCTCCGCTTCCAGAGTCTGCTATGCAGATAGAAGCCGTGTATCAAAGCCCAGACAGCAGCTTTAATGACATGGTTAAAATTTTAGAAAAAGATCCTCTTTTAACGGCAGATATTCTCAAAGCTGCGAATTCTCCGTTATATGGTTTTTCTCGAGAAATAAACGCAATCAGCCAAGCAGTCGGACTTTTTGGCATGGGAACTGTCAGAGGTTTTGCACTTGCGAGCATTGTTAAAAAAAGCTTTTCTCTTGATTTGTCTCCATATGGAATAAGCAACGAGATGTTTTCAGAACTTTCTAAAAAACAGCATGGCCTCATGACTGCCTGGTGTCTTAGAAAAGAGAACAAACTTTTGGGTGTTTTATCACCTGCTGCGTTTCTTGTAGAGATTGGCAAGGTTCTTATCTCGCAACAAATCATGGCTGATGGAACTCAAAATGAATTCCGTGATGCCCTCAAAGAATTGCAAGATGTTGAAGCAGCTGAGAGAAAAGTAGTTGGCACAGACACGCCTGAAGTCAGTGCTACCATCTTTTCACAGTGGAAATTTGAAGAAGGACTTGTTGAAGTAATTAAACATTGCCAAAATCCAAAGAATGCTTCAACTCCGAATAATCAAAGAGCTGCGTCAATTTTAAATGTTGTACGTGTCTGTGTCCCAATCAACGGAGTTATTACAGATGAAAGCGTTGCGCAGGCGAAAGAACTTATCACAGCTTACGGTTTAGATATGGAAAGCTTTGATAAAGCATTAGAAAACGCGAGATAGATTTCCTTGAAATCTCTTCTCATTAGGCTCACACTGGGCCTACACGAACAAGACATTACGCCTGAAGAAATGGTACATGTCAATAACTTTTTAGCAAAAAAATACATCACAAAGCATGACAGTCTTTATAAATTCAACTCCAAATACCGTGCAGGGACTCTGGGTCTTGTTCAAAATGGCACAGCCTATTTACACGTTATAGGAGAAAATGTTCGTGATTTATTTATTGGTGATGGAGATTTAGGCACGGCTAAAGAAGGTGACCTGATCATTGCTTCAAGAAATCTTGGGGTTCGAGGAACACCAAGTGCCAGAGTTGCAGAAATTGTAGGACGAGCTGTGAGTTACAGTGTTGCATACATTATAGAAAAAGACAAACATCGCTCTTTAGTTGACTTAAAAACAGAGTTTCCAGTCGGTGCAGAACTTAGCAAAGAACAACTAGAAAGCTATGAAGTCGGAGATGTTTTTAAAGTCAACAACCAAGAAAACATCATTATGGAGAAACTCGGAAACATCAACGACCCTTTAGTTGATGAAAAAATAGTTTTGGCTCAGTTTAACAAACATGATGAATTCAGCCAGGATGTTCTCGATATCGCTGCTTCATTTGCTCCTGTGGATGCAAAAAAATACCCTAAACGCAAAGACCTAAGAGCTCTTGCGTTTTGTACAATCGACCCGGTCACGGCAAAAGATTATGATGATGCAATTTATTGGGATGACAAAAACACAACACTTTATGTCGCTATTGCAGACGTAAGCGAATATGTCACTCCTTTTGGCGCAATTGATGATGAAGCGATTTACAGAAGTTTTTCCATCTACCTTCCTCACCGTTCTATTCCTATGCTTCCTCGTCAACTGAGTGAAACTCTTTGTTCACTTCAGCCACACGTTGATAGACTTGCCTATGTTTTTGAGATTAAACTTGATTTGGAAAGTCTGGAAGTAGCAAGTTCTCACGTTTATGAAGCCATCATCCACTCTCAAAGAAGATTTAACTACGAAGAGATAGATGCGTTCTTTGAGGGGAAACTTCAAGCTCAAAATAAAGAAGAGAAAGAGATTTTTGCTTACATAAAAAAACTAAGAGTCGTCACTGACGCTCTCAAAGAAAAAAGACTCAAAGTCGGGTATAACTTCCGTTCATCTGAGCTTGAAATGACTATAGACGAAAACTCAAATCTTGTCTCAACTTCGCTTGCAGAAGAAACGCCATCGCACGGACTGATTGAAGATTGTATGCTTTTAGCCAACAAAGAAGCGGCGAAACAGTTTGAGCGGGGAATTTTCAGAATCCATGAGCCGCCAAGTCAGGCAAAACTGCAAAATCTTTATCAGGAACTCGCGGGAATCGGTATGTCAATTGACATCAAAAATTCTATTAAAGAAACTATTACAGATATACAAAAACAAGCAACCGAGATGGGGCTAGAGTCTGAAGTCGATACCCTCATCATCCGTTCTCAGATGCAGGCAAGATACGCTCCTCTAAACGCAGGACACTTTGGATTAGGTTTTGAGCAGTATACGCACTTCACTTCGCCAATACGCCGTTACTCGGACCTCATCGTCCATAGACTTCTTAAAGCAATTGCCAACAATGACACGGTTGAAGGATCTTATGTTCTAAGAAACATAGAAGCGCTAGCAATGGCCATCAGTGAAAAAGAACGAGAAGCAAGTACGATAGAATCAGAATTTATGGCCAGAAAATTTGCGCGCTGGGCTGCTGGGAATCTTGGCAATGAATTTAAAGCCCGCATTAGCGGTACTGAACCAGACTTAAAAGCAGACTTACATGATGAGATTATGGGAGCAAGGTTAGCTCTTAGCTCTGCAATTCCAGTCATTTTATTTGAAGATGTCATTGTAAGAATAGACAAAGCAGACATCGCAAAAGCCAAAATTTTTGCCACAGTTGTTTCTAAAGTCGAGGAATAATGTACAAAAGCGAGTTTGACAAACATATACAAAACAAGTCTGTCACAAACAGTTTTGTTTTTTACGGAGAGAGTGCGTTTCTTATAGATATGTACACGCAGATGCTTAGTAACGTGGAGGATGCTTCTGTTTTAAAGTTTTACCATAATGAGTATGATTTTAATTCAGCCAAAGCACATCTCTCTCAAGCATCTTTATTTGGCGACAGAAATATCCTCATCATTAAAAGTGAGAAAAAAGTACCAAAAAAAGAGCTTGATGTTCTTTTAGCCTACTGTGAAAAAAACAGTGACAATATTTTTATCTATGCCTATTACGGTGATGATCATAAAACGTACGCCAAAGGTTTCGACGCTAAGAAAGTTATGAGCGTGCGTTTTTTTCATCCAAAAGATTTTGAAGCGCAAAATATTGTTTTGGCACTCGCCAAAGATAAAAAAGTAGACATAGATAAATATTCCATTGCTCACCTGCTTCATATTCATCATGGAAATGTTGCGCTTGCCTGCAATGAACTTGACAAATTTAAAGTCTACGACAGAACTATTACAACCAAAGATATTGACACCCTTGTTTATGGTTTGGCAGAAGTCAATCTTGATGATTTTCTCAAAAAACTCTTGGCAAAAAAGGAGTTTCTTCCTGATTTGCAAAACATCTTGGAGCATGGGGAAGATGAAATAAGAGTCATTACTGCACTGACTTCTTACATAACGCAACTCTATATGTTTAACATCTACATCCGCGTCAATGGTTCGGCTAACGCTTTAGATATTCTAGGGTATCCTGCTCCAAAATTTGTAGTTGATGAAAAAGCTGCGCTTTCACTGAAGTTTAAACCAAGCGTCTACTATAAACTTCACGAACTGCTTTTGGAGAGTGAATTAAAAATGAAAAGTTCAAATGTAGACAAAAGTGCAATTTTGCTTTCAACACTCATTAAAGTTCAGAAAAATCTCTAAGCTTTTTTAGCTGTTTTATGTTAAAATACGCCCTTATTATAGGGGTGTTTAGTGATAAAATTATTTCTGTTTTTATTAGTTTTTTTTATCTGCCCTGCCTTATTGCTTGCTGATAAACAAAAAAATATTCTCATCATCCATTCTTACTCTCAGGAGTATCTCTGGACGAAAAATCAGCACGAAGGTTTTGTACAGCATCTTCGACATAACTTCAACGAGCCTCTTACAATATCTACAGAATATCTTGACACAAAGCGGGTAACCTTTACTTTAGAATACCAAAAAAAATTTATAGAATATATCAATATGAAATATAGAGAATTATCTCCGAACCTCATTTATGTTACTGACGACAATGCTATCAACTTTGTACTTCAAAACAGGAATACTCTCTTATTTAATGCTCCTGTTGTATTTTCGGGCATCAATAATTTAGATTTAGAAAAACGTCTTGACACAAACCATTTTACAGGTGTCTATGAAATTAAAGATGTGCAAGAAAATATAAATCTCCTTAAAATATTTTCACCCCAAACCAAAGAAATATATTTTCTTGGAGACGAGACTGAAACATATAATGCGATAGAGCAAGATATTAAAAACAAACAAGTACATTTCCCAAATATGAAGTTTCATTTTATTCATGCAAAAAAATTTACACAAGTACTATCAGAGTTGCAAAACCTTCCAAACAGATCTGTTGTTCTACTCACAACAATAGGCGGATTTGAGACGGATGACAGAGTGAACCAAACGCTTCAATCTTCCATAGATCAGTTGAGTAACATCAAAAATATTATCCTCATGAGTATGGAAGATGCGTATATCCAGAACAAAGTCATTGGAGGCTTTGTCACAGATGGAAAAAAGCAGGGTGATTTGGCTGCCAAAAAAGCTCGTAAAATACTGCAAAACGTTCCCGTTGAAAATATACAATCTACTTTTAGTGATGCCAACACCTATATGTTTGATAGAAAAGCTCTTCTTGAGGCTCAAATATTTCTGCCCGAGACTATCAAAAAGAAATCAAAAATCCTTAATGAAGAGGCCAGTTTTTACCTACGTTACGAAAAAGCCATACTCAACACTTTTTTTATAGGTCTTCTTCTTATGCTTGTATTTATGGCTTTAATCTATTTTATCTCCAGAGAGAAAAAACAAGAGTTGCTCCTAAATCAGCGTAATCTTCTAAAAGCTCAAAAAGTGTTGCGAATGAATCAAAGAATTATTGAAAATATACAAAAGATTACACATTCGATTTATTGGGAATTAGATATTGAAACTTCTAAAATATTTTTAGTCAATACGACCAATATAAATTTACCCCTGCAAAACGAAAAAAAAATTTCTTATGATGATTTTTTCAATTATTTAATATATCCAAGTGACTTTTATTTAATCAAAGAGAGTATGAAAGAAACCATAAGCTCTTTAAAAAGCGCTACGCTAGAGCATAGAATACTTTTAAGTGACGGTTCATCCGTAAATGTACTCAACTCTTTTGAATACAGTGAAAGAGATAATAATATGAAAATGATTATAGGAATAATGAAGCTTGTTGATGCGGAAAAGAATGATGTCAACAAATAAAAAAATATCCCTCACTGTTATTTCGCTTACTGTTTTTATGTTCATCTTTGTGTTCTTGCAAAATCTGCTCTTTAGCAGTACGAATCTTGAAAATTCAAAACTCGTTATTAACAAAGAGATTGACTCTCACATTTTAGATTCCATACAGGCGTCAAACATTGTACTTTTTTTTGGTTATGTCGGCTGCACAGATGTTTGCACACCTCTTTTACATGAGCTAAACGCAATGTATTCATCAGCTGCCTTCGAAGAACTTCAAGGTTCTACAGCCATAGTTTTTGTCAATCTTATTCCTGAATCAAAATCCGATCAGGCACAGCTTTTTGCCTCATTTTTTAATAATAAGTTTATAGGCTTGCATTTAAACAAACAGGAACTGTATTCCATAGACAGAAAATTCAGTCTTTTTTATTCACCAAGTATTTCAGATAAAAATGAACTTTCCCATTCAGACTCCATCTATCTTCTCAAAAAGAAAGATACTCGTCTTATCTTGGAAAATATCTATATGACACATCCGTTTAATGCAATGCAGCTCATTCAAGACATAAAGGACAACTCATGAATATATTTCACTTTTTAAAACCCTTTAGCTATGACGAAGTCCCCGCTTACTCAAAAGAAAGTTTCAAAACCTATTTTATGCATGCAGATAAAGTAATGATTTATCTGAGCGCAATTCAGTGGTTTATAGCGACTTTTCTGAGCTCAATCATGTACGACACCTATCTCTATGGATTTATAAGCGGCGGCGTGTTAACCTTCTCTCTTGTACTTGCTTACAGGTTCATTGCCGGCACAGGAGCTATGCGTTCTCTTGTCGCAATCGTTATGATGCTGTTCTCACTCATCTTCATTCAGCAGCATCTTGGGCGAATTGAGATGCACTTTCACGTTTTTATAGCTATGGCTATCTTGTCGCTCTATAAAGACACCCTGCCGATTCTTGTTGCAGCTTTAACCACTATAGTGCATCACCTTATATTCAATTATCTTCAGTTCTATGAGATTTCTCTTTTTGATATGCCTGTCATGATTTTTAACTATGGCTGCGGATTAGACATCGTTGCGTTTCATGCTCTCTTTGTCATTGCCGAGATGATTGTCTTAGCCTATATGGTCACTCTACAGCTCGCACACAGCATTGAGTCACATAAGCAGGCGAAAGAAGTTGTAGGCTTAAGCAAAAAACTCCACTATTCATCTATGCACGACTCGCTTACCGGTCTTCCAAATCGTCAAAATTTATATGAAAATCTGCAACTTATCACTGCAAACGCGAACAGACATAAAGACAAATTTGCTCTTTTATTTTTAGACTTGGACAAATTTAAACACATTAACGATACTTTAGGTCATGATGTCGGCGATGAGTTGTTAAAAGTTATTGCCATAAGACTAAAGTCCATACTCAGAGAAAATGATATTGTTGCCAGAATTGGGGGAGATGAGTTTATTATTATTCTCAGTGATATCAAGAGTGAACAAAGTATTCTCGAGTGTATCTCTAAAATTTTAGAACTCTTCAAAAAAGAGATAGTCGTTAAAGGAAAAATACTCAAATCATCGACAAGTATAGGCTGTGCCATCTACCCTGATGATTCAAAAGATGTAAATACCCTCATGAAATATGCAGATATGGCAATGTACAGTGCTAAAGACAGCGGTAAAAATGGCTTTAAGTTTTTTACCAAATCTTTAGATGACACACTTCATAACGAAGTAAATATGATTAAAGATATCCAAAGAGCACTCAATGAGGGAGAATTCAAACTTTACTATCAGGCAAAAGTCGATGTCGCAAGCCAAAAAATTGTAGGTGCAGAAGCTTTGATACGCTGGGAGCACAAAACAAAAGGTGTTATTTATCCAAACAGCTTTATTCCAATTGCTGAGAGTTCTTCACTGATTTTGGAACTTGGAAGATTTGTTATCAATGAAGCTGCCCGTTTTATTAAAAAAATGGAACTCCTCGGCTTAAATGACATCAATATTTCTATCAATATTTCTACCATACAAACTAAAGATATTGAACTCTATCATGACCTGCAAAACGCCTTGCAGAAAAATGAAATTCAGGCAAAAAATTTCTCCATAGAGATTACGGAAAGTGTTATGGCTGAAGACACCCTATTAGCTGCAGAGCTCCTGCATAAAATTCAGAAACTTGGTATAAATATCTACCTTGACGATTTTGGAACAGGCTATTCTTCCTTACAGTATTTACAAAAGTTTCCTATCGATGCCCTCAAAATAGACAAAAGCTTTGTAGATGAGATTAAGGTAGATAGCGATAAAAACCTTATTTTACTCAATACTATATTGCTTATGGGGCAGTCTCTTGAAATTAAAACAATTGCAGAAGGTGTTGAGGAAGAGTATCAACTAGAGTATTTAAAAAAGAAAAACTGTGATTTTTTTCAAGGGTACTTAGTATCTAAAGCAATTAGGGAAGATGAATTTATAGAACTTTTGAAACTTCAAAGCTAAATAAAGTATGCGAGCCGAGCTCGCATTTTAAGACTAGTAGCTCATAGAACCTGCGTTTAGCAAACCTATAGAGACAGATAAAAACGCCATCAGTACACTTACAGAAATAACTCCGTTTTCAATCTGCTTCTCAAATGAAAACTTGGCATTTAAGCGAATAATTACAAAAGCAAAAATAAGCTGAACAGACATCGCAACCGCAGCCCAAATTAAAAAATCCACATACGATGCAGAGTTAATCAAAGCACTGTAAAGAGGAATACAAAGACCAAGAATAGCCCCGCCAAAACCAATAGCAGCTGCCGTATTGTTCTCTTGAAATATGAGTTTATAATCATCATACGGTGTTACCAACGCATACAAATACAAAAATAAAACCAAAACGCCAATTGCCGTGAAGAAAAAAAGTCCGAACGAGAAAAATGAGTCTATTAACATGAAAATCCTTTGGCGCAATCATAGCCAAGAATCATTAATAAAAAAACAAACATATAGATATCGTAACTCTAAACAAAAGGACAAATATTGAAACTAAAAACTAAAAGAGTGATGTAATTGCAAGGCGCATAGTGAGGAAGTGCCCTAGTGGGGCATGACGAATGTAGCAACGCAGCAAGTGCGTTACTATTTTAGTTTTTAGAAGTGTCTACGATTTTGTTTTTTGAGATCCATGGCATCATTGTACGAAGTTTAACGCCTGTTTGCTCGATTAAAGAAGCTCTTGCGTTTGCACGCTCAGCATTCATACGAGGGTAACCTGCTTGACCTTCAAGGATAAAGTCTTTTGCAAATCTACCGTCTTGAATCTCTTTTAAGATTTCTTTCATAGCAGCTTTACTTTCAGCATTGATAACACGTTTACCAGAAACATAGTCACCATACTCAGCTGTGTTAGAGATTGAGTAACGCATATCTGCAATACCACCCTCAAACATCAAGTCAACAATAAGCTTTAACTCATGTAAACACTCAAAGTATGCAAGTTCAGGAGCGTATCCAGCTTCTGTTAATGTTTCAAAACCAGCTTGAACAAGAGAAACAGCACCACCACAAAGAACAGCTTGCTCTCCAAAAAGGTCAGTTTCAGTCTCATCTTTGAAAGTTGTTTCAATAATTGCAGTTCTGCCGCCACCGATAGCCGATGCATAAGAAAGAGCTAAATCTCTTGTTGTACCGCTTGGGTTTTGACCAACAGCGATAAGGTCAGGAATACCGCCGCCACGAACAAACTCAGAACGAACAGTATGTCCTGGAGCTTTTGGAGCAATCATAGTAACATTGATGTCTGCAGCCGGTTGGATTCTACCGTAGTGAATAGAAAAACCGTGTCCAAATGCGATAGTTGCGCCTGATTTTAAGTTAGGAGCGATTTCATTTTTGTAGATTTCTGCTTGGTTTTCATCCGGAAGAAGAATCATAACAAGGTCAGCGGCAGCAGAAGCTTCAGCAACTGTCATAACTTTGAAGTTTTTCGCTTCAGCTTTTGCCCATGAAGAACCCTCTTTACGAAGACCGATAATTACTTCAACGCCGCTATCTCTTAAGTTTTCAGCGTGTGCGTGTCCTTGAGAACCAAATCCTATCATAGCAACTTTTTTGCTTTTGATTAGGTCGATATTACAATCTTTGTCGTAGTAAACTTTTAATGACATTCTATATCCTTGCATAATATTAAGCTTAAGGCTTAAAAAATTTTGTCGCATTATACAAAAATAAAGCAAAAACTTTTATAATACGGCAAAATTACCCCAAATTTCAGGATGAAAAATGAAAAAGTTTAACTTATTTAAAGAGATCATCGTTGTGCAAAAAATAGATTTGCTAAAAGCTATCAATACGTCCAAAGAGTTTGCTATCACAATCTCCGGAGAGATAAAACATGAGCCGTATGCATCAAATGATATTTTTGTCTTTCAGGGGAAACATGCACCTGCACAATCGGGTATTCTTACGCCAAAAGCTGCACCTTCTATTGCTGAAATATTAGGAAAAAACTATCAGATTGTTGAAGATGATGACAGAGTTCTTATTAAAGCTTTTTCAAATTGGCAAGAACTTATCAGAATCAATACACCAAGAGCCTCTTATGATGATACAACAGGTGATGGAGTGAGCGAATTTTCAGACAAAATTTTAGAGTCTATTGGCTGGCATGCTACTGAGTTCAGCATTAATTACAGAAGTTTAGTTGAAGAGATAGAAGAAAAATGTGAGGGCATTTTACTCTGTATAGAGCAAGAGAGTCCATACCAGTTTAGTGGACTTGGTTTTATAAAAGACAACGAACAAGCACAAAGTGTACTATTTGAATATTGCAAAAATAAGATAAAAGAGATGATGTCTAACGATGCACTTTATGAAGAAGAGAATTTAACAGACGATGAACTCGAAGCTGTGGAGTTTTTTAAGCTTGCATAAAAAGCAGCTTAGTAGTTTGCAAAGGACACAAGGTCCTTGCCCCTTAAACGCTCTTTCTTCTGTGCTTTGAAATGGCGCTGAAGACACAGGTGCTCGTTTAAGCATTTAATATTAGTTAGTAACTTTCCAATCACCCTCTACAAGAGTCAGTTTAAACTCTTGGGCTGTCTCTGCATTTGTAACCTGCTTTGTGTTTTCATCAATATCAGTTACTTTTGTACTCTTTTGACAATCTATAGAGCTCATTAAAGCAATTTGTTTGTCCAATTCAGCTTTTCCGGCTTCTGTTGCAGTTGCGGCAGTAAATAATTCTTCAATTTGTGTAAACTGTTTTGCAAATTCTGGAGTTGAAAGTTCTTTCATGCCCTTAATATCTGCTTTTTTAGCAAGCTCACACATAGAAACTGCAACTTTCTCTGGAGAATTCGAATCTGAACATGCGCTAAACGCAACCAACACTACAACACTACCTATAATATGACGTAATTTCATTTGACACCTTTTTGTTTTAATAAATCTCTATGATTTATAGTTATGAAATATTAGCATAATTTTCAAAATACAAATAAAGCAACTATGTTTGTTTATTTAATAGTTCGAAGATATCTCTGCAAAATAATCATAGCAGAGATGGAATCAATTCTGCCATCACGCAGATATTTCATCTCACCCTTCATCATATGCTCCGCTTCAACGGAACTTCCTGCTTCATCCTGATAAAAAATCTCACCCTCAAACGCAACTAAATTCATAAAATGTGTTATGCGGCGTTTCATCTCTTCTTCGCTGCTTCCACCAAGAGGAATACCTACAACGACGGCTTTTGCTTCCCACTCTTTGAGAACTTTTTTGACTTCGCCGGCAGCCTGATTTCTATTTTTGCGTATGATAGCCGGAAGGGGAGTCACGATATCCTTATGTGCAGAGTAAGCAATACCTATGCGTTTAAGTCCCAAATCGATTGCTATATAATTCAAGATTATTTTCCCAAACAAAAAGAACCGAACATTTTGTCCAACATCTCATCATTTTCAAAAGGTCTGGTAATACTTGCCATCTCTTTGACAGCTTCACCAAGGTGAAAAGAAAGTATTTCCAACTCCTGCATATGCAATGGCTCATAAGCCTCTTCAATAGCTTTTAAAGTATTCTCTACAGCAGAGATTTGTCTTTGGGAAATAAGCATCATCTCATCTGAGGTATTTGTAGTGTCCATAATATTTTTCAGAGACTCAATAAGTGATAAAACACTCTCTTTTGTATTGAGTTCTAAATCAAAATCTATGCCTTGAGTGTCAAATTTTTCTGCCAAATCTATTTTATTTTTTATAAAAATATTTTTCTTACCATGCGCATTTTCTTTTATGAGTGATAAAATCTTTTCATCTTCGCTGTCTCTTTCTCTTGAAGCATCAAAAAGAGCTACAACAATGTCTGAAGATTCTATGGCTTCGAGGGAACGTTCTATCCCGATTTTTTCTATTTCATCACTTGCTTCACGTATGCCCGCAGTATCAACAATGCGTATAAGGTGCGTTCCGATTTTCACCTGCTCTTCAATGGTGTCTCTCGTTGTTCCCGCGATTTCACTGACAATGGCTCGGTTATAGTTTAGAAGCGAATTCAGTAGAGAGCTTTTCCCGACATTCGGTTTTCCAACGATGGCTACGCGAAAGCCTTGCATCAGCCCTTCTCTTGATTTAGAAGCCATAAGTGTTCGCTCAAGACTTTTGTGCAAATCTTGAAGTTGCTGCTCTATTTGCGCTACTAAATCTTGCGGTAAATCTTCTTCGGCATAATCAATGCTCACTTCCGAATACGCAATAATATGAATGATTGCATCACGAATATTTTCTATGTACTCTTTGAGTGAACCTTTCATCTGAGAGGCTAAAATCTTGGCGGCATCTTCACTTTTTGCTTCGATGAGCTGAGCTATCGCTTCTGCTTCACTAAGGTCAATACGGCCGTTAAAAAAGGCGCGTTTACTGAACTCTCCAGGATTAGCCAGTCTCGCTCCGGCTGCAAGAGTGGCTTTAAGTATGCTTTGCGCGACTATAAAACCGCCATGGCATTGAATCTCGACAATATCTTCAGCTGTAAAAGAGTGCGGCCCGGCAAAATAGATAACAATGGCTTCGTCTATAAGTTCATTTTGAGCATTAAAAATGGTACTGAGAGTTGCATAACGAGGGGCAAAATTTTCTTTTTTTGTGAGTGTTTTTGCAATTGAGAGAGCCTGAGAGCCGCTGAGTCTTATAATGGCTATTGAGCCGATGCCATTGGCTGTTGCAATGGCGGCTATTGTATCATCGTACATAACTTAGTTTGTGTGGTAATCGTTTACGATAATGTATTTGAGTCCATCACGCGTTGAACGGATGACTACATATTTTTCAGGATACTTTCTCTAAGTTCTCCTGAGTGCTATCTGAATTAAAACACCATCAAGAATCTTTGTTTGAGCACGACCGTCTTTATTGATTATTTCACACACATTTACCAAGTATCTTGTAATCGATTCTTCCTGATTTTTCAAAAATTCTGCAATCTCTAAACGCAGCTGTATTTGATACTTTGCGTTTATCCAGTTAAAAATCATGTATGAAAGTGCTTTATATCTATACCCTTCTTTACCAATCAGCAAAGCAGCATCTTCGCCTTTGAACTCTACTAAAAGTGTATTTTCATCATAAACACTTACATCTATTTTGTCAATGCTAAAACATGCGAGGTCAAAAAGTTTATTAATATCTTTTTCAACATTTTTGGCAATTTCAGACATGTCCACATGAATTTCGTCATTATTATCATACTCATCATCATAATCAGCTGTATAGTGAATATCTGCGAAATCATCTTCATAATCATCCTGGTCACTGACAAAAGAGGCCGGCATAATTGTGTCGTTAATAATTTTATGAGTTTTTGATGGAGTTTCTGGAGTAGTTTGTATCTTTTTTTTAGGAGCTGTTTTTGCAAAGTTTTGGTTTGTCGATTTTTTTGTTTCTTCTTTTTTTTGAGTTTCTTGAACTTCAACTCTTCGTTCTACTTGTTTCTCTTCTTGTTTTACTTCTGTTTTTATTTTTTCTTGTACTTGCGGAGACTGCGTTGATTCTTGTGTCTGCTGTTGCTTGCTGCTTGTTGCAACAATAATTGCATTTTTCTTAAAAAGCCCCATCATCCCGCGGCTTGGATACTGGACAACCTCAACCTTCAGTTCTGTAACAGAACACTCTAAAGAAGAAGCTGCATTTTTAAAAGCTTCTTCGAGTGTTAATGCTTCGATCTTAATCATGGTGTTTCTCCGCACCTTTTGCAATAGCTTCCCTTGCATCCTTAGCATTTTTGAATTGCTGATTTACTATAAATTGCTGTGCAATTGAGAAGATATTGTTCACTAACCAGTAAAGTACGAGACCAGCTGGGAAAGTTATAAAGAAAAATGTAAAAATAATCGGTAAAAATTTAAACACTTTTTCTTGCATCGGGTCTGTAAAATTGTTTGGTGTAAGCTTTTGTTGGTAATACATAGAAGCACCCATCAAAATAGGTAAAACATAGTATGTATCCATGCGAGAAAGGTCATTTATCCACAATGCCCATTCAGCACCTTGAAGCTCTACTGCGTTTAATAAAACACGGTATATTGCAAAGAAAACCGGGATTTGCAATAACATCGGTAAACATCCGCCAAGCGGGTTTGCTCCGTGTTTTTTGTACATATCCATAACAGCGGCATTCGTACGTTGCGGATCGCCTTTGTATCTTGCTTGCACTTCTTTGATTTTTGGCGCAATCTCTTTGATTTTCTGCATAGAAACCATACCCTTGTATGTCAAAGGATACAATACGATTCTAATTATGATAGTAAGAGCAACAATAGACCAACCCCAGTTTCCAAAAATTCCATGTAGCCAAGAGAGGAGTGCGAACAAAGGTTTTGCAGCGAATGTAAACCAGCCGTATTCTATTGCGTTTGTTAAAACAGGATTAATGCTTTTGAGATTTTTAAAATCTTTATCTCCTACATAACCGCTGAAGTTCATAGTAGGCAGTGCTTCAAAATAAGCAACAGGATTATTATTTTTATCTCTTTCAACTATAATGTTTGTGTCTTTAGAAAATCCGTACATAATAGATGCAAAATACTGGTCAAACGCAGAGATAAGAGCAACTCCGCTGAAAGTTTTTCGCCCTTCTGCATCCCCATCTTCTATAATAGTTACTAAATCATCATCCGTGTACACCATAGCACCCGAAACTGTCATCATTTGTTCAGTAATTTCGGGACGCTGTCCTAGATATATAAAATATCTCACATCTTTAGAGAGCTTTACTGTCGCATCATAGTGACCGTCTTCATAAAATGTTAACTCTTTTGTAACTGTCAAAGAAGAAAGTGTTTGTGTAAGTGTTACTTTTTTTGCTTCGCCTTCTAGAGTTATCTCTTGTACGTCTGCTTTATAAGGAACTGTTGCAGCCTCTTTATTAAGTTCCTCATCTAAAAATCTTACATACAAAGGCTTTGTTCCAAAAGATGGGACAAGTTGTGCATGATTATCATGTTCATCTCTAAATTTTGCCTGCAGCATCTCTTTAGAAGAGATACGGCCAAGTGTATCTATCTTTAGTATAAACTTTTGATTTGTAATTGTAACAATATCACTAGAAGCACTTTGTGCCATTTTATCTTGTGCAGAAATTGCATGTCCAGCCTGTGCTTCAGCCACTGATGCACTATTTTGTGCTGCCGTGTCTTTAAGCGTTACACTCTTACTCTTGTTATTATCAAGAACCTCTTCTTGTTTAGGTGGAAAAATTGCTGTATAAGCTACGAAAAATATTACTGACAATAGTACTGCAACTATCAGTCTCTGATTTGGTGTCATTTTGTCTAGCACAAATTACCCTTTGTATGAAAAATTTTTTATAATGTAAAAACGGTTTTTTTTATTTGGAACCAACCAATATTTTATAGAATCAACCTCGAGTTTTTTGGGCTTTAATATGAGTTTATCTAGGAGTGGATATTCTATACCGCCGTCGAACAATTGATTACAACGTAGTATTCTAGTTAAAGAGTGGTAAAAAGCACTTGAAATTGAATTATTTTCGAAATGAAGACGTGCATATTCGCTACATGATGGGTAGTATCTGCAACTTCCAAAACCAATAAGCGTGAAAAATTTCTGATAAAGCCACAAAAGCTTAAGCAAAAATGTTCGTATCATGAAACACGTTCCATAAATGTATTTGCTTTTGAGAGGATTTTTTTGAAGTCAAGCTGTATCTGCTCATAAGATGATTCTATAATGGATTGTTTTGCAACAAATATATATGTTCCATCTATGAGTGTGTTGGAATATTCACAAAAGAGAGCACGGAGCCTTCTTTTGGCGCGATTGCGTTTAACAGCATTGCCAATTTTTTTGGTAGCTGTAAACCCAACTTTACGAATTCCATTTTGAGGAAGAAAAAAAAGAACAACATTGGAAGAGTGCTGATTTTTGCCCTTTTTATATATATACTGAAACTCTTTATGGAGCTTCAGTGTATAAAATCCGCCTAAACTGCCAATCTTTTACGACCTTTGGCACGACGACGATTTAATACACGACGACCATTTTTTGTAGCCATACGAGATCTGAAACCATGAGTTCTTTTTCTCGGTGTATTGTGAGGTTGGTATGTTCTTTTCATGACATATCCTTATATAGTTTTTAAGAGCGCAATGGTACAAAAAAGTTACTTAAACTGTGATTAAGGTTCTGAATTGTTACACTGATTTTGAATATAATAAATTTTCAACTGAGATTAACAATAGTCTAACTAAAAGAATTATAAAATAATCCTCCAATTCAGATTTCTTCAGGAGACATCCTATTTATAAGTATACCTTTTTGTTTTTATATCTTACAAGCACAGTTATTTATGCTTCAGACATTGAAATACTTGCAAATAAACTGGGCCTTAAAGCAGGGACGAAAGCCTCTGTCCAATGGGAAAGAATTTTCTCCTCACCAAGACATCTCCAAAAATACAATCTAGATTCACTCCCTCAGCAGGCACGCGATGAACTGAGAGTTTACCTTTTAAAACATGCTGCTGATTCAGAACATCCCATCGTACCAGGACTATCATTATGAAAAAACATCTTCTTTTACTCTCTCTTCCTCTTCTAGCACTAGCCTCGAATGAAGCTATCAATAAAAAGATAGAATCTCTTGAAAATGAGATTAGGCTTCTTAAAGAACAAGTCAATAATAATACTCATGACTTGGATGAGCGTATGCCCATAATCGAAGAAGTAGAAAAGAAAAGTATTTTGGACAAACTCAATATTTCTCCGGAACTGATGCTGCGTGCTGACAAGATGGACTATAAATCGGGTAAAATTGAAGGTGAAGAGACACAAATACTTGACCCTAATCATGAATTTTACCTGCAACAAAGAAGAGATGAATATTCGAAAAACTTTGACCTTGCGGGAGAGGTACGACTGCGTTTAAATATGAATATGCAAGTAGACAATACTATAAAATTTAATGGAAGAGTTGTCTATGTGAACTCTTCGCAATCTAACCAGAGACTTTGTATTCTTTCCCGTGACATAAAATCAGAAAGCGCCCCTGGAGTTTTGGCAGTTGACCGTGCTTATATAGATTACACTCCAAACAAAGAATCAGATTATGCCTTTACCTTCTCTTTTGGTATCTTGCCGACTTCAGGCGGAACTCCTATGCAATATTCACAAGATAAGCAAAGAAATTCCATGTTTCCTGCTTTGGTTTTTAATATGAACAGCTACGGCTTCATTGGAACCCAAAGATTGGGTACTGATACTTTTGTACGAGCAATTTTGGCAAAAGCCTATACTATGGAGCCTGCATATTATCCTTACCAATGTAACAGAGAAAATATAGATAATGCAAATATTATGGGTCTCTATGCAGATACAAAAATCGATTATTTTGGTAAATCACTGCTCTCTTTTGGTGTCAATATGCTTGGAGATTTAAAAGCCCATCCTTATCTAGGCCCTGATGTAAGTTCCAATAATGCAGAGCCACTTGGGGATATGCTTACTCTTGGACTAGGACTTGATATTGAAAAAGTTGCCAACTCAGATGCGACAATCTTCTTACATACGGCCTTATCTGTACCAAATGCAAACGGAAAAACCGATGATTATAAAATTGTTGCAATTCCTAGTGTTCAGGATTTGAGTGATGGTCTGACGCAAGACGGCAGTGTCGGTTTTACTACAGCAGATTACGCAAGCGGAGAAATGCTCGCCTCTAACGGTTATTCTATTTATTTTGGTACAAAATACGACATCAGCACTGCGTTTAATGTGGGTGCTGAGTATAACTATGGAAGTAAATATTGGTTTTCTGCAACTCAGGGGGCTGAAGATATGTACAATAAACTAGCAACCCGCGGAGAGGTTTTTGAAGTCTATGGAACATGGAGACTAAACAAATACCTCTCCACTAAACTTGGTTTCATGCAGATTCATGAAGATTACACGGGAAGCGGCTGGCACTTTGGTGAGCCGGCAAAGAAAGATGCAACACAGAGTATGAGTTATATCAGTGTTGATGCGAAGTTTTAAAGTACGCTTATGAACTTTAAAAGTAAACTTTATATAGTACTTGCCGCCAGTTTTGCACTTCTGTTTTTTTCGCTTTTTTTAAACATAAAAAGTATCGGGCAGGCAAATGAGGTAATTGAGCAGATAGAAACAAAACAGCTCAAACTTTTTTATCTCTCTTTTAAGCTTTCAAACGACATAGCACTCAACCAGGCAAATACAATCTATTCCATCATGCTAAACAACAAAGATTCAATCAACACCATGCAAGCATCCTTTGAAAAACTCAAAGATATGGTAAGTGAACTCGATACATTTATCCAAAAAAGAACTATTAACATTGATGGTATCGAGGGAACCATAGATATAATTAAAAACAGAATGGCTGGCTATATCGCAGTAGAAAAGTCCCTTGTTGAAGCCATAAATTCTCAAGATAAAGTTGATATAGAAGATGCACTTATTGGATACAACTCCATTACCATGAAGTTTTCAGATGATGTTGAGATACTAATTTCTCTTATCAATAACCATCTCAAAGAAAATATTAAATCACTCAAAGAAAGAAATGACGTAACGCAAAAAGACATACTTTTAACATTTTTTTTAGCATCGTTTCTTATTCTTCTTTCCATCTATAAACTCTTTGAGCTCCACAAAAATATAAAAACGCAGCTCACCCGCGTAGAAACTGCAGAGAAAGAACAACACAAACTTCAAGAACTTTTACTGCAGTACAATAATGACCTTGAAGCTGAAATTACGAAAAAAACACAAGAAATCCACCATAAAATGTATACGCATTCCATTACAGAACTTCCAAACAGATACCAACTTCTTGAAGACACTTATGAACATAGTTTCAGACAAATGGCTCTGCTAAACATAGATAAATTCCAAAAATTCAATGATGTTTACGGTGAAGAAATAGGGAATATTGCGCTCAAACTCAGCGGGGAGTTTCTATCAAACTACGCTGATGATGAAAACACATTTTTATATCATATCGGCGGAGACGAGTTTGTTCTGGCAGTCAAAAATTACAGCAATATTTACGATACCTATTTTATCGCTAAAATAGAAAATATTTTAAAAGAATTTGCAGAGCACACCTTCTTTTATGAAGATAAAAAGTTTAGCTTCAACATCAGTTCCGGCATTGCTTTTAGCGGAAGAAAAAAGATGCTTGCTTACGCGGACATGGCACTTAAAGATGCAAAAAAGAAAAATATACACCTCTCTTTATATAACGATGACAAAGGGCTCGAAAAACTTCATAAAGATGATATCGAATGTCACAGAAGATTAATGTATTCCTTTGAAACAAATAATGTTCTTTCTTATTTTCAACCTATTGTGCCACTGCAAGATACTGGTAAAACTACAAAATTTGAGTCTCTGGTAAGAATAAGGGGTGAAGATGGAAAGATTATCCCTCCTATTAGTTTTATTCATGTTGCCAAGGCGAATCGCGTTTATGACAAACTGACAGAATGTGTAGTCAACAACACACTCGCCGCTGTTTCTAAGCATCACATATCGGCTTCCATAAATATTTCTATGGAAGATATTGAGAACAATAAAACATTACAAATGCTCTATACCACTTTTGATGCTTATGAATATAATCATCTTTTAACGATAGAACTGCTTGAAACAGAAGAGATTAAAGATTATGAAAAAGTATCTGAATTTTGTACGCAAATTCGTTCTTACGGAATAAAACTTGCACTTGATGATTTTGGTGCCGGATACTCAAACTTTTCACATATCCTTAACCTTCCGGTTGACTATATTAAAATAGATTCCTCTCTAATCTCAAATATTGACAGAAACGAACATTCAAGAATCATGGTTGAAACAATAGTTGCTTTGGCGAAGAGATTGCATGTGGAAACAATTGCTGAATATGTCTCGTCTGCAAGGATTTTGGAAGTTGTAACAAGTCTCGGCGTAGATTATGCTCAAGGCTACCATTTGGGCAAGCCTGAGCCTATAGAAGAGTACATAGAAGGCGTTTTACTTCACTAAAAAATCTTTTAAAGATTCACTTGTCGACTGATTAAAAGATTTCGTCGCATCAAACATTTTTTCAACTGCCCCGACATGACAATCTCTACAGCCTTGAATGACATCGTGTTCATCCACATCTGCCTCATATATCTTTACCATAGAGTGGCAGGCGAAACAGTCATTCCCGCACTGCGCCATTTTTTCCGGGCTTGGAGAGTGACATTTAATACAGCCAAGCATAGGCTTATGGCGTTCATCCGTATCGATACCGTCCAAAAGTTTTGGATGGCAACTCATGCAGTCACCGTTGCAAGCTAATAATGTGTACGTTAAAATTAAAAGTGTCAGTAAATATTTCATAGCGAAATTATAACCTCTCTTCTATTTACGATACTAATGCTTCTATTTCTCCATTTTCTAAAACAAAGGCAACCTTACTTCCTTCTTTAACAATTCCCTCAAGAATCAAATCTGCCAATCTGTCTTCAACAATCTCATACAGAGCACGTTTCAGCGGTCTGGCACCATATACAGGGTCAAACCCGGCTTCTGCTACATAAGCCTTAGCTTCTGGGCTTAGTGTAAGTTGTATGTCACGCTGCTGTACTTTTTTCGCAATATCTGCAAAGAAGATATCTACTATGCCTGTAATTTGTTCCTGGCCAAGTGCATTAAAGATAACAATATCATCCAAACGGTTTAAGAATTCCGGCTTAAACGCAAGCTTAAGTTCTGCCATAACCATTGCGTTTAGCTCTTCAGATTGCGGATTATTGATAATTTTATCACTTGCAATATTTGACGTTAAAATAATAATAGTGTTCGTAAAATCTACCGTAACACCTTTATTATCTGTCAAACGCCCATCATCTAAAACTTGAAGCAGCATATTAAAAACATCAGGATGCGCTTTTTCTACCTCATCAAAAAGGACTACTGAGTAAGGTTTTCTTCTTACGGCTTCTGTAAGCTGTCCACCCTCTTCATAACCTACATATCCAGGTGCGGCACCCACTAAACGCGACACTGCATGTTTTTCCATATATTCACTCATATCTATACGAATGAGTGCATCTTCATTGTCAAACAGGAACTTCGCCAAAGTTTTGGCTGTCTGCGTTTTACCAACCCCAGTCGGTCCAAGGAAAAGAAAACTTCCTATTGGTGAAGAAGTATTTGAAAGCCCTGCTTTGTTGCGTTTAATGGCACGAGCAACTGCATGCGTAGCTTTTTTCTGTCCAACAACGTCTTTGTTTAACTCATCTTCAACATGTAAAATTTTCGTCTGCTCAGACTGCAGCATTTTAGAAACCGGAATTTGTGTCCAACGCGAGACAATACTTGCAATCGCGTCCTCATCAACAGAGTTTTTCAGCAAAGTTCCTTCACTTTGAAGTTTTTCCCAATTCTCATTGACCTTTTTTTCTTCTTGAAGCAGTGCCGGTATTTCTCCATACTCTATCTCTGCCGCACGGTTAAAATCTGAATTGCTTTTTGCCGTATGTGCTTCACGGCGTTTTTGTTCAATCTCATTTTTAATGTTTGCAATTTTTCCAAAAACTTCTTTTTCGTTGTTAAACTGTGCACTCAGACCTCGTACTTCCTCTTCAACATCTGCAAGTTCTTTACTTATCTCTTCTAAACGTTTCTCGTTTGCCGGTGTTTTTTCCATTTTCAGCGCTTCACGCTCAACTTGTAATTCCGAACTTTTTCTTTTTGCAACACTTAGAGCTTTTGGTTCTGACTCAATCTGCATTTTCAGCTCAGCCGCCGCTTCATCAATTAAATCTATGGCTTTATCCGGCAAAAATCTGTCTGCAATGTATCTGTCTGAGAGTTTTGCAGCTGCTACTAACGCACTGTCAGTAATAGTTACATTATGGTGCGTTTCTAGTCGTTCTTTAATTCCGCGAAGAATTTGAAGAGACTGATTTACTGTCGGTTCATCAAGATTAATCGGTAAAAATCTTCTTTGAAGTGCGGCATCTTTTTCAAAATACTTTCTATACTCTTTAAGAGTGGTAGCCCCAATAGTGTGAAGTTCTCCACGCGCAAGTGCCGGCTTTAGAATGTTTGCCGCATCCATACTTCCCTCACTCGCTCCTGCTCCGACTATAGTATGAATCTCATCAATAAAGAGAATGATATTTCCGCTTGATTTTACTTCATCAATGACAGCTTTAAGTCTGTCTTCAAACTCTCCTCTGTATTTTGCACCTGCGATGAGTGCGCTCATATCAAGAGCTATAACTTTTTTATTTTTAAGAGAAGTAGGCACTTCCCCGTTTTGAATTCTCTGAGCAAGCCCTTCAACAAGGGCAGTTTTACCAACGCCCGGTTCACCAAGAAGCATTGGATTATTTTTTGTTTTACGAATGAGAATCTGCATTACACGCGTAATCTCTTCATCACGTCCAATAACCGGAGAGAGTTTGCCCTCAGCTGCTTGGGCTGTTAAGTCTATCCCGTATTTTTTTAAACTCTCCAGCGTTTCGTCAGAACTTTGAGAATCTATTTTTGCTCCCCCGCGAGCAGCTTCAAGGTTTTTCTTAAGCTCCGAAACATCTATGTATTTGCTTAAAATAGTAGAAAAAGGCTGCGTTTTTAAATTTGCCAAAATGTACGTATCAACAGCAAGGTATGCATCTCCATTGTTGGTCATGAGTCCTGCGGCAGCCTCTAAACTTGTTGCAAAATTACGAGAGAGCTTGATGTTCTCTTTGGAAACTGTCGAAGATTTTGGAAGTTTTTCAGCCATACTTTTTACATCTAACTCCATAGCAACTTTATCAATACTCATTTTATTGAACATTTGGTTAAGTACAGAGTTAGAATTAGCAAGAAGAGCCCACAAGAAATGCAGAGGCTCAACTTCCTGATTTTTATTGTGGAGCGCAAGAGATATCGAAGACTCTATTGCTTCGTTCATATTGTGTGTTAGTTTTTCAAAAATATTTTTCATAATTAATTCCTCTAAATGATATGAAAAAAATTATATCACATTGAGTGTATCTCTGTCAAGTTAGTTTAGTACAAAGACTACAAAGGGAAACTAGTTTTCTTTTAATGCAACTTAGTCTATAATTCGTAAAACAATTGAGGATGTATACATGCCAACTATCATTGATGCTATTAATAACCGTTCATCTAAAAGAGCTTTTCTTCCAAAACCTTTACCAAAAGATGTTCTGGAAAATATACTTCAGGCTGCTGCACAAACACCAAGCGGGGCGAATATGCAACCGTGGGTAGTATATGCTATCAGTAATCAAGAATTACTTAAAAAAATTGGTGATGCCATCATAGCAAAGATGAGCAGCGGCGTTGAACACGACCAGTTTATTCAGTATTACCCTGTAAAATGGGGAAATCCCTACAAAAAAAGAAGAATTGAAACAGGCGTAGGTCTTTACAACCTCATGGAAGTAGATAGAAAAGATCTAGAAACAAGAACGAAGATGTGGCATGACAACTTCCGCTGGTTTGGCGCACAAACTGTTGTCTTTGTCTGCACAGACATGAACAATATTGATGGTGCCGCGGGAGCTTTGATTGATTGTGGAGCATATATGCAAAGTATGATGCTGGCTGCTCAAGAATTTGGCATAGACAGTTGTCCGCAAGGCTCTACAACAGAATTCGGAAGAGTAGTAGCAGAGGTTTTAGAACTTCCTGAGAATCTTGCACTTTTATACAGTGTAGTTCTGGGTTATGCAGATACCGAGGCAAAAATAAACAGCTACCAGCCTAAACGCGTAGCTCTTGAAGAGAATGTCACTTTCATTAGTTAGTCCGTAAAAGGAACAAGTCCCTTTTACTCCGCTCAGGCCGCTGAGGCCACTAAAGTCAAGACCTTGTCTTGTTTCTTAGTCCGTAAAAGGAACAAGTCCCTTTTACTCCGCTCAGGCCGCTGAGGCCACTAAAGTCAAGACCTTGTCTTGTTTCTTAGTCCATTCCCTTTTGCTTATAACGTTTGAGCATACTTGCATTTCCGCTGACTCCGCCGCTATGCACATACAAAATTTTCTCCTGCGTTTGTTCAAGCAGACATTTCCAAAGAAGCGGTGCATATAGAAGGTCAAATTCCACTCCTGCATTTAAAAGCTTTTTATAAACTTCCAAAAAATCTGCATAAGGTTTGGCAAAGTGGTATTTTTTTTCTGCCTCTAAAATAATCAAATTTTTTGGAATTTCATTGAGTGCGCTCATCTGCTCTTTGAGGTACTCTGCATCTCCAACCGATGCAGTTGTATACACTCTATATTCGGGCAAGGCCAAAGCCAAATAAAGTGCAGAAGTTCCCGTGCCTGAAGGCGTTGCAAGAGCATCAAAATCCAAGTTTGCTTCTCGTATCTCACGTGCTAAAACTTCCATACCTTCACGTACACTTTTATCTGCTCCGCCTTGGTCTATTATGTACGTTTTTTCATCCAGATTTAAACGCAAAGAGACAATAAAATTTTTATAGTGCTTTTCCTCTAGTTCATAATGAAGCATTCCCAAAGAGAGTGCATGAAAATAATTGCCTTCTTGAAGTTCTTTAAGCGTTTTACTCAGAGGTTTAGTATAGTAAAGAAACTCCCAGCCCTTTTGTTTGCACATCGCGGCTATCGCGAGCATTGCGTTTGATTGTGTTCCGCCGTAAGAGATGATTTTGTTGTAATTTTGCTGAGGGGTCTTTAGAAGTGCATAGAGTTTTCTATATTTGTTCCCCGCCAAAAAAGGATCAATAAGATCATCCCTTTTGACGAAAAACTCTCTCCCTTCTAAAATAAGTTTAGAAACAGGAGAGTTTTGCACTATTTGATAGTTGCTTTTTTCTGTAATTCATCCATTTTAGTATTCATAACAGTTTTAAATTTTTCCATTTTAAGTCTTTGTTCAATAAATTGTTTCACTTCATCATAACTTCTTAGTGCCGGTGCTTTTTTATCTTCAAGATAAATTACATGGTAACCAAACTGCGTTTGAACTGGGGATGGAGTAACTGAACCAACTTTCATGCCGAATACGGCATCATTAAACGCAGGAACCATTTGTCCTTGAGTAAAATAACCCAAATCTCCGCCTTTTGGTCCGCTTGGTCCTGTTGATTTTGTTTTAGCAAGGTCAATGAATTTCTCTTTAAGTTTATCGCCGGATAAAGATTTAACTTCTGCAATAACAGCTTCAGCTTCTTCTTGTGTTTTAAGCAAAATGTGACGAGCGTGTACACTCTCTTTCTCGTTGAATTCCTCTTTGTTGTTGTTATAGTAATCTTTTAAATCTTTATCAGCAACGCTAATGCCGTCAATAATCTTTTTTTGCCAAACTTGAATAGCTAGTTCTTTCTTCACTCTCTCTTGAACTTTGTCATACTCTTCTTTAAACTCTTTAGATGTTAAAACCCCCGTTTTTTTCGCATCATCATAGGCTAACTCTTTGCCTATCAACTGCTCCAAAACTTGTTGTCTGAACTGCGCTTGTTTCTCAGCTGGAACCTCATTAAATCTCCCCTGAGTAGCATTCATTAATGCAGAATCCACATCATTTTGTGTTATTTCTGAACCATTTACAGTTACGAGAGTCTTTGCCCCTAGCATTGTAGTTGCCAATAAAATTGTCGAAAGTATAATCTTTGCTTTTTTCATTCATTTTCCTTAGAATTTATCTGTTGTTTTAGAATTTTATAACTCTTATGTTAATAGTAAATAAACAGAAAGTCAGAAGTTTCTCTTAGGAACTTACTTTTAGATATTTATTTAAAATATTCTCTAGTTTTTGGCGTGTAAGCGGCTTAGAAAGGTAATCATCAAGTCCCTCTTGAAGCAATCTTTCTCTATCTCCCTGCATTGCCATAGCCGTTAGTGCAACAAAGGGTGTTTCGCCATTCGGACTAAGTGCTTCTTTAATCTCTTTGGTTGCTGCAATACCATCTTTTTCGGGCATATCTATATCCATAAATACTATGTCGTATTTATTCTTTTTACATTTTTCAACGGCTTCAACGCCATTAGATGCCGTGGAAACTATAACCCTGTATTCTTGAAGTAAAATCTGGATTAATCTTTGATTAATGAGATTATCCTCAACTACCAAAGCTGTAATATTGTCGCCTATACTGAGCTTGCGTTCTGCTTTTTGATTGCTTCCCAAATTTTGCATTGATTCAAGATGTTTTGCTACAGTACTTGGAAGCAACGGTTTTCTTATAACCTTATCCACAAGATGTGTCAGCTTTGTCTGAAGTTTTTGATCTTCATCTAAAAGAATGACAATTGGCGTTTTCTTAGAAAATGTTCCAAGCTTTAACATCCATGAAGAGTCACTCTGATTTGCAATCAAATAAAGAACCTCAGCACCCTCATACACATCTTCATCCAGAACACTCGATTTCATAACATCGATGGCAAAAGAGCGCAGGTATGTAGTTAAAAAATTTGCTTCGTCTATTTTAGTCTGATCTAAAAGCAGTACTTTTACTTTTTGTTTTGACATCATCTTATATGATTGCCCGCGAGATGCTTTAAAATCCAATACAAAGTTGAAGTAACTTCCATGCCCTTCCTCACTCTGTATTCTCAGGTCTGAGCCCATAAGTTCAACAAGACCGTGTGCAAGACTGAGTCCGACTCCAAGTCTCTCATCTGCATGATCACCCGCATTAAAAGGTTCTGTAATAAGTCCTAAGCTTTGGCTGGATATGCCTTTTCCATTATCTTTGACACTAAAACCAATACTGCAGTCACCGTTTATCTGTCTTTTTAAAAGCTTCACTTCAAAAATAACACGACCGCCTCTTGGTGTAAATTTAATAGCATTTTGCAGTAAAGATGTCACTATCTGTTTTATTTTTACGACATCGCCATCAAGTTCTTCAGGTAACTTCGGGTCTATAAACGTCAATACTTTTATACCTTTTTCTCTCCCGCTCATACAAAAATTGTAAGCTAGCTCTTCCATTTGAGGCAAAAGGTTAAACATAAGTTTTTCAAGCTTGAGTCTTCCTCCCTGAATTTGCGCGAGGTCTAAAAGTGTTTCAATATTTGTCATAAGATTTTTTGAAGATCTGTTTATCATCTCAACATATTCGCTCTGTTTTGTATCTAAAGATGTATGACTCATAAGCTCAACGAAGCCTATTATTCCATTCATAGGAGTTCTGAACTCATGTCCGATATTTGCCAAAAATTTTGACTTAAGCCTCTCAATCTCTTGCGTTTTAAGCTCTGCTTTATGCAACTTTGTAACATCTTCAAGTTCTAAAATATAAATATCTTGTGACTGTCCATGAG
>Ga0180732_1000326_pt1 | contig 43952 bp, 46 predicted proteins | sample KR11_01MetaG_FD_148674 | JGI IMG/M metagenome (GOLD analysis project Ga0180732, IMG submission 148674) | Groundwater microbial communities from the Olkiluoto Island deep subsurface site, Finland - KR11_0.1 MetaG | ecosystem: Environmental > Aquatic > Deep subsurface > Groundwater | place...
TGGCCGCACGGTGACGGCCACGTATGGCCGCACGCCGCAGTTGTGCGCCTGCGCTGACGCCTTCGGCAAGGCGGCAATCGCTGGCATATCGAGCGCGATTGAGGCGGCGGAGGCTGGTATTGCGAACGCCTGGGTTGAGCGTTTGCCAACCCTCGAAGGAGGTTTGAAGTGAAAAAGACAAAGCGGGTTGGCAATACGCTCCGACCCTTGGTTCGCTTCCGCCGTCCTCGCCGCAAATGTGTTTACTGCGGGCACTGGATTAAAAGAGGGGAAGGGATGGTGCATACAGGATATGGACGAGTTATGCATAGCGAAGCGCATTTTGCCCACGGCGCTTGTCATATAAAAGCGAACAACAGAATATAACGTTTTGTTATGTCCTTTAGAAATCACAAGCGACGCCGGGAAAATGTGTTGCGGAAAATGGCCGCGATGAGGGCAGGGAAAGAGCGGAAACGGATGGCCCAGGTCCATGAGGCGCGAGAGGTGGGGCGGGTCGCGTTCTCGGGCCCGATGTTTGGCGGGGAGCATACGATCCGGTGCCTGGATGCCGGAGATGAATCGCGACTATGGATCGAAATTGACGGGCGGGCGTATCGGTCCCGGACCTGGCGCGGGGTGATGCGGATGGTAGTGAAGAGAATGGTTATTGGAAATGGTTAGGAATGGTTGATGGAAGAAGGGGGGAAAGATGAGTGAATGGGAGAGGATTCATGAGCATCATGAAATACTAAGGGCGCCGCATGGTCAGGCGCGGCTGAATCGGTGGCAGGATCGGGACGATGAGGGGCACAAGGAAACGCTGATTGAGGTCACGACGAGCCTGGATGAGTTATCGGCGGACATGGCGCGAATGCTGGTGGAGGATTTGAAATGGCTGATCTCAAAGATGAAGTGAAGAGAGAGAAATTACCGGATACGCGCAGGAGTGTGACGCATAAGGCGGTTATTCATAGTGAAAACAAGAGGATAAAATTCTTTTTCACGGTGGGGTTCTACCCGGAGGAAGAGGTAGAGGGTGGAGGGTTGAAGGTGGAGGGGAAGAACCGGCCGGGGGAGGTGTTTCTGCACATGGATGAAAGCGGATCTACCCTGGACGGGTTTGCGGATTCATGGGCGATTGCCATTTCACTTTGTCTGCAACGGGGGGAACCGCTGGCGGAGCTGGTGAAGAAGTTTTCGTACCAGGAGTTTGAGCCGAAGGGGATGACCGAGAATCCGGAGATCCCGTTTGCGCGGAGTCCGGTGGATTATGTGGTGCGGTGGATGGCGAGACATTGTGGGAAGGTGGAGGGGGAAGAGGGAAAGGTGGAAGGTGGAGGGTTGAAGGTGGAAGAGAAGAAAGAAGGGGAAAATGGGAACAACAAAAATTGAGTGGTGCGATAAGGTGTGGAACCCGGTAACGGGCTGTACGCCGGTCAGCGAGGGATGCAGGAATTGTTACGCAAAGAGGATGGCGAATCGGTTACAGGGGCGATATGGGTATCCGGCAGGTGATCCATTTCGGGTGATATGGCATGAGGATAAATTAAAGCAACCTGCACATTGGCGGAAACCACAAAAGATATTTGTCTGTTCGATGGGCGACTTGTTTCATGAGGACGTGCCCGATGAATATATCTGGCGAGTGTTTCAGGAAGCGACATTTGGGAACCGGCGGCACACATATCTATTTTTGACGAAGCGGCCGGAGAGGATGAGGGATTGGTTTCTGGCTAACCAACACCGCTTTTGGAACTTCAAACCAAGTCCGTATATTTCTGTGCCATGGCCTGATCCGTGTCTCTGGCTCGGCGTGACAGCAGAGAACCAGATCCGGGCGGATGAACGGATCCCGATTCTGCTTTCAATTCCGGCGGCGAAGCATTTTGTATCCGTGGAGCCGATGCTGGGGCCGGTGGATTTGAGGAGATGGCTAAGAGAGCCTATAAGCGATGGATTGCTAGATTTCTCTCCGAAACTGGATTGGGTAATTGCCGGGCCGGAGACTGGTTCGGGCAAGAGGGAATGCAAGGATGAATGGATTAGAAACCTGTTCGTGCAATGCCAGCAATCCCATGTTCCGTTCTTCGATAAACGGAAAATCCATTGTTTGCGGGAATGGCCGAAGTGATCTATGATTCTGGCTTTGCTGGCGCGCGCCGGCGGGGATCGAGATTCGGGAGAAGTGTAACCTTGGGAGGATATTTATGAAGATGAGAAGGTTCAAGGATGTTAATACGCGGATACCGTCGGATTGGGTCAAGGCGAGAAGGAAAATTCGTCGTATATTCTCGAAGCGGTTACAGAGGAATGCGAGGAGAAGATTGAATTTTCTTTATAAGAAAATGTTGAGTGGGAGATATAGGAAGATGGGAAAACGGAAACACGTCCAACGCGCAACGAAAGGGGATTAGGGGATGCAGGGGATTAAGGGACATGCGCGGGTGCCGCCGCCGGGATGGGAGGATATCCGGGCGGAGGCGATAATATCCGGGATCACGGAGGAAGCGGCGGCGATTAAGCTCCTGGGGATGCGCGCGCTGGAGTTGGACCTGGAGGCGACGGATCCGTTCTGTAATGGCTGGGAACCGCCGATCTGGCACGTCTGCGATGCGTTGCTGGGATTTCCGTGGTGTTATGATAAGTCGTTTTTGAAGAAGTGCAGGACGCGGATGGGAAAGGAGGAGGTGGAGAAAGAGGAGGGTCGGAAGTCGCAAGTCGAAGGTCGAATGGAGGAACCGACGGATCAAGAAGTGTGGGATTGGTTTTGCGAACGGATGCGGAAACACCTGGGCTATGAACGGGCGGTGAAGATGCTCTTGATCCTGGGGGGGAATAGGTCGGCAAAATCGGAGTATGCGGCGAAACGCTGTATGATGATGGTGGCGGAGAAGGAGAATGCGCGGGTCTATGCGATGCACATGAGCGAAGCGCGCAGTAAGCGGGATCAGCAGCCGCTCTTCTGGAAGTATATGCCGTTGGCCTGGCAGGTTCAAGTGGCGAGTGTGAAGGCGTATATCAAATTTAAGGCGAAGACGGGGTTTGCGGAGAATAGTTTTATCGCGTTTAATGGCAGTACGGCAATTTTCCTGAATTACACGCAGGATAAGGATAGGGCCTTGCAGGGGATGGAAGCGGATATGGTGGCGCCGGATGAACTGATCCCGGTGGATTGGATAGAGGATATTCTGTTGCGCCTGGCGACGCGGGCCGGTATGGGAATTCCAACCTTTACGCCGATTAATGGCTACACGCCGACAGTTAAGATATTTTGCGATGGGGCGAAGGTTATGCAGACGATCCCTGCTTCTCTTTGTCCGCGGGATGGCGGGGAGCCGGATGAGGCGCGGGCCTTGAACTTGGCACCGGAAGAATACACGGATTTATGGAAGGCGGTGGACGAGAAGCGGGCGGCCATGGGGCCGCAATCCAATCCAGAAGAAGTCCTGGATTGGATTGCGGAAGGGAAGGTGGAGGGTGGAGGGTTGAAGGTGGGGGGGGAGGGCGGAGGGGGAAAGACGGATCGCGTATTCGATGAAGTTCCGCGAGTGATGAAGTGCAAGGATCCACGGAAGGCGGTGGTGTTCTTTAATCCGAGCGATAATCCGTATGGGAATCCGAAGGAAGTCATAGCGGACTTGCGTAAGAAGTCGAGGGCATACGTTCGGGAACGGTTTTACGGGCAGGCAGAGAGGACGATTTCTGTACTTATCCCGAAGTTTCGCAGGAATATCCACGTTATACCGGCCAGCCAGATCCCCGAGGGCGGGACGAATTACTTTTTATACGATCCGGCGGCTAATCGGAATAGTTTTATGAGCTGGTTCAAGCGGAAGGGGCCGAACACTTATCTATACCGTGAATGGCCGGGGAATTATGCGATACCCGGGGTAGGGGTCCCGGGGCCCTGGGCAATCCCGTCAGGCAAGAAGGACGGGAAAAATGACGGGGCACCAGGAGAAGGACAGAAGCCGTCATTCGGATTCGGGAATGCGCGATATAAGTTCGAGATGGCGCGATTGGAGCGGTGGGGGGACTGGAGGAAGTGGGGGGAAGGGAAAAAGGTGGAAGATGGAAGGTGGAGGGTGGAAGGTGGAGGGGGGAAGGGAGAGGAGTATCCGGCGGATGAGGATTTGGCGGAATGGGACGAGCGGAACGGGGCGGAGGAAGTTATTACGTCACGCTTCATTGACAGCCGGGCGGCGAGTACGCCGCGGATCGAGAATGACCGGCCGGTGACGTTGCAGACATTGTACGACGAACTGAATATATTTTTCTTTCTGACACCCGGGGCTGATATTACGGATGGAGTGAGCAAGATCAATTCAGCGCTGGACTATGAGGAAGAGGATCAGAGGTCAGAGGTCGGAGCCACAGAGGGGGAGAGGGCGGAGGTCGGAGCCACGGAGGGGCAGTTGGGCAGGTTTAAGAATCCGCCGCATTACTTTATATCGGAGGATTGCGAGAATTCGATTTACGCGGTTGAGAGCTGGATGAACGTGGACGGACAGGAGGGGGCCGTAAAGGATCCGGTTGACCTGATGAGATACTTCTTCACGGCGGAATGCGAGGACGTGGGGCCGAACGATTACCGGGCGCGGGGCGGGGTGGCGTATGGGGGGAAGGGAGACAGTGGCCGGGGAGAGAATAGGGTTTATCGGGGACCGAGGAGGTTGCCCGTCTCCGCTTAAGAAGCTACGCCGGGCGCGGCCCGCGATGATGGAAACAATCTATTCTTCCGCCGGGATAAACCCGGCGGGGAAAGGTAAAGAATGGAATTACCGGACACGATCTTTGTGAGGGCGAAGGACATCTGCCGGTGCCTGGGGATAACGAAGGATGATCTACGGAAGGCGGCGCGGGCGGGATTGATCCACCGGATCAAGTTTGCGCGTCGGAGACGTGGGAAGTATTTGCGGAAGGAAATAATCAGGGTATTTTTGAAGGGAGTCAGTTTATGAAATTTTGGGGAAAACGAATCGTGATAGTGGAGAAGACGCCGGCAATGAGTTCGGATAAACTGCTGGAATGTTTCGCGGTGGATCCGGATACGCCTCTTTTGAAGGGTGTGTTGAGTGTGCTGGCGGGGATCGAAGAAATGGGGACGGAAAACGTGAGTACCTGCGCGTTGAAGGATTCGGAGCGGACGTTTTACGCCGGTGGGATCAGTTCGATGGCGGAAGCGCAGGGACGGATCATCGATTTGGTGAAGGACGGGAATGCGGCGAAACGCGGCGAGGGGACCCCCCGACGCTCAGGGAGCTATGGGGGGCAGGCGCGCCGGCCGCAAGGTGAAGGACCGCGGCCGGGGGAGGAAGGCGGAGGGAGGAGGTTGCCGGAGTAGGCGAAACTTTCAAATGAGGATGGAGCCCATGCTTCGCCCAAGGGGCTACGCAGGGCGATTTTGTAAAACAAAAATAGCCCATTCGACGCGGCGCGCAGGCGCCTTGCTCAGGGCGATTTTGAGGCAAAATCGGTTCTAATGGCATCGAAAATGGCGAATTGGGCGGATTGGGGGAGCGGACTATTGCGGAATGAGACGAGGAATGAGATTTTAATATCAAAAGACCTAACTATGCGGTCATGTAAAAAGCATAGGCAACCTAAATGATGAGGAGAAACATCATGCCGAAAGGAACAGACACTAAAACAGCAGGTGCGGCAGAGGCGAGCGGGGAAGAGGGTCAGAGGTCAGAGGTCAGAGATCAGTTAGGAGACCGGAACCCACCCACCCAAGTCGGAAATGCTGTGATGAGTATCGCGGAACGGTTGGCAATGGCGGGTGCGGCGCCGAGTCGCAAGGAGTCGGACGCCGATGACAAATCGGACGACAAATCGGACGACAAATCAGATGACAAATCAGATGACAAGTCAGATGACAAGTCGGATGACAAGTCAGATGACAAGTCGGACGACAAGCCACCGGAGAACGCGGACGAAGAAACGACTGACGGGGAATTCAAGGACGATGAGGTTGAAGGGGTGAGCGCGAAAGCGCAAGCCAAGATCAACGCGCGGATCCATGAGATCAACGTCAAGCGGAAAAACGCAGAGGCTAAGACCGAAGAGGCGGAAGCGCAACTCGCAGACCTGGGTAAGAAGATTCGGGATGAGAATATCCAGGCGGTGATGAAGATGGGAGTGGATCCCGAATACATCAACGCCGAGGAAGCGAAGACGCTGACCCGGTTTAAGAATCTGCGGGAGTGGAAGAAATGGCTCCGGACACATCGCGACGGTTATGAGGGATCGGGAACGAAGGAAGATCCGTCAATGACCGTGGCGGACGTGGCGGAAAAGGAAGGGGCAGTCGAGGACGAATTATTGGATATCGGGGCTGTGTCTCAGACGTTATGGATGGATCGCGCGAAATTGATGCGCGAGGACATGGCGGTGGGACGGAAGATCCGATTGGAGAAAGCCAAGAAGCCGACAGGGAAGCCCGATCCGAAGCCGCCGAAATTGCCCGAAGCCGCAGGCGCTACACGCCGGCCGCCGGTAAGCGCCGGGACCAAGGGAAAAGCGACGTTCGATCAAAAGGAATTCTCCGAGGGTGGAGGAGATGAAGAAGCCCTGGAGAAACAATACGATAAAGTGTTTGGGGGCTGAAAACGCGAAGCGCGAGATTCCTCACTACGTTCGGAATGACAAGTGGAGGAGTGGAACGCAAAGCAGATCAGCTCTCATAAACGGAAAAACGGAGGTGTGTGATGGCTGGAATTTATGAAGCTGATCAAGTGCTGAAGGTGGCGGAAGTTGGGGACTCCATTTTCATAGCACAGAGTACGAAAGTGCCGTTTTCGCGTCTGCTGAAACGGGGCAAGAAACCGACGAATATGCTGAATTCATGGCCGGTGCAGGTCTATCCGGACCGTAAATTCACCGGGACGCTGGATGGATCGGATATTGCGTCATTCAACCATACGAACCGCGAGCAGATCGAGGCGTATGCGATGTGGATGCGGACCGAAGGCTGGATGGCGAGCCGCCTGGCAAACCTGACAGCGACCTGGGGCGTAAAGGGCAAGGAATCGTCCAAGCAGGCATCGGACGACGGATTGATCCTGGGTCAGATGATCGAGAAGCAGTTGCTCTCCAGTGACGATACGCGGGTGGAATCAGGGGCAAATCCTTACCGATCGCGCGGCGCGTTCAGTTGGGTGGCTACGGCGGCCCAGGGAGTCAAGCCGGTGCCGGCGAATTACCGGCCGTCCGCGGGTTGTGTAAACACGGGGACGATCGCGGCCTTCCTGCCGGCGGTGCTGGAAGCCATGCTGGCGGCGGCGGCGACCCAAAAGAAGGAGAAGGTGGATCTGACGGGTTATGTCGGACTCTCGCTCAAGACGCAGATGAGCGCATGGGCCCAGCGGCATGTTGAAGACATAAACACGGCGCAGGCGCTGACGCGCTATAACCTGGACGCGGAAGATAAGAAGCTGATGCAGATCGTGGATTTCTTCCAGTTTGACGCGGGTAACGTCAAGGTCTTCCCGAGCTGGTATCTGCTCCACACGGAAGCGACCGGAGTGGCGACGGCGAGCAGTTCGCGGAGCGGATTGTTCCTGGACATGAACATGTGGGAGATAAGATTCCTGGATAATCCCGCGGCTTGGATCGAGCCCCCGAAGTCGGGTGGCCCGCGCGGCTACCACGATGCCGTGTATATCCTGGTGTGCCACAACCCCACGGGACAGTGTAACGCGCAAATCGCGAGCTAAAGGAAGAGGGTCAGAGGTCAGAGGTCAGAGGTCAGTCGGAAAATGATCCCTGAAACTCTGATCTCTGAAACTCTGATGATCTATACTTTGATCGAGTAAAAACCAAAAGTGGAGGACAAGAACGATGAAAAGGAAGAAAAAAAGCAAAGTATTGGCCTGGACGATGATTTCGCTTCTGTTCCTGGCAACGATGCCGGCAGGGGCGTCTTCGGTGCATCCGGTCACGGAGCAAGAGCGCGGATTTGTTGGCGCGACGCACGTAGCGACCATCACGTATGCGGATCTGACGGAAACGAACGTGAACACGGCGCAGACGTTGACCGACGTATTCAACGTGACGGCCAATCAGCGGATAGAACTGATCGGCATGGAGCTCATAACAGCATTCGATGCCGGCAACAACGCGACGGGATCCGTATTGGTGACGGTAGGCGATGCCGCGGCGGGCACAGACTTCTATCTGGACAGCGCAGAGCTGAACAGCAATAAGACCGAAGTCTGGATGAAGTACGGGCGCGGGTTCCAGGGCGTGACCACCGCAACGCGGACAAACGTAACGGCGGTGAGCCAGCAGACCACGACCCTGAACTACGCCGGGACGAATGCGCCCACGGTGACGGTGACGCCGCAGACGACGACCTTGAACTACGCCGGGACGAATGCGCCCACGGTGACGGTGACGCCGCAGACGACGACCTTGAACTACGCCGGGACGAATGCGCCCACGGTGACGGTGACGCCGCAGACAACGACCTTGAACTACGCCGGGACGAATGCGCCCACGGTGACAGTTGTTCCAGTCCTGGCCACCAACACCATCGTGTACCTGGATGGATCCAGTAATATCGTCACCAACACTATTGTCTATGTGGCCAGCGCCACGGCCACGGCGACCCTGACGGCGGGATCCCTGGCGGTGGCGACGAATGCCACGGCCACGGCGACCCTGACGGCGGGATCCCTGGCGGTGGCGACGAATGCCACGGCCACGGCGACCCTGACGGCAGGATCCCTGGCGGTGGCGACGAATGCCACGGCCACGGCGACCCTGACGGCGGGATCCCTGGCGGTGGGCACGAATGTGGCCGTGACCACGGCGGCCCAGGCGAGCGTGACCGCGCTGACGGACAGCGCCCAGGGGCGCAAGGTCTATACGGTGGATGACACGATTGACTTTGTGTTCACGCCGAATGCGGCGAACGCACTTTCGGAGAACACCACCGGCGAAGTAAAGTTCTACTTCAAGGTGATCCGGTAACGAGGAAGAGCCACAGAGGTCAGAGGTCAGATGGTCAGGAAGACTGATCTCTGAGGCTCTGATCTCTGAGGCTCTAGGCGGATCGGAGGCCAAGAATGCCGGATGAACGCAGACCGATAGACGAGGTGCCGGGGGATGGTGGAACTTCACTGGTGACGGAACCGACCCTGGCGGAGTTAAAGAGTGAAGTGGACCAGATCGCATTCGAAGCGAGGGATACGGTCTGGACGACGCGGGTGGACACGGATGCCATCCGTTTTTGCCGCTGGGACAAACAATCCGCAGATGGACTGAAACACGCGGCGGCGAACGACGACGAAGAGCCTGAGCCGTTTGAGGGCGCATCGGACATGCGCGTTAGAACGGCGGATATGCTGATCAACGAGCAGGTGATGCTCCTGTTGCTGGCAACCATGCGGGCACAAATCAACTTCAGAGGCACGGAATTCTCGGATATCCAGAAAGCCGGTAACATGGCGATCGTTATGCGCTGGATTATCCGGAATCACTGGGGCGTAAAATGGGTTCATGAATTACTCAAATTGGCGAACTACTTTACCGGGGACAGTCCGGCGGTGGCGTTATTGGGGATCTGCTGGCGGCGCGAGACGGCGTTGAAGATGGAGACTCTGACGGCTGACGGGCTGATGGAACTTTACATGGCCCAGGTGGTCGCGGTGCTGGAGGAGGCGGGAAGAGCCACAGAGCCACAGAGGTCAGAGATCAGTCAGGATCAGATGGGAGGCCCCTCACCCCAGCCCTCTCCCGGGGGAGAGGGAGAGGGTGGGACCCCCCTACGCGCAGGCGCTACGGCGGGGCAGGTGGCGGAGATTGAGGGGCAGGCTCGGCAGGCGGCGGAGGATTTTAAGGTAGCATTGGCGTCGGAAGAATTCGGGGAAGAGATACTTGCAGGGAAACTGTTGGAATACTTTCCCGGGATCCGGCCGGCGCGGGCGAAGAAGGTGATCCGTGAATTACGCACGACGGGGCAGGCAGAATTTCCGGCGCCGTATGTCAAGCAGGACGGACCGGATATCCAGGCGAAACGGTTATACGAGGATTGGTTCATTCCGCTTAACACGCGGGAATTTCAGAATGCGCGAGTTTATTTCGAGGCCGAATGGCTCTCCAAGCCACAGATCATCGAGCGTAAGATCAGCGAGGGCTGGAGCGATGCGTTTGTTGCAGGTGTGATCGGGAAACGGGAAAAGGACGGATCGCGCCAAGGCGGTCATGAAGGCGCTGCGGCTTTTCCGGAATATGTCCGCAACGATAGTAGCGACATAGTTGTCCGCGAGGAAAAATATTACAAAGGGCTTTACCAGATCCTGACGGCCTATTACCAGGCAACGAATGAAGACGGAGTGCCGGGCAAGTATTTCGTGGTCTTTCATTATGACGTGGATGAGACGGCCACGGGCCGCAACCTGATCGACTACGCACACGGCGGTTATCCGGGTCATGCGTTTCAACGGGAAGTATTGACGGCGCGGCTAAGCGATTCGCGCGGGTTATCGGAGTTGGCCGGACCGTACCAGGGGCTACTCAAGATATATTCCGATAGTCACGGGGATCACGCGCAGATCGCCGGGGTGCCGCCGATCATTACGCGGAACCGGCAGAGGATGGGCGCACTTCATATCAAGCCGTTAATCGAACTCCAGGCGAAGCGGGATGGGGATTTTAGCTGGATGAAGCCGCCGGATTATCCGCGGACGGTGGTGGATATGGTCAAGGATCTGCGGCGGCAGGTGGATGAATACTTTGGCCGGACGAACGAGGACGTGGCGGAGGACCTGGTGCAACTGCACCGCGAATTCAAGGTATTATGGTGGCTGATGAACGTGCGCCAGGCGTTGACGCAAGTATTCCAACTGTTCCAACAATACGCATCGGATGAAATGATCCAGCGTATCACGAACAAGAAAGGTAAGCCGATCTTCCGAAGTCGGGCGGAGATACAGGGTCAATTTGACCTGGACCTGCAATTCGATCCGCGCGACCTGGATCCGGAATATCTGGAGAAAATCGGCGGGATCGTCAAGGACATGCTCCTGGCGATAGACCGGGATAAGACCATCCAGACCGCGCCGATCGTGTCCGCCTTGTTATGGCGGCTTTCACCCGAACTGGCGGAGGCTTCTTTAATGGACGTGGCGCAGGCGAATCAGACGGAAATAGCGGCGGAGAGCAAGGCGTACCAGGAGATCCGGTCGGGGACGGAACCGGAATTACCGGATGATGGGAGCATAAACTACGAATTACGGCTGGAACTCTATCGAAATATGGAACAGATGAATCCGGCGATATATCAGGACATGGCGCCGGATAAGTTGACGATCATGCAAAGCCGGTTACAGCGTATGCAAGTGCTGGCGCAACAGTATGGGGAGAATGTGCAGATTGGGCGCGAGGGCGGGGCGCGGGCGTTGCCGGCAGGGGGGCCGGCTTCGCCCTGATCACGCGTAAGCGCGTATCGGGACTACGCCGTGGCGATTCGCGGCGAATCGGAGGATAACTATGAATGAAGACAGGATGCCGTTGGAATTAGATGCGATATACCAGCAGACGCGGGAAGAGCGACGGAAGACGCTGGCGGCGGCGCGGGAGTTGGATGGTGGATTGGCGGCGAAACGCGGGGAGTTGCGGCGGTTTGGGGAGAGCGGCCGGCTGACACGCCAGATTTCGACGGTGGCGGTGATGAACGCGGTGGACACGGAGGGTCGGGAGGTTCTGACCACAGCCGCGGAGGGGTATTGGAAGGACCAGGATCGGAGAGAATTCGGGATCAGCGAAGGATCTCGATCGGTCAAGGTAATGAAGAATCGGCACGGCCGGGTTTCATTTAGAAAAGTGTATTGATCAGACGACCCCCCGACGCTCAAGGAGCTATGGGGGGTGATTTTGAAACAAAATCATGAAAACAATAACAACAAAGAGCGTATGGGAAGCGATTGTGCTGATGCGCGGGGTCGATCCGGCGACGGCGGCATATAGCGCGGCGCAGAATGCGCTGATCGCGGTGTATATCAACGAGCGAGTGGTCAAAGCCTGGCAACGCGCATTCTGGGCGGAGATCATGCTGGCGGAACAGCGGCAATATCGGGCGACCTGGGATGCTACATTGAATTACGCGACGGGGGATGAGGTATATTACGAAACGTCGGATGGGAGCGAGCTTTATTACATCAGTTTGCAGGACGGGAATGTGAATTATAATCCGGAGACGGAGACGGACTGGTGGGAAGAGGTTGGAGATGGTTTTCTACGGACGATAGATTTTGAGCAGGAGGGGGAGACGGAAATCGGCGCGGTGGATTTGCAGTTCTGTATATTCGATCAGGATCCCCGGATATATCGGTTCTCCGGATTGGTCCTGGATGTGATGTTCTATGGCGATGGGATCCTGCTGAGTTCAAACACGGCGCCGGCGCGGCCGTGGGTGTGGTTTCGGCCGCCGGTGCGGGCATTTTCGCTTACGGAATGGTCGGGGGCGACGTTGTACGCGATCGGGGACTTGTCTTATTTGGCGTCCACCGGATTAAGTTATAAGGCGCTCCAGACTTCGACGAATAAGAATCCGGAGTCGGAGACGGATTACTGGGAGCCGGTGGAGTTTCCGGCGTTCCTGAAGACGTATGTTTCCAACGGGGCGCACGCGGATTACCTGGTGGATCCGGTGGAGACCGCGAAGTTCGAGAATAAGGCGGAAGCGGAGTTGGAGAGTTTGGAGCAAAGATTGTTGGATCAGCAGGGAGTGGAACGGAAGGCGGTGTTCGGGAGGTAGGGGGAAGAGGATCAGAGCAGTAGGAAGAGGTCAGAGCCACAGAGGTCAGCCCCCTACGCCCGGTTCCGGAGGGCCAGGGAGATCAGTCGGAAATAAATAAAGGAGGAATGGCAGGATGAATACGAGAGTGTCAAATCTGGATAGTTCGTTGAGGCCGACGCGGAATAGCGTGTTGGGCCAGGAATTGGCGGTGGGCGGCGCCGCAGTGGCGGCGGCGGCGTTGGACGCGAAGGTGAGCCATTGTTATGTGAGCGTGAAGACCTTTGCGGTCTTAGCGACTTTCGATGGCACGGCGCCAGTAAGTTCCGGGGCTGGGGTGTATCTGCCGGTGACTTCCGCGCCTATGAAATGGCACCGGGAGACGGTAGGGTATGCCCGGTTCATCGAGGCGGTAGGCGGGAGTGCCGGGGTGGTCCGGATTGAGCCGTTTTCGGAATGATTCTTGAATACCCGCCGGACAAGCCGGCGGGGGATTGAGAAGGCTCAGATTATGAAGAAAGTGGGCATTATAATGCTGATGCTGGCGGGCCTGGTGGGAACCGGGCTCGCACAGTATTACCCCAGCGTGGCGACGAAGGGGCGGGTTGATGCGGGGGATGTGGCGATCTTCGATAGCGCCGGCGGCCGATTTATCAGCTCCGGTAGTATTATACCCGGATTGCGGGTGGGGATTCAGACCCAGACGGGCACGAATCTCTGCACGTTGACGAGTGTTTATACGGGAGTAGTGGCGGTGGCGGGAACAGCATTCACGGGTACGGTGCCGATTGTAGAGGGCACCCTGTATATGGCCGGATTCAGTAAGAGCGCTAGTTACGGCAACGTAACAATGAGCGTGGCGAATTTGACGTTTTGGGGGAGCGCGGCGGGAGCGATTAGTAACTACTTTGTGGCGCCAGGTACGGCGACGACGAATGTTATTATAGGGATTTATGGGAATGGGCTCAATAAGTCGGATGTGAGTAACGTCTATGTGAGCGCGATTACAGGCGGACATGTGTATATCGCCGGCCGGTTATGGGTGAGCGGGACGGAAGTCGTCGGTCTGGGTTCGACGAATGAGCCCTTGTGGATAGCGGCGAGCAATGGAGTTGTTTATGACGCGGAGACGAACGGCTGGACGGTTTCTGCCCATTCCGCGTGGCTCACGAACGAGGCGTTGTGGATCGCGGCGAGCAATGGAGTTGTTTATGACGCGGACACGAACGGCTGGACGGTTTCTGCCCATTCTGCGTGGCTCACGAACGAGGCGTTGTGGATCGCGGCGAGCAATGGAGTTGTTTATGACGCGGACACGAACGGCTGGACGGTTTCTGCCCATTCTGCGTGGCTCACGAACGAGGCGTTGTGGATCGCGGCGAGCAATGGAGTTGTTTATGACGCGGAGACGAACGGCTGGACGGTTTCTGCCCATTCCGCGTGGCTCACGAACGAGGCGTTGTGGATCGCGGCAAGCAATGGAGTTGTTTATGACGCGGAGACGAACGGGTGGACGGTTTCTGCCCATTCCGCGTGGCTCACGAACGAGGCGTTATGGATCGCGGCGAGCAATGGAGTTGTTTATGACGCGGAGACGAACGGGTGGACGGTTTCTGCCCATTCCGCGTGGCTCACGAACGAGGCGTTATGGATCGCGGCGAGTAATGGAGTTGTCTATGACGCGGACACGAACGGCTGGACGGTTTCTGCCCATTCCGCGTGGCTCACGAACGAGGCGTTGTGGATCGCGGCGAGTAATGGAGTTGTTTATGACGCGGAGACGAACGGGTGGACGGTTTCTGCCCATTCCGCGTGGCTGACCAACGAGGCGTTGTGGATTGCGGCGAGTAATGGAGTTGTCTATGACGCGGACACGAACGGCTGGACGGTTTCTGCCCATTCTGCGTGGCTCACGAACGAGGCGTTGTGGATCGCGGCGAGCAATGGAGTTGTCTATGACGCGGACACGAACGGTTGGACGGTGGCGGCACACCAGGCGTGGCTGACCAATGAGGAGTTATGGATCGCGGCAAGTAATGGAGTTGTTTATGACGCGGACACGAACGGTTGGACGGTGGCGGCACACCAGGCGTGGCTGACCAACGTGGCCTATGGCACGTCGGACGCAACGGCCTATCGCGGTGACTGGGGCGCAAGCGTGAGCGGGCAGGTGGCGATTTTGAATACAAATACGGCTCCGCTACAATCGTATTTGAGTACATCGAACGCTTTGGGAATTGTGCTGACGAATTACTTCCCGTTGCAATCGGGGTTGTCGGGATCGAACGATCTTGCGATAATCAAGACAAACTATACAACCATCCCAATATTCACGGCGCACACGAATAACAGCGGGGCGAACATCCTACACCTTACGACGGCTGAAAAGGCAATAGCTACCAATGCGCCCACCTTGGTCGAAGTGCTGACCCGAAGCAATGACGCTGGCAGCGGCTCAATCAGCAACCTGTTAATTCTCGACTTCGGAAGCGGTTGGCAAATCCGAAACAATTTGGGTTATCTCTTAATCGAAAACACCAACGGCCTACAGCTTGAATTTGATCCCACTACGCCCAAGTTCAAGTTCAACGAGCCTATTTACGTTGACGATAATGTGGTTTTGACCAACGCAATTCAAGGAGCCACAATCGCCGCATCTGATGCAGACGCTATCACAACGAACTCGGGCATTTTATCCATTACCTGGAATACTAATGCGGCTGGCGGCGGAGCAAGTTCTGGGTTTCCGCTGATAGAAAATGGTAACATGGCCGGATACTATCTAACCAACGGGGGATTTATTGGGGCAACCGGAGATTTTACTAAACTGACTGCGGGTAACTCTACCACGTGGACTGCGAGCGCATCGTCGAAGGCATATCTGCCAATCACATTCACTAACACGGGGATAGTATCCGCCTTGCAGGTCACGGGCGGGAGTCCGACGAATGGTGCGTTGTTGACGGCGACTAACAATTCGGGACAACTAGGGTATATCTTTTCTCCTTCGTTTCATGCAACTGGAAACGGCACAGATTTTTCAATAACGACAGGAACTTGGACAGTAAAAACATTTCCCGTAGAAGAATTTGATTATGGTAATTGTTTTGATGGCACTAATTTCACGCCTTCTGTTGCTGGACGTTATTTGTTATCAGGGCAGGTAACATGGCGAGCTGTTCCCGATCAAAGTCAGATACTTGTAGGACTATACAAGAACGATGTACAATTCAAAACTTGCGAGGTGGTAGCGGGAGTTGGAGACGCGTGGGTTTCTCCAAATATCACCGTAATCGTTGATGTAAATTCGACCGGCACCAATTATTTCACCATCAAAATGTATGCAAGAGCTACAGGGACTAATATTCTAAACTCGGCGGTAGCTTCGTTCTTTTCAGGTTCAAGACTCCCATGACCAAAAATACAAAGGAAAACAGGTATGAAACGAATCTTTCTAATTGTCATTCCGATCATTTGCTTGACGCTGATTGCCGCCAACAAGTACGTGGTCGTTAATGATGCGGAACAGATGCCGTGGGAAACCATAGCCAACCCGCCGGGGCAAGTCACCAACCCGGTCGGATCGCACGTCAACTGGAACAACATGAACGCAACTAACGTGGGGTTCCTCGGGGCACTCACAGCGTCAGTTTACTCGGCTTCAGTATCCAATCTGGCCGTCACCAATCTGCAGGTCACGGGCGGTGTCACGAATGGTGGGATATTGTACTCGACGAACGCTCTCGGGCAACTCGGAATGCTGGGTGGATTGTTGGCAAATCGAAAACTATTTGTCAATGAGGCCGGAACCGCACCTGAATACGCAACAGGGGTTGCCACAGCGGAATTGACAATTAGCGCCACTAACGTCTCCACGACCACCGCGTTTGTCACGTTGGGATTCAGACCATCGTCCGTGTTATTTTTAGCGTCAAATCAAGGATTCTTAACTCAATGTTCGGTGGGTTTTTCCGATGCCGCCGGAAATGCTTATTGTCTTTATAATGACACTGGAACCACCGCTGGAAATTGGAATATCGGCGGGGGCGTTCCGATGTATCTTTTTGCGTCGGCCGGAAACAGTTTTTATGGGCTAATATCCTCCACGGCCACAAATGGGTTTACGTTGACTTTCACGCGAACCGGAACGCCGACGGGGAGTGTTCGGATAGATATGTTGGGATTCAGATAATCCGGCATCGTGATCGTGAGGTATGAAACACCATGAAAACACCATGTTCAAAATGTTCCTTCCGGTGGACACCGGATTTGTGTAGGCAGATTAAGTGTAAGTGGAAGAAATGAAAAGCGTTATCCTATTTTCGTTGGTGCTCATTGCGGCGGCGGCAGTCCTCGCCGGAATGGTATCGATCCGGTGTATGGCCTGGTGTTTTGGACGTGGTTATTATTGGGAGCAAAGAAAGGCGGCGGGATGATATGACGTTAAGCAACTCTCCGAATCTGGTTTGGGCCGCCAATGCGTTGCTTGCGTTGGTCATGGGCGTCTGTGGTTGGAACATCAACCGCGAGTACGACAGGAACGATGACCAGGACCGGCGCATTCAGGCTGTGGAACGGGCAATCGTCAAGCTGGATTTTATGTCTGACGACCTCAAGGAAATCAAGAGTGACGTGAAACGACTCAATCGGGATAGATCGCCATGATGGACGAGTTTGTCAAGAAGCATACCGATCACCTCGCGTTTCTGAAGAACATGCTGAAGAATGTCCACGACAAGGCCGACCATTTCGAGATCGAGCGTGACATCGCCACGCTGGAAAAGAACATTGAGGCGATGCAAAAGTGGCAGGAGTCACAGGTGAAGATCAAATCCCAAACGCAGATGCTGGCGGAGTGCTCGGAGAACGGAGACGTGCGACTGGACTATCCATACTCGCATCAACCGAATGGCGTAAAGCCAGAACCAAGAACGATCAGGCCGGAGGATCAATGAAAAAACTTTCCGATATGCATGACGCCTCAAAAGGGGGACTGCACATTCGCGTATCCGATCCCGAAAAGCGGTTTATCGGTTGGCTGATTACCGGGTATGTTGATGGACAACGCGCAGTACTCAATAACAATTTCGGGTACATGACCAAAGCCGGGGAGATCACGACGGCACGCAAGGGGTTTATCTTCGACTGGGCCAGCATTCCGCGACCCCTGCAGATCATCTATCCACCGGCTGGGGATGGGACGAATTTTTACGGGGTGGCGGCGTGTTTTCACGACTGGCTTTACAGTCATCGGAAGATAGGGGGCAGGCCGATCGAACGCCGGGAAGCCGACGATCTATTCTATGAGGTCATGCGCTATGTTGGGTGCCGACGGACGCTGGCCTGGACAATGTGGGCGGCGGTGCGGACGGCGGGCTGGATTCCCTGGATGCAGAGAAAAAAGAAGGACATCATTCCGTGAGTGAGATGACCGTACCGAAATCTATAATTCGCGTTACCAACGATGAAATCGCGGCAGTGTCACGGATGGTGGCAATGGATATTCAGAGTCAATACCCGAAAGTAGATTATCTTTCAACCACCGTTGCGATATCCGTTACTGCCGCTATGAAAATTGTTTTCAAGACGGAGAAATAAAATGACGAACATCAACGGCATTGCGGACATTGTGCGGGTGGTTTCCCAGGCGGCGAACGACGATTGGAGAATATCAGCCGGGATGGTGGGAGCCGGGATTCTGCTGGGATTGTTTGAGGGTGTCCGACGCTGGCGCAAAAGGAGAAAGAAGTGAAACCACTGCTGATAAATAATTCCCTCTTCTGGCAATACGAAGGCAAGGTGGCCTGCTCCTGGTATCTCTGCGGGGATGGAGTCAATGACGCCATGCGCGACGCTCATATCCTGTGGTGCATTGACCACGGGTGCGACGGAACAATTCTATGTTTGAACAACGAGGAATTGATGACCCTGTTTGCGGATGAGTACATGAGGACGCTGGACATGCGAAAGTACGAGACGCTGATATGTTACCTGGACACGCTGAAAGATAACGGCGCCAAGATCGTTTTTGCGTTTTTTGACGGCCCGGCAATTCCTGGCGCGAAGTATCCATGCCTGAAATACATGGACCGACATGAAGGTTTCATTGCGGCGGCGTGTAAGACCTTGAACCCTTACGCTAGCGCCTATCTGATCGGTTGCGAAACCAACCGCTACTGGTCAACCGATATTGTGCGACAGGCGATTGCTTGCACAAAGCAACATGCCGGACTGATCCCGGTTGGGACGCATGAGCAATGGAACCCGCATGAACGCGAATTTCCGGGCGGTGACTTCTGCTGTTATGAAACCCGGAATCATCCGAAGGACGGCGATTCAATCTCCGTGGCCGATATGGTGGCCGAGATTCAGCATATCCAAACCCACTTGCCACCGGGATTCCCCGTGTGGGTTGCCGAGCACAACCTGAACAACAGCCGGCGCGGGCTGGACCAGGCGCGGGCAATGGCCGAGATTCCCGGCGTGGTGGGAGTGGGAGCGCCGATATGAAGGAAGAACGGCTTGCTTTGCTTCGCGCGCGGCGCCGGAGCAAAACGCTCGGGTAGCTACGGAGGGGCAGGCAAGTTGGCAGGGAGCAAAATTTGCGGGGAGGGAAAACGGGAATCCACCGGGTTCATAGTCCGGAGAGAGCTGGTTCGACTCCAGCCCCCGCTATTTAAGAAGAGGTCAGAGGGTCAGAGGTCAGAGGGTCAGTAGGAGATGATGGGAAATGACAGAACTATCAGATGCGAGTCTAGCGGAATTACTGGCTGAGAATAAGGCGCAACTCAGCGACCTGGATGAAGACCAGGGGCTGGGTGAGGATGTCTTGGTTCGGACCTGGACGGTGGGTCAGGACGATCTGAACGGATGCCTGGCCTATCTGAAGGCCCAGACTACGATTGCAAGTCCCATGACGGGGACTCGGTGGGCCCGGACCGGGACCTGGTATGCCGGCGAAGTGAAGTATAAGCCCGGTAATGTCAATCCCCTGGTGGCGAGTGGCGCGGGTGGCTTGGTATGGGTCCTCTATCAGACGTTAAGCAAAGGCGATAAGATCATCACGATCAACGAGGACAATGCTGCCTTTACGAGGCAGACGATCATCCACACTTATAATCCGGATATCCCGTCCGGCACGGCGGCAGCGGGTAAGATTGTCAGGGTAGAGGCCAGTCCGACGGAGCTGGGCCGGGAACGGACCAGCCAGGAGACTACAACGCCTAAGGACCAGGTGGCGACGGCTTATGATCGGAGCAAGGCGGCCGATGCCACGAAGATCCTGCATACCGAGAACGCCACGCCATTGACCCTGCCGGCAGATATTAAGGGGACAATCGTGCGGCAGTCGGCCCAGCCGACGGAAGCGGGGAATGACCGGACGACGGTGGATACGATTGTGCCGAAGGACCAGGTGGCGACGGCTTACGATCGGAGTAAGGCGGCGGATGCGACGAAGGTGGTTCATTCGGAGAATGCGACGCCGTTGACCCAGCCGGCGGACGTGAAGGGTACAATCGTGCGTCAGAGCGCGGCGCCGACGGAAGCGGGGAATGACCGGACGACGGTGGATACGATCGTGCCGAAGGACCAGGTGGCGACGGCTTATGACGATAGCGCGGCGGCGGCGGCTACGAAGGTCGTGCATACGGAGAATGAGACGCCCTTGGTTGCGCCAACACCGACCCCGGGGACGATCGTGCGGCAGTCGGCCCAGCCGACGGAAGCGGGGAATGAGCGGACGCAGGTGGAGACGATCGTAGCGATTGACCAGGTGGCGACGAGCGGGGAGGATACGGCGCTCCATTCGGCGCTCAAGACGGTGAATACGGAGAACGCTTCGCCGCCGGCGGCGCCGCCGACGCGCGCTACGAATACGACGGTGGAGACGGATTCCCAGCCAACCGAATCCGGCCGCCGGCGCACGATGTCGAACGTGAGGACGGCGAAGCCGGTTAACGTGGCGGAATATGTTTCACGGTACGGGGCGGATGCGACGGATTATCTCACGGAGATACATCATGATCCTAACGCGCCGGCGATCGTGGATCAGACAGCAAGCGGAGTTGAGACGGCGGTGTTATCGCATGAGCTGGACGATTACCTGACGCGGAATTACCGGAAGTTACGGTCGGTGAAGAAGTATCCGCTATCGGCCGAAGAGAACGTATCAGGAATATCATGGGTAGTTTACGGCGATTATGAACTGGCTACATCCCAGGTATTTTCCGTGCCATTGGGCCGGTATTGGAATGACCATACTTACGTTTATCAGCGGATTGCGACCTACACGATGAGGTATTTTGCGACGGCGACACTGGCGGCGGCATTTATCGGCGGAACGGTGACGGTGGACAACAGCGGGAGCCATATCAGCAATACGGGCCCCTTTGAATGGTTGGGAATCAAGATCGTGCATACGAAGACGCTGATCACAACTTACAATTACACGGAGCCGACAGTATGACACTGAAAGATGAAGCATTAGCCAGGGAATTGAAGCGGCCGGCGCGGGTGGCGGCGGCAGTGCCGGCGGAGCAGAGGAACCCACCCCTGTCCCCTCCAAGGAGGGGAGAGGAGTTTGCCGAACTGGATAAGTGGTATGCGAAGAAGATGGAGGAAGTGGAGGTTAAACGGGCGGAGAAGGAAGCGAAGACATTTCTGACGATGCCGACGCGGGCGGAGGTGTTTGGGGCGATCCAGGGGGTAGTGCGTGGGATCCAGGACAGGTTTGCCAGCCGGGAGGACGTGGGGAAAGTGGTGGGCGGGGTGATCCGGGACCTGAATCAACGCCAATATGTGACGAAAGAGGAGGCAAAGAAGATAGCGCGCGACGCGGTGCCCAGCACATTGCGGGGCTTGGACGCTTCGGGGGACAAGCGGACGGGGAACACGTTGCTCCTGGCGGTGGGGGGAGCGAGTGGTACGGATTCGGCGTATTGGGGGCAGTTGGCGGCGGGTGGCGGGGTGGACTTCTCCAAAGTGGCGCTGGGTTTTACGAAAAGCGGGACGACGATCACGATCCTGGCGGGTGAGATTGACCGGATCGCGGTGGGGTCGGCGGCGCTGGTGGTGGCGAATAATGGCATTATCTATGTACGGCGGACAATAGCCGATAATACGATGCTGGTGGCAACGGCGGCAAGTGTGCCGGCGAATGACGCGACGTATGGGTATTACCGATTATATCAATTCAGCGTTACGGGGACTGCACCGAACGAAGTGGCGACACTTAAAATGGCATTCAGGCCGTTCGATATTGACGGAATCAAGATTCCATTTGGGACCGCGGGATCACCTCACCTTATATGGAGTGCGGCGGCGGGGGCATGGGGAATAGGACTTGTTGTTCCAAGTGGTACGGCCGAAACGCCGCATTTGATATGGAATGCAGGAACGAGTGCCTGGACCGCGGGATTGATCGAATCCGATTGCCTACCCGAAGGCGGGATTCAATATCAGGTATTACAACGGAATGGATCGGGAGATGCCGTGTGGGATTGGACTCGGTGGGCGATTGTATGACACCATTTACTCCAGTTGCAAATTGGCCTTTAGGCGGACAGGATTTGACAGCCGCCAATGAGATTATTACGTCCTATTTTGAGCATCGGAAGGTGCTGGGGCATGTGCCTAGTATGTATTCTCTTTTAGCGGCGGGTGATAATGCCCAGCGCGTCTATAACAATCCGAGTTGGGGCGGGGACGGGCAAGGTGAAAGTGTATTTCAGGAAATGCAAAAATGGATGGAAGATAACTGTGGAAGTTTCTTGAATACAACTAACGCTACCAGCTTTTTGACCGAAGATAAGAGCGATTTTGTGTATTTCACAAGAACGACTTGGCAGGAAGCGGCGGGGTTGAATGTGAGTGCAATCCAATTTGAAAGTTACCGGCGCAAGGTAGCTATGGTTGATGATTGGAGTTACGGCACATTTTTACCGGGGGATATACGGGGGCCGTGGTGTTTCGAGGATTTGCAAAAGGGGTTGAACGCTTTGAAGCGGACGAAGTGCGGAGGGTGGGACGATCAGTATGGCTGGGTATATCCTTATAGTGAACATAAATATGTGCATTGGTACGGATATATCAATCCTCCCTGGCCGGATTTCCCGACGGCTGCCGAAATGCGGGCGACTATTAAGGCGCAGTTTGATGCGCAGGAGTGGCATTATAATCAGGCGGAGGGGTATTTTTTAATCAGTGCCTCGGAAAAATTTATCACCAGTCCCTATGGCAACTATGAATTACACGCGGAACGCAATAGATTATATCAATCCCTAGGCTTGCCGGAGGTGAATCGAAAGGTTGATATTTATATTTTTACCAACTCGGATCCAAATTATTTCGATCTCGACGGAAACAATCTGGTTCCAGACAAGTGGACACTTTACCGAAGTGACGATGAAACGTCCGAAACCCCTATCATTTTGAATTGGATCAGCGATGTTGCCGCTTGTCCGCTCCATGATGGTCCGGGAGCATGGATTCAGAGTTCGCAGAGCCCGTATAGTTTTCCGAGATATGTGCTCAAATGGCAGTTCTCAAACGGCGAAGATTAAACTGAAAGGCGGGAAATATGGCTATACTTGACATACCAGGAAACGAGACGCGGGCTGAACGATTGGCGCGATTGCGGAGGGGGACGTTCGTGCCGGGGACGAGTTTCGAGAATCAGGGTGGGATCGGACCGGGCCGATTCTTCAATCCGGGCCGGATCGCCGGCACGGTGCCGCAGGCGGCGGGAGAATGGGGAAGAGGTCAGCGGTCAGAGATCAGAGATCAGATAGGAGCGGGCCCGCCTGCCGGCGCGGCGAGGCCGCCCGTTACCGAACCCCAAGCTGTATCGCCGGACCAGCGGGCGCAATTTGACAGGGCACAACAGGAATTCAAGGCTCTTGAATGGGGTGGCGGGACGCGTGTGACTCCCGCTTTCGGACCGCCGGGCGCTTCCATGCTGCAAGCCCCAGGGCCAAGTGCGGTGACGACGGTGCATCCGGGCGGCCAGGCTCCAGGCTTCGCTCAAGAGCTACGCCCTGGCACGCCAGGCTACGCCCTGGCAGGGCAGGCGCCCCCCGTCGCTCCCCCCGTCGCTCCCGGAGCTATGGGGGGCAGGCAAGGAGCTATGCCGGGGCAGGCCCCGGTGTCAATGGTGGATCAGATGCTGGCTGGACCGCCTGGAAGAGGTCAGGGGAAAGAGGTCAGAGCCACAGAGGTCAGAGGTCAGACGGAGGGAATGGGACCTTCAGGCTTTGGCGGGACTATGCGGCCGATTAACCTGCCGGCTGGGACGGATTTACTGGCGGTTAAGGCGCCATTGACCGGCGTAGAAGATGATCCTGTATTGGCGACACGCCGACAAGAGTTCGATCGGAACTTGGTGGACTATCTGCGGCGTCCGGATTGGAAGAGCCGGGAGGAATATGAACGGGGCTTGACGCAGATACCGGGGGCTGGGCAGGAGATCATGGCGCATATCCAGCAGAGGGCGATGGAGAATATGCCGACGGGGATGCGGCAGGAATGGGAACAGACGGAGGCGAATCGGGTGGCGTCAGCTAAGGCGTTGAGCGCGGCGGCGGCGAGTGAGGCGGCATACCAGCGCTTTATGAATACCCCGAATGTTACAGAGGCGCAACGGACGGCATTCCATGAGAATTTTGAGCGGACGCCGGAAGGCTGGAAGCCGGCGAAGTTGTCGTCGTGGGAGAAGAGGGAAATGTCGATGAAGAATTTCATGGAGACGGCATCTCCAGCAGCTATTGCGGAATACGAGAAGGAATATATGATGACGCCGGAAGGGTCGCGGCGGCGAGTGACGCAGATGGATGCTTTTATGCGGTCGGAGGAGTTGGGAAGGAGGGCAAGCGGAGCGGGTGCGGCGCCGGCGGCGGCGCCGGAGGATAAACGCGGATATTTGGCTCGGCAGTTTGGGACGCCGGCGGCGCCGGCGGCCGCGCGGCCCCCCGTCGCCGGGGAGGCTATGGGGGGCAGGCCCTCCGTCGCCGGGGAGGCTATGGGGGGCAGGCCGGGAGAGTTTGCTTTGGGAGAAGAAGCAGCGGGGTCTCCATTGCCGACGGCCGCATCGGGCCCGACTTCAATGCCAGTGATAGGGGAAGTCCGGAAGGGATACAGATATAATGGTGGGGATCCGGGTCGGCCGGGGAGTTGGGAGAGAATATCGGAATGAGTGAGCCTTGGGAAGATTTTGCGTCAGGCTTCGTAGGACTACGCCCTGACAAGCCAGATGGAGTGGCTACGGCGACTGAGCGGCCGCCATGGGAGGATTTTGCCCTGGCGGGGTCTCCAGGAAGCTATATCGAGGATCAGCAGGGGCGGCGGGTGACGCCAGGCCGCGGGACGAGCTATGTTGCCCAGCCGGCGACGGGTCGGGCTGTGTTTTTCGAGCCTGAAGAGGTGGGAGCGGCCAGGACAAGGGAGAGTGTGGTGCCGGGCTTTCCAGAAGAGGTCAGAGGTCAGAGGTCAGAGGTCAGCCGGAGGCCGCTAGTGGCGCCAGAAGCCAGGCCGATCGAGCAGAGACCGCTGCCGCTGGGACCGGGCCTGCGTGGGCCTCCGGCGGTGACGGGTGTGACGCAGAATGTGCCCTGGATGGCGGAAGCTGACTTGGGGGCGCGACCGCCTCCGCCTGCCCGCGTGCCATTGCTGAAAGCGCGGGGGATCGCAGGGGACGTGGCGCGGACGGCGGTGAGCGCGGGAGCCGTGCTGGCAGAGAAGGGCGCGCAAATCGTGGGGGGCCTGGAAGAGACAGCCGAGAGCATTACCGGCCTGCCACAGGCAATCCGGAACAGGGCATTCACCTTTTTATGGCAGGCGTTTCCCGATCAAATGCAGGAGTTTCAGGCAAGCCGGGCTACGCCGCCAACCCAGCCGCTGGCAGAATCGAGGTTGCAACAAATCAGGGGACAAGGGGAACAAATCGCCGGCGGATTTATGACGGCAGTAGAGGAGACGCACCGGGAGGCGCTGGATGAGATTCGCAAGCAGGGTGGGATCCCGGCCTACGTGGCGCAACAGATCGGGGAAGGAGCGCTATCGCTGGCCGTTGACCTGGCAATGCTGAAGGGGATCAGCGGGGCCCAGCCGGGGGAATTGACGGGGACCATCTCCAGGATGCGAGAAGCGGCGTTGCAGAACGCGAAAATATCAACAGCGGTCTATGCGAGCACACCCGGGACACCAGAAGAGAAATTAAACTCCGCAATGCGAACCGCAGCCTACCTGGGCGCACCCACGGCGGCATCGCAATTAACTCGGACGTGGATGGCGAAGACAGCAGCAGTCCTGGCATTGGCCGGATTGAACACGGAAAATTATGTCAAGGGGCTCCAGTCGGCACACCAACAGGCGGAGGCCTCGGGGCGGCCGGAGGATTGGCCGAAGTATGCCATAGCAACGATCGGCGTCCAAGGCATGACGGATCTGATGTTTGGCATCCTGACACAAGGGAAGAAAGATATCAACGCGCAGGATTGGATCCGGCAGGTCCGGGCCAAGAGCGATGTACTGGCCGATGAAGCCTGGGTGCGGAATCGGCAGACCATTCTTTACCGATCCCGGCATGGCACACCTACCGAGAAAGCGTCGGCCTTTGAGGAATTAAGGAAAATGGATGTAGGGATCGTGAGTCCGGAAGCAGCGCCGGCGGCGGAAGCACGAAGAGCGGAAGGATTATTGCCAGTACAAGGAGGTTTATATGATCAGGCAAGTCAAAGGGGGATGGAAGGTATTGTCGGAAGAGGGGCGGAACCTGGGCGGGCCGTACCCGAGCCGGGAGCAGGCGCAGGAGCGGTTGCGCGAGGTGGAGTACTTCAAGCACCGCCCTTCGCAAGGGCGGCTACGGGGGGCAGGCCGGTGCCCGCGCCGGTCCCGGGTGGAATTAGAGGCGCAGCGCCTGGGCAGATAGGCAGACCCCCCGTCGCTCCAGGAGCTATGGGGGGCAGGGGCGTGGCGGTTGGGGCGGTAGGACCGCCGGCGGCGGGGCTGGCGCCGATCGCACCGGAGTTGATGACGCGGGAAGTATCATTGGAAGATCGTGTTGTTTGGCTTGGTCCTAAACAGATACGCAATGCCGCCAAAGAACTAATGTTACACGGGTTGTCGGTTGGTGAAATTGAAAATTATCTTACAGGCAAAATAAAAGCATCAGATTTAATCCCCAGAAGTCCGCCTGAAGCTAAAGAGGATTGGTATAATCTTTTAGCAGAAATTGAAATACGACGCGATGCTTTTTTCAAACGCCCATTAAAAGTATCTGAACTTGAGTATTATAAAACTGCTCCTCCTCCTGGCTACGTTCGCGAAGGCGACCGCTATGTGTTTAAGCCTGCACCCGAAGTCCCTGCCGCGGCGGCGGAATGGCCTATTGAGCGGATTACGGCACGGTTGCAAGAACTTGGTATTCCGGCGGATGCGGCGCCACGGACAGCCGCCGCAGTCCAGAAGGTCCTACAAACCGGAGATCTTACGGGCGGGATCCTTGATCCGAGGAATAATAATGCAAGAGGCCTCTTCGTCGAGATTACCGGGGTTATGTTGCCGAAGACGATTAAGGGCACGAAGGCGGCGGTTGCGGAATGGTATGCGGGGAAGGCGGCGGCGGTATCTGGCGTTCCGGCCGGGCAAGCCGGCCGGGGCGCGGAAGTTGCGGGGGCACCGGTGCCGATAACAGCCGCTCAGGCCGCGGATCAGAAGGAGAGTGTAAAGCGGATTAAGGCTAGTACGGGATTTCCGAAGGCGCAGCCGCTGGTCACGGTCATGGGGAAGGCGATTCCGAAAAGAATGACTCTGCCGGTCCTTGCAACGATGCACGTGCAGGATGGGGTGGGGATGGCGACGGACCTGGAAACGACGGTGCGGATGAAGTCGGTGCTGAAGAATGGGCTGTATGAGAAGGTGGGGACGGAGTTTGTGCGGTCTTCGATCGAGCCGGAAGAATTCCCGCCGGCGCCGGCTCTGACGGGCGAACGGGCTATGATCCGGTTTCCGGATGGGCCGGCCCTGCTGGATGCTTTGAAGAAGGTGGGGATGGCGCAATCGGAAGATGAAACGCGCCATGTTCTGATGCACACTTTATTTGAGGTTGGGGAAGGCGGGATCTGGCTGGTGGCGACGGATGGCCGGCGGCTGACGCGTAGTTTTGTGCAGGGCGATACCGGGGGATTAAAGGTCGGAGAACGGTACATTGTGCGGAGCGGAACAACGGAGATGTTGCAGGCTGATAAGGCGGCGCCGGCGTGGCAGATGAACGTGGAGGTGGAGGCGAAGGAGACTGGCGGCCTGATCCGGATCGAGAATGGGAATATGGAAGTGACCGGGAAGTTGATGGATGGAACGTATCCGAATTTCCGGCAGGTTATCCCGGCGCAACAGGATGTGTCCTGGACGGTGGATAAGGAGAAGGTGCTGGCGGCGCTGAAACAGCTCAAACCGTTTTTGAAGAAACAGAAGAATCCGCAAATCGCCTTGGAGATTGTTCAAGGGAAACTGAGCATCCGGAATATATCGGAAGAAAAGGAATACGCGCGGACGATCGAGGTGCCGGTGGAAGTCGGCGGGTTGATGAAGCCGGCGGATAGTATGACGATCCTGATGCCGCTGAAGACGGAGGGCGGACCGGCGCCGGAAGTAAAGGAAGGTGAAAAGCCGGTTGCTGCAGTGGCTCCGCATATCACCCTTAATCCGGATTTCTTTGCGGATGCGTTGAACGCGGTGGGCGAGGCCCAGGTGAAGCTGGGGGTAGGAGCTGGTGAGGACCGGTATCTGACGCCAATGATTATTCAGGGGGCGATGTTACCGGCGGCCAGGGAAGAGGTCAGAGCCGCAGAGGTCAGCCCCCTACGCCCGGCTCCGGAGGGCCAGGGAGGTCAGCCGGAAAAGAAGAGGGGGCGGAAGGCGGGGAAGGCCATGGCGGCGCCGGAGGAGGAGTTGCGGGTGGGACGGGAGGGAATCACGCCGGAACAGGATGCGATCTATCTGGATGCCGTGAACCGGGGCGATACGGCGACCATGCAGAGGATGGTGGACGAGGCGGCAAAGAAGGCGGGATATAATGTTGGGCCGATTGACGATCTGTATATTCGTACAAAGGCGCACATTCCCGATAAACCAAGTGGTGCTTTGCTGGATGCGTGGAAACTCGGACAGGAAGTGGCGAGGGCAGGAGAACGTCACGGATTCGAAACCATCTATATTACAGGAACAACAATAGATCATACGACATTAGAGAGCGAGTTACGGGATGTCGGCGAAGAGAATTTGGCCGATAGGTTGGCTGAATATTACGAGAAAAGCGATGATGCCCCAGGAGAGTTCGCTGCATATAAAGATGGACTTCGTTCTGCAGATGAATCATGGGATATCCCCGAATTTCGCGTTGCATGGCGTTATTCTCTTCCTCCTGAAAGCGGTGCGTCCTTTAACTATCGTGACCAAGAAATACAAGATGGTGTCAGTACTGTTGCGCTTCTGACCATAAAGAATCAAACAGGGGAAGGCACTGCGGACTGGTATCACGCCGGAGGTGCTGATGCTTCCGTAAAATGGAAAAAAATATTTATCGGAGGATGGTATTTTGGTGCCAGGGGATCAGATGGAGAGCCATTACTTTCGCAACCAGTCGTCTTAACGCAGGATATCCGCGATATTAAATCCGCTAACTCTTTGACTCGAGACTCCGCCGACAACGTGATTCCGCTGTCGAGGCGATTTGATACGGGTGAAGCTCTTGAGGGCACTTCTATGCCAGGCAAGCCGGCGCCGAAGGGCAAGAAGGCTGGGGCGGCCATGGCGGCTCCGGAGGAGGAGTTGGCGATACCGATGCCGGGCAGGCCGGAAGAAGGCGCGCCAGCAGTGGCGGGCCCGGCGGAGCAAGTCCGGCCGCCGCCGGTGGCGGCTGGGTTGACGGAGATTGGCGCGGAATATGGCAAGGCGGCGCCGGCGTTGCCGCCGGAGGACGATCCGGGGTATAGCGTCTTCCCGCTGGAGTTGCCGGAGATGGTGCGGCTGGCGAAGACGTTGACGGGGAAATACCCGGTGGTGCGGCGCAGGGGGATGCGCGGGGCGGCTGGGTTGTACCAGGGTGGCGGGAAGCCGGGTGAGGGTCAGCAGATCAGTATCCTGGCGAGTCTGTACGATCGAGTGACGAAGTTCGAGAAGGCGATGAAGCTGATGGAGTTGTCGGGCCTGGCGCGGGAGGAAGGGCTGGCGTTGAGCGATCCGGGAACCAGGGCCGGGATCAAGGCGGAATATGAGGCGTGGCTGGCACAGAAGCGTGAGGAACGGAAGGATATGCCGCCGGTGTTTGCCCTGAAGACGCTGGCGCATGAGATTGGGCATGCGAAGGATTATGAGCCGCTGGAGGACGTGAAGGGGCGTGGTAATATATTCGCGCATATCGGGAGTCTGGCGGACTATATCAAGCAGTCGTTTCCGAAGAAGCCGGGGGACGATATGGGGCTGTTGCCGGAGACGCGGCGGAAGTTACGGAATGAGGCGCAAAGGGAGGCCCGGGCGGAATTGGGGAAGCAGGCGGAGAAGGAAGAGGTTGCGGCGCGGACGAAGGAAATTTACGCGGGGTTGATTAGTGACAAGATGGCGGAAGAGGGGCTGGCAACCTATGAGGAGCTGATGACGGAGTTGAAGCCGATGATCGCCTGGTGGCATGGGGCGGAGACTATCCCGGAATACTATGACAGTGATCCGTCGGAGATGTACGCGGAGGCGTTGTCGGTCTGGTTGAATAACCCGGCGGCGGCCCAGAAGCGGGCGCCGGCGTTTAATGCAATGCTCTATGCCTATATGGAACGCAAACCGGAGTTTAAGGCGGCATATGAGAAGGTGATGGATTTGATCGGGCGGAGCGCGGTTTATGAAGAACGCGACCGGATAATGACGATGGAGATGAAGCAGGCTAATAAGGACGTGCAGGCTTGGCTGGAGTTACAGCATACGCGGACTTGGCGGGAACGGAAGGACCTGATGCGCCGGCAAATAGATCGGCAGTTGGGGCCAATCCAGCAGAGGGTGGTGGCGCTGATGTCGAAGCCGATCCTGAAACAGATGCAGGCGGCGGCGGTGGATCGGGCCCGGGGCGAGCTGGGGACGGATGCCCAGCCGGCGGCCGTGGACGCCCTGGCGGCCAGGCATTACGCGGAGGCGGTGGAAGGGGTTAAGAATACGATGTGGGCTGCGTTGGGCGGGATGGATCGGTTTTTGTACCGTCAGACGATGCAGTGGGGCGCGGATGAGCGGATGCGGCAGGAAGTGCTGATACCCCTGGCGCAAGCCGGGAAGACGGTGACGGAGCTGGATAAATTCCTGTTTCATAAGCGGGTGGTGGAGGATGAGCCGCGGATCGGGGACGTGGCCCAGCCGTGGGGGTTCGAGCGGCATTCCAGCCAGGCGATGCTGGATGAGATGCGGACGCGGGATCCGGAAGGATTCGCTCAACTGGAGACGATCCAGAAGCAGATGCGGACGGTGTACCAGGAGGAAGCGCTGGATCGGTTACGGCATTATAAGATTTTTAGCGAGGAAATGATTGACGATCTGGACCGTCGGACGGCATACGCGACCTGGCAGGTGTCGCGTAAGGGCGCGCCGCCCGGGGATCCGTTGCGGGCGATGCTGGAATCGCGCTACGGTAAGGGCGTGACAAGCCATATCTATAAGCAGTACGGGACACACATGCCGGTTGCCAGTCCCTATATGGCAACAACAAGTAAAATGTTGCGCCTGATTTCGATGGCTGAACGGGAAAATATGAAGCGTACCACGATCCAGGCGTTGACGGCGCCGGATTCGCCGTTTAAGGCGGAATGGGAGCCGGCTAAGTCTGTCTATATTCCCGGCAAGGGCCGGCAAATACAGATTGTGGACACGGACCGGGTGGGGACGCTGACGATTATGCGCGAGGGGAAATTGCAGGGATGGTATGGTCCGCGGGTGCTGGTGGATGCGCTGTCGTTTGGGAGTCCGAATGAAATGAATATGCTGGTGAACGGGATGTTCGCGGTTTTGAATGTGCAGAAATCACTTTTGACTAGATGGAATCCGACTTTTATTCCGCGGGCCTGGTGGCGGGATGTGCGTGGGTTTAATCAGAGAATGCCAGGAACGGCAGGTGATTGGCTAAATTGGATGCCTTTAACTGGCGGGGCTTATACCCGGTTCGCGCGATCGTCACTGGTAGCGGCGGCAACTCTTTATGCGGATCGTCCGAATGCACTCGCCCAGGATGCGCTTCGGCGCGGAGTGATGATCGCAAAACGACAGGGCTATATGACGATGGGAATGCAAGGCGAGATTGTCATGCCGGACTTATCGAATCGCGGAGCAATCCGGCGCTGGGCGTCCGCCCTGGGGAATGCCGGACAAATCCTGGAGGCGACGAGTAAGATCAACGGAATGCAATACATGGATTGGAAGTTTCCGGATATGCCGGAGGCACAGAAGATGAGCGCAGTTCATTCCTGGGCCGGCTCCCCGAATTTCCTGGAGCGGATGGAGGCCGCCCGGCTAGTGGAATGGGCGCGGTTCTTTGCCGGGCCCTGGAAAGAGGGCTGGCGCTCGACGGGCTGGGCCTGGTTCGGCGGTGGTGGATGGAAAGCGCGACCGTGGGAGCAGGCGATGAACTTTTTCCGGCGTTCGATCCTGACGGCGCTGGGCATATACATGCTCTATGGCGGCGGTCTGAAACGCGTGCTTGAGGGGCTGGGGATACGAAATCCTGGGCTGTCAACGGACGCGGAACAGCAATATGCAGACGGGCCAAGTGATTTTGAGAAGTCGCGGAATTTCAACATTCCGCTGGGATGGTATAATCAGGCGGAACACAAGGTCTGGTATCTGACACTACCCTTGGAGGAGAGCGAACGGAATTTTATGACGATGTTGCGGACGGGCGCCGCGGCGGCGTTTGGCGCCGGCGGACCCGGACAAACGGAACGGCTGAATGAGCTGGCGGGATATTTATCTGGGGATCTGCCAGGTATTAATCCGATTACGGCGATGATCGGGAATTGGCTGATGTTTATCGGCGGTGGGACGCCGTATGATACATTCCGAATGCGGAAGGCTCTGACCCCGGATCAGGAACGACTCCGGTGGACCGAGGGCCTGAAAGCGATGGCATGGTTCACGGCTAATCAGATGGGAGGCAGTATCGTAGGACAACTGCGGCCGGAGACGGCGGAAGACCTGCCGAAATCTGCGGTTGAACAGATAATTGCCAGGACGCCGGGCCTGCGTGGTTTGATCAAAATATCCGATAATGGATTTAAGGAGCGTTTTAGAAAGTCCACGATGAGCGTCCTGGATCAACAGGCCGAAATCAGAACTGAGATCGAACGCACTGGGATCCGGTTGCGGAGGGGCGGGAAGTTGACCGTCGAAGAAGTATCGAGGGTCCAGGATGGCTATACGATTGGCCGGCAAGCTGGAAAGCAAATCCTATCTTCGGAGCAAGAACTGAAGCGCTATTATTACACGCATTTCGATTATGCCATGAAGGAAGCACAGATCCCCTATCTATCGCCCGAGGCCCGGGTGATCATCCGGCAACCTTCCCGCGCTGCCCAGGCGGCCGTCCTGGAAGAGATGATCCGCACTAGGCCGCCAGGCCGGCAATAGTGGCCGCAATCCATGCCGCCCAAGTGCGGTGGGGAACGGTGCCTCCCCATGATGCGGTTTTGCCCCCTAAAAATAATCTAAAATAGTCCTTGATAAAATCCAGTCTTTTGTAGGACACTCCTTTTCATGGACGTAATACTCCAAACATCCAACCAAGAAGAGATAATCCGCGACAAGGTGTCCAGTCTGCCGACGGCTCCCGTTGGTAAGTATTACCTGGCCCTTGTGCGCGGCCTTTTTTTCGATCCGACTGACCTGTATTGCGTTCTCCGTGCCCAGGCTGAGCGCGAATCCCGAGCACGATGGATTGGTGCTGGCTCGCTCCGGGATCTGGATCGGCTGGGCGAAATCAAGAGGGAAAAGTGATCCATATTTCCAGCATCATTCCCACCTTGCCGGTTTTTTCCCGGCCCACCGATCTGCCCGATGAAATCGAGTTGCCGCTTCCCGGCCGGCCCGCCGGAGAACGGTTCACCCGGGATCAGTCCGGATGCTATCGCTCCAGCGCGGTTCCAGGCGTTGTTTTTTTCCCAGGACATATCGCCCGTCTTTTTTGGATGTATAAGCATTATGGATAGCCTGATCCAACAGAATGACAAACAACTCCGCCTGCCGATGGATGGATCTGATCGGATGCCCGATGCGTTTTTTTCTGCCGAGGAATCCGGTGTCACCCCAGAGTTTACCGGGGCGCGTCTTTTTGCGAATAATCCTAATACTTACCGAGCAATCTGTGCGCTGTCTGCGGAGGGTCTGGGAGCAATCCGCATCGGTCGCATCCTCCATGTCTCGCCTAATACAGTTCTCGCCGTGCGGGAGCGTGAGCCTCAAAGTATAGATATAGAAAAAAGGAGATTAGCAAGCCTGTCCAGCGCCGGTGCCCGCATGTGCGTCGAGGGTATTATCGAAATGCTTTCCGACCCGGCCCAGGTAAAGAAGATGACGATCAAGGACAAGGGAATCGTGTTCGGAATTCTCGCGGAGAAGGCCGAGCTGCTTTCCGGATCTCCAACATCCCGGTTGCAAACGATTGGAGCGCCGCCGGCGGTCGAGGTGGCCGAGTATCTCCACTGGCTCCGGTCCGAGTATGCCCGGCGAATGGGTTTGGGGGGAGAAAAAGAAGAGCAAAAGGATCCGGTGGGGATCCTATCAGCCCCAGCCGTGGGCCCCGGCCCGGTGCCAGGTGCAGAGGTTCCGGCGCCAGGTACAGAGCGGGGCACGGAGGAGATCGAGGCTCCCGGGCCTATCCAGCCAGCAGGGCGTGCGCCCCACCAGCCGGGAGAAAGTCAATGTTTATCGGGTGTTTCCGAGTGCCAGGTCGGCACGTCGGATAATGCTATTATGCCGAATTTGTTAAGCCATTGATTGATAGGGAGTTGTGGAAAATGAGGAGTAGACATAACGTTTATTATGGGTCGTATGTGAGCTGGGTATCCAGGGTACGATCGTCCTGGATCCAGACGCCGGCGTGGGTGGTCAGGTGGGCGGGGGGGGGGTTGGATTGTGCGGCGGCCCGCCTGGAATGATAATGGATTAACACCTTACAGAATTTTATTCAAAGGAGTCAGTTTATGTTCGACCTCTTCAAGTGGTGGCGGAAATATGAGGATAAGATAGAGACGAAGAAGCCCCTCTTCATGGAAAATGCGGCTTGGATAAACTCTGGCAAGTCAAAGGGGAGTCAGGAGCGGAAACGTCAAAAACGCGCGCGGATGATTACGAGGAGGTATGCCTGATGCGAACAGCGTTATTCAACATAGCGGAAGTTGAGGTGGCGAAGAGGTTGGGATTGACCCGGGAAAACATGCGTGATTTACGGGTGGAACACCTTTACCAGGACGAGGATTGGGCAAAGATCGGCAGGGAGATCCATTACTCGGAAGATGGGATTGAGAAGCTACGTCAGATACTCAAAAAAAACGCGCCTGATGGGGTAAAGCTGGGCGATATTGCCATTTTGAGTACAAAGGTCGCTCCCCCCTTCGCCCAAGGGGTTTCGGGGGGCAGGCCAGAGGCGCCGGATGCGCCTGGGGTCATTCTGGACGCTGTGGTGACGAAGATTTATCAAAAAAACCCGCAATTTCTTGAGGCATTGTTGGGCGGTCAACCGATAACCGTGCGCGTGAACAACAACGCCAATTTCCTCCCAGGAATGGTGATTCAATCCCGGCAGTTGGCGATGAAAAACCCGCGGTTATTCGACTTTATCGGACGGTGCCCGCGGGTGCGGGGGAGATGGTGAAAGGAATCAATGAATGAGTTGGCACTTTTCGCAGGGGGAGGAGGCGGGATCCTGGGATCATTGCTCCTTGGATGATGCTTGACAAGATTATAGATGAACCGTCATGCAAGCGGTATCGAAGAAAATTACGGGAAGCCGTGATTCAGCATTATGGGGGAAAATGCGCTTGTTGCGGAGAAACCCATATTGAATTACTTTGCATAGATCACATTACTGGCGGGGGCACACAACACAGAAAGGCGTTGGGAAGAATTACGGTTTATTCTTGGCTCAAAGCAAGTGGTTATCCCGCCGGTTTCCGGGTGCTTTGCTGGAATTGTAATAGCAGTCTTGCGCTCTATGGATATTCACCGCTGAACACGGAGTATAAATAGTGTGGCATTTCAACAACAAAAACTTAGAGAACTCGCACTGTTTGCCGGAGCAGGTGGAGGGATACTTGGCGGGAACTTGCTCGGATGGAAATGCGTCTGCGCTGTTGAAATTATTGCCTATCGCCGGGAGCGACTTCTGCAACGGCAACGGGAAGGACATCTGCCGGCGTTCCCCATCTGGGATGACGTTACGACGTTCGACGGGCGGCCGTGGAATGGAATCGTTGACGTGGTATCGGGGGGATTCCCTTGTCAGGACATATCTGCCGCCGGCAAAGGCGCCGGGATCCGCGGGAGCAGAAGCGGATTGTGGGCCGAGTTTGCCCGGATCGTTGGCGAAGTTCAACCCGGATTCGTATGGGTGGAAAACTCGCCAATGCTTACTATTCGGGGGCTTGATATCGTTTGCGGGGACCTGGCCGCGCTGGGGTATGATGCAAAATGGGGAGTTGTTTCCGCTGCCGACGCCATCTGGACTCAGTCTCTTGCGTCTGGTCATTTCCCGGCACTCGACCACCTTCGGGAACGAATCTGGATTTGTGCAACGCGCACCGACGGCGAAGGCAAGTCCAAGCGGACCGGATTTTGCCAGGACCAACCGACCGGGAAGCGGCGGGGACGACTTGGCGACGGCAGTGGCGAGAGTACCGACGCCGCGTTGCGAAGACTCGCAATGCGCTGGTGGGCACAGGGGGATGGACGATACGCTGTACGGGATGATATGCAGGCCGAAGACGGTAAGGATACCGACGGTCACGAAGTCCATGATGACGGCGCAGGACATGGAACAGGCGCGATTTGCGGGGAACGGCGGGAAGCGTCCGGAGTATGCGAAGATATGCCGGATGCCCACGCCCCGAGCCGCCGAGCATTGCCAGCACAACAGCCATGACAACGGGATGGCGTTGAGTGCGGCGGTGAGGATGCCGACGCTTCACGGATTCAGCAAGGATGGGAAGAGCAACGGACCGAGCGGAAACGAGCTGGGGAGAGCGGTGAATCGAATGCCGACTTGCCGATCGCAAAAAACAACATCGGAAAATCCGGAAACATGGCAGAAAAGGAAAGATGCCGGGAAAGTATCAACTCCGCCGTTGGCAATGGTGGCTGGTGGCAGTCTGAATCCGGACTGGGTCGAGTGGCTTCACGGGTGGCCGATCGGGTGGACCGGATCAGCGCCATTGGAGACGGTCAGGTTCCAGCAGTGGTTAAACTCGCATGGGATTTATTAAGAATGAGAAAGGAAGGTTGGAAATGAAGAGGGGGACACCGGATCATCCGAAGGTTTTGATGCTGGCGAATCGGCTGGGACTTAAAAAATACGCAGCGGTTGGTCTGCTGGAAACCTTATGGCATTTCACGGCCCGATACGCTCCCAGAGGTGACATTGGGAGGTTCTCCGACGGAATAATCGCGACAAGTCTCGACTGGGGCGGGAATGTTCCGGACTTGATTGAAGCGCTGGTGCAGGAACATTGGCTGGATCAAAGTAATGAATACAGGCTTGTTGTTCATCATTGGTCGGACCATGCGGACGACACCTGTGATAAGTATCTGGCGAATCATGGAATGATCTATGCAGACGGAAAAGAGCCCCGTAGAAGTCCAGAAAAGGGCGTAAAAGTAAAGTCTCTGGCGGAGAAGTCGGGAAAAGTCGGGAAAAGTCGGGAAAAGTTAGCCCTCTCAGAACCAGAACCAGAATCAGAATCAAAACCAGAATCAGTGCCGTTGCCGGTAGGGGAACCCACGGCGACTACGGAAGATTCCGGAAAAGTCGGGAAAAGTCCGGAACCGGCGACTACGGGGATGCTGGAACAAGTTCAGAGGATTAAGGGGATTCGGAAGGAATTTGAGGTATTACGGGATGTGGACATTGAAAATGCGCTCAAGGGGTGCCCGGAGGAACACCGGGAGTCGGCACTTGGAGATTTTGAGAGGGATATGGTGGCGGCATTGGCGATTCCGGATATGCCAGTGAAGGTTTTGCGATCATATCTGGCGGTGGCGGCAAAAAAAAACAACCCGGGTGCGGTAGGAGCTGGGGAACCGATGTCACGCAGGTTTATCACTGAAAAGGAGAAGAAAACCAATGGAAAAGCAACCGCTATACAGTGAAGAAGCGGAACGGGCAAGCCTGGGCGGGATGTTGCTGGACGCCTCCGCAGTGGGCGAGTTTGCGAGCAACTCGTTAAAGTTGATGGCGGAAGCGTTTTACGAAAAAAAACACCAGATACTCTACGCGGCGATCATGACGATGCTGGCGGATGGCCGCGCAGTGGATGTTCTGACAGTGGCCGAGAAATTAGAGACGGACGGGACTTTGGGCCAGGTTGGCGGCCGGGACTGGCTGAACGGATTACTGGAGGCGACGCCGACGGCGGCACATGCGGAGTATTATCTGGACATAGTGCGTCAAAAACACATCTTGCGGCGGATTGTACAGGAAAGCGTGGGACTGGAGAGCGAGGCGTTGATCTCTGAACGTGGAGATGAGTTGATTCAGACCGTGCCCGGTAGATTTGCGGATATTATTGAGGAAGTCACACGAAAAAAAACATTGAAATCCATTATCCAGTGGTTGATTGAGAAATGGAAAAAGGCGCATACCGTTAGACGCGGATTCACCGGATTACCGACGCCCTGGGCATCGTTGAATGAAATAACGTGCGGGTTGCAACCGGGGATCTACATGCTGGCGGCGCGTCCGAGCCAGGGGAAGACGACGGTGGAAGACCAGTTGACGGACTTTCTGGCACAACAAGGAATCCCGGTGGCGCGGGCGACGCTGGACATGACCGTGGAACGGTTACTGGCGCGAACAACGGCGCGCCGGGCAGGGGTGAGCTTGCCGAAGTTGAACGCGGGCTACGCCGGAGATAACCAGATAGCCAAAGTGACGGAAGCGGGTGAATTGATCAGCGAATACCCGATGTATATCACGGATGAGTTATTCGATGTGAACGCGATCTGCACCTGGGTGCGGGCGATGAAGATCAAACACGATATTCAACTATTCACGTTGGATTATGTGCAACAGGTGGAAGTGAGTGGTCGGGCAACGCAATACATGAATGAGAATCAGGTATTGACGCAGGTATCGCGGAAGTTCAAACGGTTGGCGTTGCAATTAAAAATCCCCATTATCCTGTTATCACAGTTGAACCGCGGGAGCGATAAAGAGGATCGGATTCCGACTTTGAGCGACTTACGCGGATCGGGGAGTCTGGAGCAGGACGCGAACGTGGTAATCCTGCTTTATCACGATAAGACGGAAACGGATCAGAACGGGAAACGTCCGCAATGGATGGATGTGGCGAAGAATCAGGATGGTCCGACGGGGACATTGCCGTTTTGGTTTTGGGCAAACTACTTTCGATTCGATGAGGCCCATGTGGGGGAGGATGAGGTATGGGCGCCGGCGGGACATATCGAGGTATGCGATTGATGAAGATAACCGATCAGATATGGGTGGTGGAGGCGCATGATCTCGGGGCACTCCAGGTGCGGCAGATCGGGGATGCGTTGAACTTGAACCGGAAACATTGGCAGGCCGGCGAGAAAGCGGATCGGTTACTGGTGGGGATTGGGGGAACGATCGAGGAGGCATTGGAAGTGGAGCGGGAGTTGAAGAGGATGAGGAGGGAAGGATGGACCACGGATGAACACGGAGGAAAGAGGGGGGGGGTATGAGCGAGTGGATCAATGTCAGGGATAGATTGCCGAATGAGGATACGGTCCAGCCTTTGGTTGGCGGTCTTGGCGATGGGCCGCCTTATTGCATGGACTGTTGCGGGTTTGGCTACAAACGGAAAAACCTCACTCACTTTCCGTTTACGGAGTTTAAATACTGTTCAACATGCGCGAGAACGGGCCGCGCAAAAGATCATCCCGCCAACGCCCCTCTTGAGCGTTTGCGAGAAAAGGAGATTGAATGAAAAAGAAACGGTTGTCGAGCAATACGCTCCGAGAGGTTGTTGGCCGATGAATCACAACCGATACGAGAAAGTGAAGCGCTTGGCGGAAGAATCCCCGCAAGAAGGGGAACGATCCGCAGCACGCGAAGCAATGAGGCGCATGGAGACGCGAAGGCCACCAGCTGAACATTGGAAGATCGTATGGACGCTGAACATGGTGTGCATGAGACCGTCCGGCATACCGCGGGTTACGACGTGTTAACGGCCAACACGTCGGGGGAGGCTGCCTTACCCGAAAGGAAACCATGAATAATAAATCAAACAGGAAGGGCAGGAGACTTTGCAGAACGTGCGTCTCCTACTATCAGGAACGGTATGGGTATTGCGTGCTAATTGGGAAGCGCGTGCAAGGGCATATCGGCGGCTGGCCATGCTGGAAACGTCGATCCAAGAAGCCCAACAACAATTTGAGCGGTGGCTCTTAGCCATACGCTCCAAATGCTGGTTGGGCTTCCCCGGCCAGCGGAAAGGAAGAGATGATCGAGATTACGAAGAGCGAGACGGCGGACACTCGGGCCTGCGATTTCTCCAAAGTGTCTGAAGAGACCTTGAAGCAGTCGAGCGAGACGCACATTGGCGACGTGTCACGCGGGCTGGCCTTCTTCGGCGCACTGTTGGCTGAGGCCGCAGTGACCCACGATTCGGACAAGCTCAGCGCCCTGGCCCACTTCCATTCCGATTTCGTCACAGGATTCAAAACGACGGGATGGTGGGACAATCACAGGAAGATCACGCGGCACCATCTCCAGGCCGCGGACGGCGTGCCCCCAGACGTGAACCTGATCGACGTGCTCGAAATGATCGTGGATTGCGTCATGGCGGGAATGGCACGAGCCGGGAAGCTGTATCCGGTGGCGATCCCCGACGATGTGCTAAAACGAGCGTTCGAGAACACGGTGGAACTACTCAAGGCGCAAGTCGTCGTGAAGCCCAACGACAGGGGTGAGGGGCGCGAAGTATGAGCGTACCCTCCACCGCTTTGTTCGCCGGTCCGGTTTTCTCCCGTCATTGGGCGATGCCGAGTGCGGATACGTTTGATATTCTGCCGATTGGCAACTTTGTGAGGCGGTGGATGGCTGGCGCGGAGGTGTCTGTTGACCCGTTCGCCCGGAACAAGCGATGGGCCACGCACACGAACGATCTGAACCCGGCAACGCAAGCCGAACACCACCTGGAGGCGCAGGCGTTCCTGACCATGCTGGTCGAGCGCGGTGTACGCGCCGACCTGCTGATCTTCGATCCGCCGTACAGCCCGCGCCAAATCAGCGAGTGCTACGCCACGGCTGGCATGAAGGCGGGCATGGCGGACACACAGAACGCGAAGCTGGTCAAGGAGTGCCGCGACCTGCTGCGCCAGATTGCGCGGCCCGGAGCGGTGTGCCTGTCCTTCGGGTGGAATAGCGCGGGGATGGGCAAGGAGTGGAATCTGGAAGAATTAATACTGGTGACACATGGCAGCTGTCATAACGACACGATTTGTATGGCCGAACGTCGCGGGTGAGCCACGCGCTTCGCGTAGGCTCGACCCGCTGGTTCGCAGATTGAATTGAAAGGAGAATGACTATGGAGAATAAATTCCTTGTTGGAGTTCTGGCCGGTGACATCGTAATTATGCGCCCGAAACAACGATTGACCAAGGAAGAGGCGCTGAACCTGGCCGCGTGGATTGTCGCGCTTGCCGACCCATCCGGCGAACAGTGGGGAAAAACGCTTGAGGCGGTTCTCGAAACGTAGTGCGAACGCCAAAAATGAGCGTGAGCGGTAGCGATACGCTCGATTTTCTGGTTCGACCAGCAGAAAGGACAACATGAAGAAATGGACGACACTCGAAATGTATTTTCGGAGAGCGGTTGCTACCGGACTCATTGACTTTGCCATTAGAGCAGAGTGCAAGGAAGATGGCCGAGTTGTCTTTTATATCCATCCGGCGAATGCCTCTGGAGAGACGGCTGATTTCGAGGTAAACGAAAACAGGGTTCAACACAATAGAGATATTTCATAGGTCGAACGCCTCGCATGAGGCTGAGCGAAGGAGCGACAGCGTATGAGCGATAGCCTCGATGCGGTGGTTCGGTTTCTGCGGTGGTTACAATGCAAGCTTTGGCTTTGTGGAGGGCAAATCGAGCGAGTCCGAGACAAGAATGGCGTCGAGTGGCTTGGGCTGCGTTGCACAGCAACCGGAACGTTTCACAACCCAACCAAGTCGCAGATTGAATTGAAAGGAGAATGACTATGGAGAATAAATTCCTTGTTGGAGTTCTGGCCGGTGACATCGTAATTATGCGCCCGAAACAACGATTGACCAAGGAAGAGGCGCTGAACCTGGCCGCGTGGATTGTCGCGCTTGCCGACCCATCCGGCGAACAGTGGGAAAAAACGCTTGAGGCGGTTCTCGAAACGTAGTGCGAACGCCCCGGCTCAGGCTGGAGCGGTAGCGACTAGCCTGAAGCCGGTTGTTGGAACACGAAAGGAGAAACATGGATAAATCAGAGATCGAATATGGACAAGCCCCTGCACAATGGGACACGGCAAGTCTGGCCGGCAAAGTGGCGGAATTGGAAAAGCAGAAGGACGACCTATTGAGGTTATGCGGTGAAATCTTGGCGACCCTGAAAGTGAACCGTGAACGAGAAACGCTCATTACGATTCACCATGATCACATGGCCAAGTTTGATACATTGGTCGCCGCATGGTGGAAGCGTTTCAATGAGTGTTCCAACAACGGGCGCACCTGCGACGCGCCCACCAAGGAGTCAAGATGAAGAAACAACGACAGCGGGCGCGGCGTAAGGTGACGCCCCTGGTTGGCCGTGCATGGGCGTGGAAGATTCAGGACATGAGCGGACGATGGAGCCTATGCAACTGGTCAGAACCTTCCCGCGACATGCTCGAACGGTCAAGAAAGAAACCGTCGCCAGAAGCGGTTGCAGTGTGGGTAAAGATGACGGCCAACCCGCAGGTCAGCGGCCCGACGCCGGGAGGAAGCCATGAAGAAAACTGAGGCGCAATTTGGCGTCGGTACGCTGCACCAGCTTGTTGGGGCCGCCCTATTCGTATTATTGATTACTGCATGGTGGTTCGACCATCGCGGGTTTCTACACGGCGTTGCGGTGGGGTTTCAGATCTGGTGGCTTTGGAGCATTCGCCCGCATAGGACATGCGCGAAGGAAGAACTTTTCGAGGCACAGCATAACGTCGCGGGTGAGCCACGCGCTTCGCGTAGGCTCGACCCGCTGGTTCGCAGATTGAATTGAAAGGAGAATGACTATGGAGAATAAATTCCTTGTTGGAGTTCTGGCCGGTGACATCGTAATTATGCGCCCGAAACAACGATTGACCAAGGAAGAGGCGCTGAACCTGGCCGCGTGGATTGTCGCGCTTGCCGACCCATCCGGCGAACAGTGGGGAAAAACGCTTGAGGCGGTTCTCGAAACGTAGTGCGAACGCCAGCGGTGAGGGGCGCGAGTTTCGAGCGTCACCTCCGCCGCCTTGTTCGCAATCTGAATCCAAGAAGGAGGGTTAAGTCATGGCATGGAATCCGAGTCCGAAGGTGGCCGACTGCCGGGAGATAGCCCGGAAGTGGGGCAACAAGCATCAGGTTATAGTGCTCGCCATAGACCGGGACGCCCGGACGCTGGAAATGGCGACCTACGGCGCAACGAAGGAACAGTGCAAGGCGGCGCGAGAACTTGGTGACGCGGCGTATGACGCCGTGATTCAAGCGTGCGATCCCGCCAGCCCGGTAATCACGCAAGCCACCGTGAACGCCCGATGGCTGATTGAGCGGCTGGACCGGGTTCATGACGCGCTGTGTCCCGACAAGTGCGGAACCTGGCAGCAGCGTGCAGACCGGGCGGCAGAGGCGGCAGAGGGTATCGTGAACGCCGAGCGTCAGGGGCGGCGCGAAGCGACGTACCCTGAACGCTCTTGTTCGCAATCTGAATCGGGAGGGAACTGACATGGCATGGAATCCGAGTCCGAAGGTTGCC
>Ga0180732_1000327_pt1 | contig 43800 bp, 38 predicted proteins | sample KR11_01MetaG_FD_148674 | JGI IMG/M metagenome (GOLD analysis project Ga0180732, IMG submission 148674) | Groundwater microbial communities from the Olkiluoto Island deep subsurface site, Finland - KR11_0.1 MetaG | ecosystem: Environmental > Aquatic > Deep subsurface > Groundwater | place...
GTATGCGGGAAATCCGCATGTACGGTTTGACGAGGAGTTGGAGGTTGAAAGACCTCTCGCTTACTCTACGTATGGAAGGATAAACCTGTTCCAGCAAAGGGGTTCTGATCTGGATAGAGATGTAGTTGACAGCACGATAAAAACAATCGGATAGTAAGATACCAGAGAGGTAGCCGCTGAAAAGAGTAAGCGAAAACGCCATCTGGCAAAAGATTGTGAAGATTGTCTAACAACTGCTGAGAACCAAATCCAGTGGATATATCGCTGTGATATATCTGCCTCCTGCTATGGGATATGCCAGATGAAAGCCGTATGCGGGAAATCCGCACGTACGGTTTGATGAGGAGAGGGAGGTTGAAAGACCTCTCTTTTACTCTAGCGCTGGCGCTTTGTAGTTTCGGAGTATGCTGAATCCCGAAGCATTGCTTTACGATGTCTCTTGGTTGCATCGGTCTGTCCCAGTCGCAGCAGAGCTGCGGGGTATAACGATAAAAATTAAATCACCCCACTCAAATGGTGGGGTGCCTTAAGGTTAATTATTTGGCTTTGTGTATTACAATCCTTCCTCCACCGAGTTCTGTTCCTGTATCATCAGGGTTGTTGTCATATACAATCTCTTCAGAAGCCTTATTCCAAATCTTTATTCGGAACTTATCATTGTCGCTGCCTTCGTTAATATCACCATCAATCGCAGAGAGCATAAACCCATAGTTGCCAGCATTGTTGATTGTTCCAGTACCCTTGTACATTGCCTTTTCTCCAGCGATTACCAGCCAGTCATAGCTATCTGAGTGGAAGTTAAGGTCAGCCACCTGGAAGTTGAACTGGGTGTTGCCGGTCGGGACTGTAGCGCCTTTTTTGTACATCGAGACAAAGCCGAAGGTTGCTATTCCAGATAGGCTCGTATCGGCAGTGTAGGCTCCCGCAGGTGAGATTATCCAGCCGCCGCCCGTAACCATACCGCCCTGACCTATCCAAGGATCGTATAGCACGTATTCAGTGACAGGGTCACCTAGACCACCTGGATTATACTGATTTAAGCCATCCGCATCAGATGGATCGTATGGTCCACTTGCATCACCCCACCAATTATATTTGGCATCTACTGCATCAGTACTGTAATAATTAGCGACACCCATACCATTTCCATAAATTTCATTGAAGTTAATTACAGTTCCTGTTACAGTTCCTACAATATCTACTCCAGTACCAGAACCAGAAATGTCATTATATGTAATTACTGCGTCAGTGCAATCATCTCTTACATTTATTCCTGCATAAATTGTATCGAAAATCCGGTTATTGCTTACAGTGCTCCCGTCAGCAGCTGCATCTAACCATATCCCATCATACATGGTATTGCCGCCGTCAATCACATTATGACTAATAATTGCTCCTGGACCTCCCCAGTACTGTATGGCATTCTTGGATGTTATGCCTGATATGTGATTGTAGGAGATTTCATTATTACTTCCTGCGTGCCCCATCATTTGTATTGCATGTTGTCCAGATGAGGAGATATGATTACGAGTAATCACAGCATTTGAAGCACCAGTACTTGCAATAGCTTCCCATGCAGTATTATAGAATGTATTATACTCAACCAAGGCGTTGTCTGCTCCCGGATAAATATAAACACCGTGACCAGCCCATAAGTCTGGCGCATTTTGGATAATATTATTCCTGATTATTGCGTTATCAGCTACATCAGATATTATTAATCGTCCGCCCGTATTTGGATCAGAACTACCAAACATAAATCCATCAATAATTATATTTGGAGCATACAATGAATACGGCAATCCGTTAGTTCTCACAAGAATGGTTTCTTCGCCTCTGTCTGTGCTTCCTGCAGGATCATTACCAGCTTGAGCGCCAAGCAATGTAATGCTCTTTGTTATCCTGTAACCTGCTGGAGTACCTAAAGAACTGTTCCAAATATCATTGGTATAAGTTCCTGCCGCCACAATAATTGTATCGCCATCAAATGCATCGTCGATAGCTAGCGTGATGGTTGTGTAATCATCTGGCACATTTATAATTGTTGCACTTGCTGTACTGATAAGTGCCATTGACATTATAGCCATTATTGCAAATCCAATAATTCCATATCTCAATCGCTCAATTTTTCTTTTTTTGATTTTATTATCTATCATAGGATACCTCCCAACTAACAAAGCATACACAATCTTCATTTATTTATATCTATCTATGCATCCGCATAATAATAGTTATAGTAATAACCATATTATTTTAGGAGTTGTATCTTATTAAAATATATTAGCAGTCTATGCTCCACTATTCGTTCCATGCCCCTCTTTATTTCACTAAAAGCCAGAACAACTAATGTTCTCTATCTACCATCATGCACCCACGTTGATGCCCTCCGAATTCGATTCGGGGGTCGATTACGCTAGGTTAGTTTGATAAACTCCAGAGTTTACAAATCCTTGTTTTAGTGGATGTGCCTCTTGAATGAGATGGACGATTATGGGAAGCGCATAGCATCCTGTTTCAATCCTTGTTTTAGTGGATGTGCCTCTTGAATGCTATTACACCACATATTATATTATTTACAATATAGTTTCAATCCTTGTTTTAGTGGATGTGCCTCTTGAATATCGTAATGACATGTTTTACATTTATGGTTTTTATGGTTTCAATCCTTGTATTAGGAGACCGTTTCAATTCGTGTTGGTAAGTATGCCAATGTGCAACACATCTTAATTGATTGACCTAAAAACAAGCTAATACGGCGTTATTATAGATTTTAGGTTTATGCCAACTTTTCATTTAAAGCTCTTGAATCATCCTTTACTCTTTGCTCCTTATTACCTTTAATTGTCTCTCCAAATTTTGCTTAAGTGATTGAATTTCTTTCAATTGGGAAGGTGACAGTTTATCCTTTCCATTTTCATACGTATTACGTAGTTCATATATTTTAGCTTCTAAACGTAGAATTTTTTCCCGTCTTTCTTCTAAATATATATTTCGTTTTTCTTCTAAATTTTGATGTTTCAAAGAGCTTTTTGAATGGTGAAATTCTCTTGTTAAATCGTCAACCATTGATTTAAGTTCAATAATGGATTCAAGAACAACAGTTGTAATATCACCTGGTTCGATAGTCCCACTTTGTTTTATCATTTTTTGAACTGTTGAATAATTAGTTGCAAGTGTAACTGGATTAATTGGCTTGAAATTACCGTTGTCTATTGATTTTATTTGTTCTGAAAGTTCTTTTTTTGCAATATCAGCTTGCTCTAAATCGGTATCAAAACGAATTGTCCGCATCCCACTAATATCAAAAGGAATTGGTTGGTCTGATTTCATCATTTGTATATATGGCTTTTCAACAATATGCCGTATTGCCAATTCATAAAAGACATTTGGATTAGAATCTGTTAAATCAGCAATAACAAGTGCAGAGTCAATGATATAATCAATAATCTGATTAGTTATCATTCCCGATTCATTTATATGGTCGGCTCGTATTGGGTGATAACCAAACTCTTGAACGATAGGCTTAATAATATATTTGAAAGTCAAATCAGAACGTATTCTAATTTCACTGCCATCCTTACCGATAGGGCAGATAACAAAACAGACTTTATCATTAACCATATTTTTATTTAATTATTTAATATGATTAATAAACCTTATGGTTTGTTTTTCATGCAATGAAAGTATCTGCTATTTTACTTATTTTTAGAATCAATCAATTAAGAAGTGGGCACATTAGCAATTACCAACACGAATTGAAACGGTAGCAAATGTTTTTATCTAATTAAATAATATTGTATATCAGAATAACTACGTTTATAGTTTCCTATGCGTTAAAAAAGAAAGTTTTAAATACGTTGAGATTATTTTCAGAATTCGGATAGTTTTACTTAGAACTATCAGCAAGGATTATGAATAGGTGGAAAAATGTCATTTAAGAGAGTTTTTAATTATTATGCTGGAACAGCGATTGCGATAAGTTTGATTTTGTTGCTCATGAGCGGGGTTGCGGCACAACCAATCAATTCTTGTCAGATAATCAATTTCCCGGGGAATTATGATCTGAGCCAAAATATATATAATGTGGGAAATTTAGCAGTAAGCACCTGCATAAAGATAACGTCTAACGATGTGGTTTTTGATGGAGGTAATAATTTTATCACCGGTAATATGGCTGTTCCTGGCACAATTGGGGTTTATGTTCATAATGATTCAAAAACTGTTTCAAATGTGACCGTTAAAAATTTGCAGGTAAAAGATCTGAATTATGGCATATATTACAATAATACAAGAAATGGAACAATAGCAAATAATACGGTGTTAAATAACAGCGAATTCAGCATCCTTTTTGAGTCGTCATCGAATGGCACAATCGAATGGAATAATGTTAGTTTGAATGAGCGAGGTATCAGGGTTTTCTCTGGCCATTACAATACAATAAAATATAATAATGCAAGTCATAATATAGGGAGCGGTATTAAGCTTAATTTTGGGAGTACTCATAACAATATTTTAAATAATATCGCCAATTCAAACAAAGAAGACGGAATTTTTGTTGAAAATTTCAGTAACAATAACATCATCCATAACAATACAGTAATTTTGAATAACGCTGCAGGGATCACACTTAAAAGTTCAAGCAATAATAATGATATCACCAATAATACTCTGATATATAATGGTCTTTATTATGACACGTCAGGGAGAGTAAAATCGGGAATTATAATTAGAGACGATAGTAATTTTAACAATGCAATTGGCAACAGGATAGAATATAATGAGGCGGGTATTAGGTTCTATTCAAGTCATAATAATACCCTGAGCAGGAACATCATAAGTAATAATAACCTTAGCGGACTCAAACTTGAAGATTCAAATAACAATTCGATTTCTGAAAACAATGCAAGCAAAAATAACGGAAGCGGTATCGTACTTTCGAACTCGAGTAATTACAATAGAGTAGAATTTAACACTCTGTTATCAAATAGTGCTGCTGGCGTCATGTTGTTTACTTCCTCTAAAAATAATCTTATTATCAGCAACAATGCAAGTTACAACAAAGGGGCAGGAATAGTATTGGAAGACGACAGCAATAGGAACATAGTGAAAGAGAACAGAGTAAAAAATAATGGAAAGGGATTCTTTATAATTTCAAGTTACAATAATGAAATTATCGATAATACCGTCGAGTTAAATGATGATTATGGTTTCAATCTGACAAATTCGGGTGCGAACAGGATATATCATAACAATATTATTAATAACATAAGACAGGCAAATGACAATACAGATGCCAATCCTTGGAATGATTCTTATCCATCAGGTGGCAACTACTGGAGTAATTACAATGGTGCAGATAATTTCCGTGGCACTAACCAGGATCAACCAGGAAGCGATGGAATAGTTGATATCCCATATACTTTTAACAGCAACTCAGGGGCAACGGATAAATATCCTTTAAAAAATCAGAATGGGTGGCTGCCAATTGCTCAATTCGCGATCAATAAAAATTTTGTAGTTGGAACTGATCTCGATTCTTTGAGTAAAGGAATTTATAATCAAGATCTTAATTATTACTTGGATATCAATAATTTTGATGATACCAGTGACACTGTTATGGGAAACATCAGATTTGATGCAAAAGCAGATAATATAACAAATGTTGACTGGAGGGAATATGCAACATGGAATAAAACCTCTGCTAACTGGACTTTCCCGACTGATCGTTTGATATATGAAAATCAGGGATTTGGAACTGGTTTTAAAACTAATTATTCGGAATCAAGACTCCTGAATGTCAGCATTAACAGGTGGATGAACAAGACCGAATTTTCGACCAATGGTTATCAGCTTGTTAAGTTCAACGTAACATTTGAAAACAAGGATTTTGAATGGGCATGGGCACGAATTGAAGCAAATAACAGAAATGAAATTAATGTTTTCATTATCGAGAGCACATTTACGAGAGATGCTACAGGCAATTATAATACGTGGGAACATGGAATTCATTTTGACTTTGATAAAAATTCTATTCAACCCGGAAAAGTATATAATTTCTCAGTTGTGGTAAAGGTTGAATTGACCGGAAGAGAAGCGCCCCCGATCCAATTCAAACCGCAAATCAGCATTGGTATGGGTATGTATTCTAACTCTACGTTTTCGCAAGGTTTTAGAGCCGAGATGCCCGCAGGTATGCTTCCGGACAAAATCAGTTATGCTTCAACCTCATCAAACATAAATAACACATGGTTATTGAATAGGAATGATCATAATATCGCTCAACTTGATGAAGTATCCAGAATGGTTGGTTCACGTGCTCAATTTGCAATAAATAAGAATTTCGTAGTTGGAACTGAAAGTGATTCTCTTAGCAGTGGTTTTTATGAACGCAATCTCAATTATAATTTAGATATTGGCAATTTTGATGATACAAGCGACACGGTTATGGGAAACATCAGATTTGATGCTAAAGCAGACAATATCACAAATGTTGACTGGAGGGAATATGCAGTATGGAATAAAACATCTGCTAACTGGACATTCCCTGCCGATCGTCTGATCTATGAAAATGAGGGATTTGGAACAGGTTTTAATACAAATTATTCTGAATCAAGAGTCCTGAATGTCAGTATAAACAGGTGGATGAACAAGACCGACTTTTCAACCAATGGATATCAGCTTGTTAAGTTCAATGTTACATTTGAAAACAAGGATTTTGAATGGGCATGGGCACGAATTGAAGCTAATAACCGAAATGAAGTGAATGTTTCCATTATCGAGAGCACATTTACGAAGGATGCTCCAGGCAATTATAATACCTGGGAAAATGGAATTCATTTTGACTTTGATAAAAATTCTATTCAACCCGGAAAAGTGTATAATTTCTCAGTTGTGGTAAAAGTTGATCTGACCGGAAGAGAAGCGCCTCCGATCCAGTTCAAACCGCAATTCAGTGTTGGTATGGGTACATATTTCAATTCTACGATTTCACAAGGTTTTAGAGCCGAGATGCCCGCAGGTATGCTTCCTGACAAAATCAGTTATGCTTCAACCTCATCCAACATATTGAATACCTGGTTATTAAAGAGGCACGATCATAATATCGCTCAACTTGATGAAGTATCGAAACCCGTGGGGCTTCGTGCTCAATTTGCACTAAGTAAGGATTTTATCGCAGAAACAGGTAGTAACTCTCTGAACAGCGGTGATTATCAGCATAATATAAGATATGGTCTCAATATTGATAATATAGATGATGATAGCGATACTACTCTGGGGAATATCAGGTTCAGTGTAAAAGCAGATAATATCACAAATGTTGACTGGAGGCAGTATGCCACATGGAATAAAACCTCTGTGAACTGGACATTCCCACCAGAATATATCATTCGTGAGAACGAAGGGTTTGGGACTGGTTTTACTGACAATCGCTCAGAATTGCGATCTATGAATGTTAACATAAGCAGGTGGATGAACAACACAGCATTCACGGCAGAAGGTTACCAGCTTGCGAAGTTCAATGTGACTTTTAAAGATAAGAATTTCGAATGGGTATGGGCGCGCATCGAAGCCAATAATCGATATGGTGTGGAAGCATCCATAGTGCCAAGAACATTTGTAAACGAAAATAATGCGCCCGGGCAATTTGATGTGTGGAATAACGGAATTCACTTTAACTTTTATAAAGAGCGCATTCAGACAGGCATCAATTACAGTTTTTCAGTGCTCGTAAAGGTCAGACCTACGGGTGAAAGAAAGCAAGCTATCTCATACAAACCTGAATTTTTGGTTGGAGAAGGACTTTACCAGAATTTTGCAAATGGAGGTACAGGAACAGGTGTTGAGGTGCCTTTCGGAATGCTGCCTGAAAATATATATCAGGCAACGGCTTCAACCAATGTTTCCAATACATGGCTGGTAGTCAGTCAGGGACACAACATTGCTGTTTTAGGGAGAGATTTCACCCCACCTGTTATCACCGATTTCAAAGTGGAACCAAATACTTCGATCAGCACTGGAAATCCCCCCGTCGCTTCTGCAAATGTGAGTGATGAAAACCTTGCGAAGGTAGAATTTGGAGTCATCGATTCAAATAATCTTGTGGATACCAATAGGACGCTGCTTGGAGTGTATATTAATGAATCCGGTGTTAATGGAAAATATGTTTCAAAACCCTGGAATGCAAATGCGGCTCATATTACGAACGGAACAGTAAATGAGACGATCACCGCCGGGATCAATGCAGATAATCCTGAATTACGTCTTGTATTTGGCTATTTTAAGAAGAATACGACCTCAAATGAGGAAGTTGCTGTTTTGATCTTCAACAAGACGTCCGGGATCCTGTTGGATATTAAGAAACAGGACAACACTTCCTTGCAGATAGAAAATGGTATCAGCAATTTCAGGTCAATAATAAGTAAATTTGTCAATGGAATTACTACTCCCCCAGTTGAAGTATCAGGCAGAACATTCACATTATACAATTTGGGTAGTTCAAATAATCCAGAATTAATTCTAATTCCAGTGCCATCAGGAACATATAAGGTATTTGTCCATGCGACTGATACTGAAGGAAATGATAATGGAGCTATGTTAGATGCTAGGGTTTCACAATCAGGCATTGTGGGTCCATTCCCGGATATAGACAAAACACCAACAGATCCAGATGGAGATGGTCTCTATGAGGATATTAATGGTAACGGAAGGAAGGACTTTAATGATGTTGTATTGTTCTTCAATTATCTTGAATGGATCCCGGTTAACCAGCCGATTTCCAGTTTCGATTTCAACGGCAACGGCAGGATAGACTTCAATGATATCATCAAACTGTTCGAAGAATTGTAGTTGCTATTTCAAATTTTGCAGATATAAAACACATATTATAATTAATAATCGTGAATATTTCGCAAGTTATTTATAGTCTTGTGTTTAGATGAATAACGGCATAGATAGCTCGCTCAAAATTGAGTTGGGAGCGGTGATTATCAATTTATAAATAGTGGGATTATGATCAGTAATGGTGCTAATTATACAAACTCAACAACGATCAGCCTGAGCTTATCAGCACTCAACGCTTCTAATATGAGCTTCAGCAACGATAATGCAACATGGAGCGCATGGGAAAACGTCTTGCCTGCAAAGCAATGGACATTGACCGGCGGGGATGGTTTGAAAACCGTTTATTTTAAAGCAAGAAATAGTGCAGGTGAAGCTCCACCAGTTAATGACACGATAATTCTTGACACTGTGCCTCCTGTGGTAAGCATCACATCTCCAGCTAATGGCACAATTTTTAATACCCAGAATGTTACTCTAACAGGCACGGCAACCGACAACTTCGGAATAAAAGGAGGATGTTTTGAATATATCTCTGAACATGGCGGAAGTAGTGGCTGTGGAGGAGGCCTGAATAATCTCACATCTATTCCTTTTACTTATAATGTAACCCTGCAAGAAGGAAACAATTTAATTAAGATCACATATATAGATGTTGCTAACAACTCTGGCAGTGCCTCGGTAAATTTGACTCTGGATACCTCAGTTCCTGTGGTAAAAGTCAGTGATGGACAATTATCTGATGTCGGTTTAAACACTACTCTTGACATAACTCTCAGCGAAGTTCCGACAGGATTATCGGGATATAATATTACAGTTTCACTGTCGAATCAAACCGTAGCCGAGATAATTTCAATTGAATTCCCGGCTTGGGCGACTCTTAAATCCAACAGTTCATTGCCTGGGAATTCAGTCTGGATAAAGGCTGCTGATCTGAGTAATGTGGTAACATCAGGTGCAACCAATGTTCTTCTTGCAAAAATAAAGGTGAGGGGAGATGTTCCTGGAAATACAAATATCACCATCGTTGTGAATCAATTGGATGATGATAATGGGGATTCCATCGGCTATGTTATTGTTACAGGCTCGCTTGATGTAAATCAACCCACAGATACTACAGCACCTGCAAGTGTGACCGGATTGACGAACATATCCTATGCCCGGACGTATATCAACTGGACATGGACTGATCCTTCAGATAGTGACTTTGATCATGTCGAAGTCTATCTGAACGGTATCCAGAAACCGAACGTCTTAGCTGGTATCCGGTATTACAATGCAACAGGGTTGACAGCAGCTACAACGCATATGATCAGTACAAGAACTGTCGATGCCCTGGGTAATGTCAATGCAACATGGAAGAACCATACTGCTACCACAGCTCCTCTTCCAGATACCACAGCACCGGTGATCAATTCAATCATCTTGGATGATTATACTCCCAGTACCAGTGATCCCATACTTGTTACAGTCAATGCTACGGATAATATGGGTGTCACAAGCGTAATAGCGGACGGTGTTTCATTGACTAGGCGGACCAGTGAGATATGGAACGGAACCATCACTGCGATTGAAGGCACGCATTCAGTCAACGTCTCTGCAAAAGATGCAGCAGGGAATGTAGCATGGAACAATGCCACAAGTTATACTGCAACCACTCCAATCAAAGTCAATATAACTATTGATCCGAATAGCTTCAATCCTAAGAGCCAGGGGGAAATTACAGTATCAATTATCAATGACACATCAGGCTTTGATGTTTCCACTGTAGATAATTCGACTGTGAGATTCGGACCGAATGGTGCTAAAGTGGTTAAAAGCAATCTTGCATCCGACAAAAAACTCATACTCAAATTCGATAGACAAGCCACAGGTATTATCTGCGGAAATACTTACGCAAACCTGACTGGCAAGACCAAGAATGGAACAAACTTCATAGGTTCAGATATCATAAGTCGGTTGCGATGTGACTCCATCGAGGGATAGCGGCGGCAGCAGCGGAGGTAGTGGCGGAGGTGGAGTCATTACTGGAGAACCCTTTGATAACCAAAAAAGTCATGAAACAAAAGAAAAGAACCTTAGAGCAGGTCAGCCAGTACTTTATCCATTCACACAGGTTGAGGATGGTATACATGAGATATCTGTCACTGGTAAGGAGAATGAAGACAACGTAGCTTTAAGAATTGAGTATCTTAAAGGCCTCTCCAGAAATGTGAAAGATCCTGCACCTGGAAATGTAAACTATTATTTCAACCTGTGGGCAGGCACCAAGAAGATCAAGAGTGCAGTGATCCGATTCAGTGTGGATAATTCCTGGCTCAGCAGCAATAATATTGCAGCAAGCGACCTGAAATTATTGAAATGGGATGGTACCAAATGGATACAGCTTGATACAACTCAAACATCAAGTGATGCTAAACACACATACTATGAGGGAGGTACAGACAGCTTCTCGTCCTTTGCGATAACAGGTTTGAATGCAGCAGGTGTATCATCAACACCACCTTCTGAAGCAACACCTGCACAGACCGCACAGGCAGGAACACCAGAAGCTACAGCAACACCGGGAACTGTGCCATCAACCAACCTATGGCTAATTGCAGTAGTAATCATTGTATTGGTTGCAGCAGCAGTGGTATATCTTAAGGGAAGAAAATAGATACTTGAGGGGTGATACCCCTCTTTAGTCTATTTGTCTTGTCCACTCGAAGGGGCGCAGTCCACGACGAAAATCATATCTTAATGAAAGGTGGTATAAAATGGTCTCAAGCGACATTTGGAGAGGGAGTACCCTCAGAATAGCAATAGGAATAATTCTGATAGTATTGCTTGCAGGTGAAGTGAGCGCAGCAATTAATGCAACAAGCGTGGAGATACGAGGTCAGGTATGGAATGAATCAGAACCCGTAAGATATTGGAATCCCATTAACTTTGCAGGCTTCTTCTATGACATAAAAGACAATCTCGGTACGGAAAACCTCACCATTTTGCAGCCAGATCTTTCAAGTTGGCAAAGGATGATAGCCAAGAGCAATCTGATATACTCCACCCAAGCACAGCCCAGGGGATTGAAGGTTGCAGATGCCCTGGGACTTACAGGCAACAACGCAGGCCTGACGGCAAGAGGTCTTGAACAGGCTGCGCCCGGTAAAGCCTTTGATCAGGGTCTGTATTGGATGCTTGGCTGGCAGGGAGAGAAATATGTTGCAGTGAACGGCAAGGTTGACAGGCTAAGTAAGCTCATACTGGAACAAAGAAGCTCTGCTGATGTCAAGAACTTAACAGTTGGAGAGACCTGGAACATCGGTGACGGATGGGTATTGAAGGTTAATTCCACAAACATCATTACTGCGCCAAAAAAAGTGCAGCTTATTCTCAGTAAAGATGGAATAAAGAAAAATGAAACTGTAATAAACGAAAGCATGATCTACACTTATGTTGAGAGAAACCTCTCAAACGAAACTGATGTGCCACTGTTTGTAACCTATGTTAGCAATATCTCTATTGACGCGGTTCAGCTCAAATATACCTGGGCTATTTCAGATTCTATCATCCAGATCAACAGTGGTGATACTTACGGGGTGTTTAAAGATGCCATGGTTGCAGGCAAAACCCTGGCTCTCAGTAACACAGATACAACTGTCATCCTCGCAAGAGGCACTACGATCAGTCTAATGGGAAAATTGAACTTCAGGGTAGCAGATAGTGATATATTGCGATTCTATCCAATGGTAGTTCAAACTGAACCAGGAACATATGAGGTCCGTGGCAGTGTTTGGAATGATACTTCGATCAAAAACGCAAATTACTGGAACCCGATGAACTTTGCAGGCTTTTTCTATGATATAAATGAAAATCTTGGTAATGAAAAACTCACGATTTTACAGAATAACCTGTGCGGTTCGATAAGTTCTACTGGATGTACGCAGCAGAGAACCATCGATAAAAACAACCTCACATATTCAACAGCAGCACAGGCTAAAGCATTGAAAGTTGCCTCTGCTCTGGGCCTTGTGGGTGACAATATAGGATTGACAATGAAAGGTCTGGAACAGGCAGCTCCCGGTAAAGCATTTGACCAGGGTCTCTATTGGATACTCGGCTGGCAGGGAGAAAAATATGTAGCAGTGAACGGCAAGGTTGACAAGCTCAGTAAGCTTATAATTGAGCATGGGACCGCCGCTGCAGAAAAGAAGACATTGACTGTTGGCGAGACCTGGGATATTGGTGACGGATGGGAATTGACTGCCAACTCAATAGACGCCAAAGCAACACCAAGACAGGTATGGCTCACACTTAGCAAGGATGGTATCAAGAAAGATGATAAGGTCGTCTCATCAGGGACAACAGATGCCAAACCGATATACACCTATGTCGAGAAAAGCATTGGTGGCGAAACCGATGTTCCTGTATTCGTAACTTATGTTGACAGCATCTTCGCAGGTGCAACCACTGATATGGTACAGCTCAGATACACATGGGCGATCTCTGAATCCGTGACGCAGATAAACAGTGGTAGTACTTATGGGGTGTTCAAAGATGCTGTGGTTTCGGGCAAAACTTTAGCTCTCAAGAATACTGATACAGCGGTCAGTCTTACAAGGGAATCAATAATTGACCTAATGGGCAGCATGAATTTCAAAGTAGCAGACAGCGACACACTTCGATTCTATCCATTCGTTACCTATGAGATCCCGCACACTCCTCCGCCTCCACCACCACCGAAACCATTTGATACAATGAAATTCGAGCCATATACATGGAACCTGGTATCGGTGCCCAGGACGCTTATCAACTAGGCTGTGAACATTGCATTTGAAAACCTCAGCTTCGACCCGAACAATGTGAAATGGCACTACAATGTATCCATATGGGAGCATCCTTCAAATATCCTGCCGCTTCGCGGTTATTGGGTGTATAATAATGCATCCACTCCAATATTCCAGAAGCTAAATTACAAAGACATGGCAGGCCCATATGTTCCTCCATCGATGACCCTGAAATCAGGATGGAACCAGATAGGTCATACTTCCACGAAGTATATGCCTGTATCAAGTGCCCTTGTCTCTATAGAAGGAAAATATAGCCATCTTTTAACGTATTCTCCTGGAGAGGGGTGGAAGATGTACATAGTTGGGAATCCAGCCCTTCAACAGTTCAATTTCTTTGAACCTGGCAAAGGCTACTGGATATTCATGACCCAGGATGCGACATATGCAGCGGTGGATATATAGATTCATATTGTGCATCATTCTGTCTGCAAATATAGGCAGCGCAGTGCCCACCATCCCGATGGTTATCAGCGGGAATATTTCCATCAATGGTGAGCCTGCTTCTCCAGGTACAGACGTAAAGGCATTGATGAATGGGGAAGTTTTGACAAGCTATGTAGTCGATAAAAGTGGAATTTTTGGCTTGATAGTTGAAAATAGACCAGGAGTAAGAACTATTGATATCTATGTGAATGGAATAAGATCCAGCAGCATAGACTGGAGCAGCCAACCAACGATGTTGAACCTTGATGTGACAGATAAGAGGTCTCAACCGGTCGAAAAAACAAGTCTTTCACAGGGAACATCGGTCGCTAATACATCCACCGCTTCCCCGAATGCGATCACTACCGTGAAAGCTGAGATCATCCAAAAAGTAGAAAAGATGGTCGCAATGCCTGAAAATATAGAGCAAAAATCATCGCCAAAACAAGATGCTGCAACAGTACCAGGTTTTGAAGTTCTTAATTTTTGCATTGCAATCTTGTTCATATCTATCATCATGAAAAGGAGAGTATAGCTTTGAAAATTCATAAAGATCTTGTTAATTTGATCTTGATGTCCTTAGTTTCTGCTATCCTTCTTGCCGCAAATACCTCTGCAGACTCTCCGCCAACACTTCCAAATTCATTTAGCGGAACTATAAAATTAGAAAACTCAAGTGGACAATTCGATGCACCTTCAGGTACTGTGATAGAAGCTTTCATAGATGATATTATGAAGGGGAATTCGGTCGTAGAGACAGCGGGGAGATATAGCATAGATGTAAGCGGAACTTATGAGGATGATGGAAAGAACACAACTTTCAAAATTAATAATGTGGCAGCGGACAAGATAGTTGCTTTTAATGCTAGTTATCCTCCACCGAATACTCTGAACCTGATCGTAAAAATTTGTTGTGATATAGTTCCTATGCCAGGGATGGAGAAAGTTCCAACAGATCCTGATGGCGATGGTCTCTATGAGGATATCAATGGTAACGGAAGGAAGGACTTCAACGATGTGGTTATGTTTTTCAATTATCTTGAGTGGATCCCTGATAATGAACCAATCGCCAGTTTCGATTTTAATGGGAACGGCAGGATAGATTTCAATGATATAGTCAAATTGTTCGAGGAGTTGTAATAATGAAAACAAGACCAATTATTTTCTGTATCTTTTCACCATTGCAACCTCAAAGAACATCAAAGAAGCGATCGTTGTGTTCAGGGTTGAGAACTCATGGTTCGACAGCAATACCATCGCACGCAGCGATACCAGACTTGTCAGGTGGGATGGTGCAAAGTGGATAACGCTTGAAACATCAGAAAAGACAAGAGACAGCACATATACATACTTCGAAGGTAAGACCACAAGCTTCTCGTCCTTCGCAATAACGGGTATAAAAGCAGCAGGATCTTCAACATCACCTCCTGAAGCAACACCTGCACAGACCGCACCGACTGGAACACCAGAAGCTGCAGCAGCAACTACTGGCGGAACACCGATCAATCTGTTTTTGATCATTGGTGTTATCGCTATTTTAGTAATAATTGCAGCTGTATATCTGAAATATAAAAAATAGAACATAAGAAGGGGCAAAAAGCCCCTTCATTTTTACCTCTATCAAAATAAAAAAGTTAGGTTTAACTTGACTTTGTCAGATTACCTCCCTCTTTTATGATGAGATAATTTAGCCGAATATCGAGCCTTATGTTTCTGCTCGATCAATTTTAAGATCTCCCTATCGCTCACCCTTCTTTTTGGCATAATAACTTCAAGAATCTCCCGGACGTCGGTAAGAGTAAGCAAAGGAGCCTTCAATTTCCATTCATCCTGCATCTCCAGAAGAAACAACATCGACATAAAAACCATCGCCATATGATGATTCCAGCCGATATAACCTCTGACTTCATAATCAGCCAATCCTCCATCACCTTTTGCATCCTCAAGAGCACGTTCAATCCAATAACGGCTGCAAGACATTTGTCCCAATTTCTCAATACTTGTTTCAAAAGGAGCATTTGAGAATTGATATTTTGTATCACCCTCGCCTTCATTTCTGCGAATAACGAGCCAGCACTCCTTTCCTGGAAGTGAATCATTTACAGGATATATTCTCAGGCATGCCAGTTTACACCACATTTCTTTTCTTTCCGAATTCCTCAGATATACTCTATGCCATTGTGAAGAATCTAAATCATTCACCAACTTATCAACACGTAAAGGACTATCACCAATAACTTTTTCAATAGTTGGATTCCGTCCACGGACTCCATTTTTTTGAGGTATTCCAACATCGGGTTTATTCAACCAGATTCGTGTATCGCAGGGAATATCAGCAATATATCTGATTACTTCTTCATCGTGAGTTTAGCATCACTTAAAGTTTTCGGTATCAACTTCCGGAAATTTTTCAGTTTCAACCATGTTAAAAACTTCAACCAAAATCCTTGTCTCGCTATCGAGACCGGTAAGCTTCCTGAGAACCTGTATACCCTCATCCTTATTAACCACAATATGCACTGCTTTCAATCCCTCAAGTGATTTCATGGCTTCCTCCACACTCATATCGATTCCCTCATCTTTGAGTTTCATTCCCAGGATAGAGCGAAGCTGGAATGCCGTAGCACAGACGAATATATTACCGAGAACATGTTCTTTAGTCCTGACATATTGAGGATGCAGCCCAAGCACGCTTTTCAATGTTCGTATGGCTTTTTCTATCTGATCTCGTGTTCTGTAAGACTCGATTACATCTTTCTCACTGAGATCAAATTCAGTAGTCACAAACACCTGATATCCATCGTATTTATCAGCTTCAGTTAATGCCTTTGTCCACTCAAAGGTGAAACCGAATCCCTTTCTGTTGCCTTTCGTAATAAGGCTCCTTTTGACACCATATTTCTTTTTTATTTGTCCTATTTTTTCATCTCTTTCCGTTCTGGATTCTATATCACCCTTCTCAATCGACTCAAGAACATCCTTTAATTCTTCTTCTGTCCTGCTAATCTTTGATTTCCGTTCCTTTTTGTTTGTTTCTGCAACAGAGGCGTTCCATACCACTACATATTTTCTCCTTCCTTTAATAACAGAAGCAGCAACCTGTTTATCCCCTGCATCGACCCATTCATCTCTTGGGATCCTAATCTCCTCAAGAAGCCCTGTTCCCTTGATTCCGGCTCTAAGTGCCACCAGGTACCGTTCCTTCTTCCGATCCATATAAGCAAGGTTTTCCCATGTTGCCATACCTCTGTCAACAACTCTTGGAGCATCAAGCTTAAACTCATTTTTTAGGCATCTATCCACTGGTTTTAAACTTTTTACATCCGTCCTGTTTCCAGGCCATACCTTATGAGTAACGAGTACGCCCTTCTGATCTACTACAAAAGCAATCACAATCTGAAGCTTATCAGAACTATGACCCCTTGGATGCCCGTATTCTGCAAGAACACACTCTTGACCTTCGAAGTAGGTTGAGGTGAGGTCTATATCAAGCCTATCACACTCGTAACCATGGACCCGCCTTATGTTTTCATAGAGAGCAACCTGCATTGGAATAGTGTTCTCTGGCTGAAGATAATCCAGAGCTCTTATCGCCACATCGTAAGTGAGGTCTTCAGAGGGAAGCTTGAGGAAAAAAGGTAGCTTACTTCTCGAATACCACTCATGTAACTGAAAATAGCTGAAGGGGTCGCAGTTCCTGGCTATTGCCATTGCTTCTACGATCTTCCCAAGTTCAGGTCCTCCACCTTTGTAACCGTGGTGATTGATGATGTTGATGAAGTCTATCTCCTCACAGAGCTTGTGTAATGCCAGCTCTCTGCCATATTCATAGACTTTCTCCACCGAGAAAAATGATATTGGTGAAGGGAAAGAGTAACCGATAGAGTATAAGAGATCATGGAATTTCTTTAGGAGATCATTTTCTCCGATTGCAGAAATTTTATTCTCAAGTTCAAGACGCTGTGTTTCAGTTAAATTATCCAGTCTACCAAGTTTGAGCAAATACTCTTGAAAAACCTTGTTTTCCCTACGTTTAGATCGAACCACAGCATAGTAAATATGACCCCTGCTTTTACATGATTTAATATGCATGTTACTAAATTGTTTTCCCTACATAAATATTTTGTGGTAATACTACTTGATTATTGTTTTCCCTACAAAACATTGACCGCATTACGGCAGCCTATTGAACTGTTGGAAAAGAGAAAAATTATGAAGATTAAGTATTTAAGGTGCTAAACTCACGCTTCATCAAGTTTATTTAGAAGCCAAGGTTGTTCACCATAAAAAGAATCCATTCCAACCCAGCCAAAAGGAATCTTTCGTCTTTTGGCATCAAGTATCATTTCCAGCCCAAGTTCAGCTTTTGTCTTGAAAGTCAAATCATCCGGTATTCCGCACTTTTTCTTCCGTTCTGTATCGTCCATCCAGTCTTTCGGAATGTATAACCGTTTGTCAAATAGTATCCTCTTGCTATCGTTAACATAACCAAGAAAAACTCCTACCTGGCAATTATCAATTTTTCCTAATCTCCCACAATATTGGCGATTTACTCCTGCTGAATTTTCCCCTTGTTTCGGAAAACCGGATTCATCAAGTTGAAGCGAGCCGTTTTCTTTATCTCCGATGAGATTTACCACATCATCTTGAATTTGGTAGATCAGACCTTGTTCATCCCACAGTGAATTTGATATAAAATGTTGAATTGATTGGTTATTGCAGTCTGGTACTGTTTTTGACATTTCTAACATAGTTCCTCTTTTTGAAACCGTCAAATATCCAAGAAGGTACTTTTTGGATTGCTCTATAACATTGCGGGTCTTTGTCTTAAAATGTCCGATAAATCTGCCTTGATAGGTCTTTAATCTTATTCTTGCTTGCCTGATATCCACTCTTAACAGTCTGACAAACTTCTTAATATATATCCCCTCAAATTTATATGGGGATTAACAATATATAAATATATTTGAAAGGCTAATGTGACAATGTCAAGCTAATTGTATTTAATGTTATTCAAGTTACATCTCAGTTACAATGCCCCTCCCTTCTGATCGCCCATTGCTACTAATGTATGATATAGAGTCAACAATAGACTGGTATAAGTTACAATGCCCCTCCCTTCTGATCGCCCATTGCTACAGCCAGACATAATTACGGAGGAGATTATGTCATTATGACATAGTTTCGGGTAATAAATAGGGGGAAAACCAGGCAAAAGGACATAAACTACCCATAATTATGTCGTCTATTTTGAGGCAAGAATCTTTAGTAGGGACTCAATACTCTTCTCCGTTTTTTCCATTGTGTTCTCGATTTTTTCTATTTTGTTCTCGAATGTTTTGTTTCTCTCTTCAATACAGTTAACAACAGCAATCATATTCTCAGATATGGTATGGTATTTTTCATCCATGCGGGCAAAATTTGTATTGGTATCTGTTCTGAAAAGATTCAGGTAATTCATGCCTGTAGTATTCCCCTGCGACATCTCAGCATTTAGTTTACCATATATCTCTTCAAAGAATTTTTGTTTAATTGTTCCTTCTACAAGTAACTTCTCCTTAATCTCTTCAACATATATGAGAGGTGCTTCGGGGGGATTCTTCCTACTGATTTTCTCCTTAAATTCATTAATGACTTTTTCATCCCCCTTGCAACGAATCTGTACTGTACCGTTTTTTAGATTCTTAGCATACCCTACAAGGTTTAGTTTTCTTCCAATTCCTGCGACGTATTGCCTGTAACCAACACCTTGAACATCGCCCAGAACAATTAGTTCAACCTCTGGCAAGAATATCACCGATTTTAATCTCTCTTTTTATCATGCTACCTATAGTTAAATACCTCCTATTATATTAATTTAGTCTTTGTTACGGTAACTGCAACTGACTTAGCCACGATGTTGCTGAATCTTCCATGGAGTGCGCCCCTGTGTTCGTTACGAACAAGCCCTCATAACGCTCAGAAACGGAAAAAGAGCTTTTAAAATGATTGTTAGTGACTAACACGTTGCAATGAGTGACGCAGCTCACCAGGCATTGCAACTGGCATTGAAGCTTGAAGATGCTTTCAGGGAGAAGGCGAGAGAGAATATTTCAGCCGCAGTTACTCGAAGCAACATTGAACGTAACAGTCTAAACCCAAGTTTGGCAAATTTGCCAAAGTTGGATTTAGACAGTGGATTTAACACCCGTGCCGAAGTTGCTAAAATTGCAGACGTTTCTGAACGTACAATTGGATACGTCAAGGTAATCCAAAAAGAAGCCACCCCTGAGCAGATAGACCGACGCGCTTCCCTGCGTCATGACATGACCTCCCCTTAAAACGCTACGAAGGGCTAATGGGGGTTTTTAAAGGGAGCTTAGTTACTGAGTCAGATATACTTAACTTACCGGGTAAGCTCGCTTTAAATCGCCCGGCAAGTGTGTAGAGCTTTTAAAAAAAACCTCTAAATCATAATCCCAACTCTCTGTTGACTTCTTCAAAAGTGTGGAACTTACCTACCTTTATTTCAGCACGGGCTTCTTCTATTTCCCTTTTTGTCTCTTCGCTTAGTTCCTGGTTATCCTCGTCCTCAGACTCCCCGCACCTGATAGCCACCATGACTGCGTCCTTATTCCTTTCGTCCTCGTCCAGCATCGTTCCTTCCTCTCTTAGTTGCAGTTACCGCAACTAAGTAGGACGCTGCCTCTATATTAGTTTTTTTTTAAAAAATATGGTATCTATGGTATCTATGGTATCTATGGTATCTATGGTATCTATGGTTCTTATAGATAAGAAAGAATAACCCCACTCTCTTACTTGATTCTATCTGCCGAGTTTCTTCCAGACTGCGCTAAGAACCGGGGTATCTCCCTTGACCGACTGGTAAAGGGTGAGCAGGAACTTTAAGAACTGATCCTGATCAAGGTTGCTCTCCCCGATCCGCCCCGCCTCCTGCGCCTTCATCTCGTTTAAAAGCGCAAGGGTGGCTTTCTTTAACTGCATTGATGTATATCCCGCAGGTCTTGCCATGTTATATCCCCATCCTGTGCTTTTCCTCTATCCCGAACCTGAGCGCATCCTTTCTTACCTGCCTGCTAACCTCGTCATTAAGAACGAACCTGCCCTCAATGGTCTGCCATATGCCCCGCGCCTTCAAGTAATGCCTGATGGCTCCTGGAAGGTTTATAGGGGAGTTTTTGGGATCCTGAGGGGAAAAGAGGGGTTTCGGTTGTACGGTCATCACTGCGATCCCCTCCTTCATGGCAACGGCTTCCTCCATGCACTTGCCTGACTTCATGTTCTCAAGTTCGCCCCAGTAATGCCGGGTTTCCTGATACAGGCTCTCAAGCTCTGCGTCCTCCCGGTTCTCCCTGAGACCTACGATTTTCTCGTTTTTATATGCCTTAAGAAGCTCCTCAAGGCTCCGGTATCCGTACTCTGTCATGCTGTGGTCTATCTTCCCGTTCAAAATATACACGGCGGCCCACATGCTGTCATCGGGTACTGATTTGCCTCCGTATTCCTCTTTGTCATTGTAGAGATGCGCCTCAAGTGCGCTTGTATCCCCTGCGTAGCTGTCAAGCCGGATGGGGAGTATTACTTTATTGTTCATATTTTTTATTCCTCCGGTTGTTTGTTTTTCCTGGGTTCCTCACGGTAGTTTATCTCTTCTGGATCGGTAAGGTGATGCAGGCTGCAATTGAGTTGTTTTATTGCGCTCTTCCAGCTTTCCAGGAAAGTCTCTATCCCTTCTCTCTCAACGTGGGACTGCCAGTTTAGGCTCTGGAAAGACCACTTACCGCTAACAATATCGTACCTGATATCCGATAGTTCAACCTCTATGGCCGCCGCCAACTCATCAAGCACCTGAAATTTGATTTTTTCCAGCGTCCCGTCCCTGAAAATCAGACTTCCGACTACTAAAGTCTCCCCGCTCATTCTGATCCCCCCAGAAATACTTCTACTGCCTTTATTGCGTCCAGGATATGCCGCCCTGTAGATTCGGGTACTTTCATGCTTTCTACATGCTCCCTAACTATCGCTTCATTTGACATTAAAAATCATCCTCCGTATTCGTATCCAACTTCGAGCAGGACTTCATCGCCGTTAATGAATTTTACAGTTACCTCAGTGATGAAGAAAAGCCCGTTCTCGTTTTCCATCCTGTCAGCCTGTCCCTTCTCTTTAAGAGCCTCCTTGAGAACTTTCATAAGGTTCTGCCCTTCGTTCATTTTGATTGTTTCGCTATCGAACTGTGCGCCCATAGTTAACTCAGTCCTGCGTCAATAGTGAAATGTTCCCGTCATACTCATTCCTTGATCTGCCGGTAACTTCTAGGGCTATTTTTATGACCTTCTCATGAAGTGCCATTTCTGCCTGAGTGTATCGGTGTCCGTCTTCCTCTATACCGCCCCGCTTCCGTGCATCTCCTATATTGATATGCAGCCAGCCCCATGCCGTGCCTTTTCCATGTCCGACTTTCGCCGGTACGCCTGCTTTTGCAAGTGCTTCTTTTACTACTCTTGTTTCTTCTTTTCTGTCCATATCTTTGACCTCCAATTATGTAAGGGCGATAGCCCTAAGGTCTTATTAGGCATTTATAGTATATATAACCATAGTTCCCATAATAACCATACAATATTTTATATATACCCATAGTTACCAGTGTAACCATACTGGATTTTAAGCTATTTTACCCCTTTTATCCTGCGATCCCCGTTATCATTGAATTTATGTCATGTTTTACAGCGTGGAGTAACGAATCTGGATAAAAAACCTGAAATGTATCACCGGTTTTAGATGCGTCCTGGTTAAGCCCGATTTTTGATTTTTTAGTAGAAGGTATCAGGAAATAGATTGGATATGGATATACATATCCAAGTTTAATTTTTTATACCTTTACTATTATCCCTGCACACCGCTTTTTTACCATCCAAAAAGCTCCCACGTCTGTTTTTTTAACTGTTTCGCCAAAACGTATCCAGCTTTACCTTTAACATATCCAGGTTTAACGCCTAAAACTTGGACAAGTTTAACCTTAACATGTCCAGGTTTGACGCTAAACCGTTCCAGGTTTACCTTTAACATATCCAGGTATGAAGGCTCTTGCAACACAAACCGCTCCAGCTTTACCTTTAACGTATCCAGGTTTGCCGCTAAACCCATCCAGCTTTACCTTTAACATGTCCAGGTTTAGAGGCGCAAAGGATCGGGACAGGCGCAGGAAGCACCAGGATCCACCCCAAAGGCACTCCATAACGAGAACCGTATTAAGATATTTTGAGAAAAATATTTGATTTTTAAGCATATATAAGCGTAACAGAACTTTTTTAGAATGATATTTAGACTGTTATTTTCGCCATGCGCCAAACAGCATTAAAATTATTACACACTCGAAAAACGCTGTTAGTAACCCTTTTAAAAATAATTGATACTGAACTTTAGACAGTAAAAAACGTAAAGCGCAGGATTTGTATAATATAACCTATCCAGGTATGACTTCCCCCTTATATTTTTATGGAACCGCTCCGCCTCGGTTCTTAAACTCGAACTGTGTAAAACCTGGATACCTTATCTTATATAAATCCGCTGTATATCGGTTTTCACAGTTTAAACAAAACAGCCTGCCACGTTTGCCGGTTTTGTTCCATGCGTTGTGGTTTTTTAAGATATGCTCTGTTAGTTGCAGCCACTCAAGGACTTAGCCTTTTTACTATTTAGTTCTTTTCTTATTATCCTCCAAGGGCGGGTTCTGTCAAGTCTGCGGCTGAGGATGAGTGCTGTCAAAAAACGTCGGATTTGAACTCTGTTGCCACTAAGGATTATTAAGAATAACGGTTTAATCAGCTTATCAAAAGGTGTAAAGTATAAACAAGGGGCTTTAGATAATTTTAGAATTATATGGTCGTAAAATCTATGCCATCAGATTGGGATGAAATTGATTGGGAAGACGAAAACGGCTTAATTGCTTTTAAAGAATGGGAAAAAAGAAACGAATGCCGAGAGAATACAAAAGAAGATATTATGAAAGTAATGGATTTTACTCCAGAAGATTGGATTTTAGTATTGTTACATTTAAATGGCAATTCATTGAAAAAAACACCGATATTCAAGCAATTGTGTATTTTTGGTGAACGCACAGGTATTAATGATTTTGATGTCTTTTCTTGGTATCCCCATAAGTACGGAGCGCACTCTAAAGAGGTAGAGGCTGCATTAGAAAAGCTGGTGTCAAAAGATAAATTAGAATTAAAAATAGGGACAAACCAAGATGACCACGAATTCAAAAATTACATAATTAAAGATAATGAGCAAGCAGAGTATTTGTGTGAATTGTTGCCAGACTCGATTAAGACCTGAGTTTGAAAGATCGTTTTATATTTTAATCATCTGATTTTTTTGGTACTTCAATTGTCATTGATTTTGTCCCGTTTTTTCATCAATTATTTGTTGCAACCAACTATTTTTAAATAAAATAATTAGCTATAGAGCTTTTAATTAAAAATATTTGCAACTAACTATAAATACTATTAGTGACATATAGTACCTCATGACAAAACCAGATCATCGAACAATCAAGCCATATCTGGAGAAGAAGAAAGTTAAAGGAATAACATACTATCAACTTGTAAAAAAAGCAAGAATAGACGGAAAAGTAAAACTGATCTGGTCAAAATATCTTGGGAGTGCAGAAAACATCCAAAAAGTTTACGATCAAATTGAAAACAAGACATCGATACAGATAAAGAGTTTCGAATACGGTAGAACTGCTGCATTAATGAAAATAGCAGAAGAATTAAATTTCATAGAAATCGTTAACCGTCACACCATAAAAAAGAAAATGGATGGTTTATCTGTTGGTGAATATTTACTTTTATTGATCCTGGGCAGGGCGAATGGGCCAGTAAGCAAAAATAAAACATCAGAATGGTTCAAAGACTCTTTCCTTGACATAATCTGGTCTTTCCCGCACAAACTCAATACCAACAATTTCACTAATCACATGGATTACATAACCGATGAAGCAATGAACAAAATCGAAGACGACATAGGTAAATTCCTTGTTGGTCAAGGTCTAAAACCATCTATGTTATTCTTTGATACCACCAACTTTTTTACCTACATTGAAAACGGTGAAAATATCCCCCAAAAAGGAAAAAGTAAAGAACACAGAAGCAACAAGAATTTGGTTGGGTTAGGTTTAGCCGTTACTGAAGAGAATATTCCGTTATTCCATGAATCATATCCTGGAAACAATCAGGATGTCAAAATCTTCAAAATCATTTTTGATAAGCTCGTTGAAAGGCTAGAAGTATTAGACGTACCAACTGGAGATATTGTCCTTGTTTTTGATAAGGGCTGTAACTCAAAAACCAATATAGAAGCCGTACTTTCAAAAATGCATATTGTTGGATCTATCAAGAAAAATCAAGCTGAAGAGCTTTTCAGTGTTCCATTGGAAAATTATGAAATTCTTTATACAAACAGGAAAAAACATCAGGTAAAAGGATATCGAATTCGAAAAGAGTTATTCGGAACTGAATTTACCGTTGTAGCATCATATAATTCAGGCAGTTTCACGAAACAAAATGAAACATATAAAAAAGATAAAATTATTATCCTTGAGAAACTGGAAAAAATAAAGCAATCTGTTGAAAGAACAGGCCGAGGCAAGAAAAAAGATTTGAAAAATGCCCTGATTGAAGCTTCGAAGTTCATTTATGATGGTTATAAAAAAGTGTTCATAATTGACATTAATGAAAAAGAGAATGTTTTTTCTTACAAAGTTGATAAGGATGAAGAGGAAAAATTATTTCTGACTTTTGGCAAAAATCTGATTTTTACAGATATGCATGATTGGCCAAGTGAGAAGATTGTGAAATCATATACTCAAAAAGACTTGATAGAGAATGATTTTAAATGGCTTAAGAATGTTGTACTCATGCCATTTAAACCAATTTTTCTTCAAAAAGATAAACGGATCAAAGTCCATTCCTTCCTTTGTGTCATGGGATTAGTATTTTATCGATTTTTGCTCTGGAAATTGAAAAAACAAAATGAGTCAATTTCGGAAACCAGGGTAATTGAGGAACTGGGAAAAATCAGAGTCGCTCTAGTAAAGAGAGAGGATGAAAGACCGAATTTTGTTTTTGAAAATATGGATCTTGATCAAATGAGACTTTTTACCGAGCTCAGATTGGATAGTGTTTTGAAAGAAAGCAAAGTTACCGTTTGATTTAGAATTTTTTAGTTGCAACTCAAATCAGCACGCGATGCGGTTGTTTTTTCATATCTTTCAAAGACAGGTAAGAGTGTTTTACTTGAATTAAAAGAAGAATTTGAAGGCAAAAGAGTTGCTGAAATAGTCGATTTTGCGCACGATGCATATCCAGAATATGCAACCAAAGCAATAGCCAATAGATTATTTTAATTCTTGATGGCTGGCATTTTGAATAAGAGTTAGCCATTTATTATTACCTTCCACTTAAATATCTGACAGCCTATCCGAGCAACCGAAGACTACACAAAACCCTCCCCTTAGCTGCCTCCTCCAGAAAATGCTCGTCCATAGATTCGATTCGTTACTTTTGTGCTCTCCTCAGTCTGTCCAGCCTCTCCAAGTATTCGTCCGTAAGTTAAAAATATATAATGAGTTTTACTAAACGTTAAACATCCATAGCAGGCGTTCTACTTTTTCTCTAACCAAACAATAAAGAATTCAATCGGGTTTATCTGCAATTTGATTAGTAATAACAACCTTTACCCTGCATCCCACATACTTTTCTGGTATCCTTATTCTACCGTTATTTTCTACAGTAGCATCAAGCAATTCTTCGCCTTCTATCTCTATTCTCACTGGCATTCACACCATCCTCGAAAGTTTTAATACTTCTGAAATAGTATCTGCAACTGCGTATTGTCGTCCTTACTGGACGCCCCACAGGCACAAATAATTTTCTATATTCGTCGGTTGCACCCTCGTGTAATCACCAGCCTGTGGGTTCACTTTCATCTACAATCCCCCGCTCCCCGGTGAGTTGGACTTTAACCTTTTCCGGCAGCACCTACGGCGTTCTTCAGCATCTCCAATATCTTAGGTTCCTTCAAAATTAATTCCATGACTTCAAAATTTAATTTTGTTGTTCCCGTATCGATATACGTGGCAGTTTCTTTATCCACGATTAGACCGCATGTGCTGCAATATTTAGCGTCCACAGGGTTATCAACGCCGCATCGAGAGCATTTTCCCGGCTTCAAAGTCTTGAGTATGATCTCATCATCATCCCTGATCAGACCGTTCTTCGCAAGGAGTTTTCGATCTACATCGCCGCCGCTCAAATGAATATAAGTTGCTGCCATATTACTCTCCTTCGTCCAGCCTGCGAGTATCCGCAACTCCGATTCCATGAAGCCCTGTTTTACAAAGCGAGTGAGCCGGGCGTGGCGTAATGCGTGGATATGAACGTTCTTTTTTATACCTGCCAGTCTGCCGATGGTCTTAATAATATTCTGGACAGTATTATCGTTGAGACGGCACTCTGCCATGATTTTGCCATTCTTGTGATCGTATTTGCGCTCCGTCACAAATAGAGGCGCATTGAAATCATTTTTCAAAGGATGCTGGTTCAACCACAATCTTACATCAGGCAAAGAATCAATCAAACGAACTTTGCGCATTCCGGTCTTTCCATCCACTATCATAGTGGCACCGTATTCATCAAACTGAATATGATTGATATTCCTGGACAGGATCTCATCCAGCCTGCAGCCAGTATCTGCGTAAAGCATCAACCATGCGCGGTCCCGCTGGCGTTTGCATACGGACAACATGCTTTTTATATCGTCAATTGTAATAAGCTGCTCTACCGGCAGATATTGTTTTGGCGGCTTAACCTTGATATTCTCGAAGAAATCGTTTTCTGGTTTGAGGTCCTCGAAGAACTTCCGGAGGGCGACGATATCCCCGTTCACTGTGCGCTGTTTATTGTTATTCCTTCTAAAAATGATATAATCCTGGATATCTTCCTTGCCCACTTCATCCAGGGGTTTGAACTTCATGTGTTTCAGGGCGGTGTAAATCTTCCACAGATAGCCGTTTATTGTAAGCTGTCCGAGCTGCTGAAGTTCGAGAATTTTCCTGTACTTTTCCAGTATTCCTTTATTATTTTCATCAACGTCTAAGAGCTTTGGAATCCTTCTCATAGACGGTACTGAGCGTTCAAAGTACATAAATCTTGTTGCGTAAATCCAACAAGACTTAAGATCCTGTTGCGCAGGCATTCGTGGGTTCAAATCCCATCCCCCGCATTCTCAATAATTTACATGGTAAATAACCAAGGATGATTATCATGTTTTCTTCTTTAATTCTTAATTCTTTGTCCGTACTTTATATGTTGGGTAAAAAATCATCAAATGGAAGATATAATATGGAGAAAATTTCATTGGTGTAAAGTAAAAAATCATCAAATAGAATTAATATAAAAATATTAATCTAGTAGTAGCGAGTCTTTCAGGACATAGTGCAAAAATAATGTGGTATACATGACATAGTAAAAGGGTATTGGAGATAAAAAGAGGATGACACAATTAGATAACATCGAAGCAATTGAAAAGCGTCTCTGGGCAAGCGCTGATAACCTGCGTGCAAACTCCAACTATGCAAGCAACGAATACTTCATGCCAGTGATGGGGCTTATTTTCCTCAGGCATGCTTACAGCCGCTATCTGATGGTGAAGGATCAGATCGAAGCCTCCATGCCAACGCGCGCAGGTAAAACAAAACCGCTCACAAAAGAGGATTTCTCACGAAAGAGCGCCATATATCTTAAGCCGGAGGCGCAGTTTGACTATATAGTGGAATTGCCAGATAGCGCTGATCGCGCCCAGGCTATGATTACGGCAATGGAATCCATTGAGCTGGATTATGAAAATCTGCGCGGTGTACTTCCCAAAACTGAATATCAGGAACTGGATAATAATGTTCTGGGTCAGCTCCTGCGTACTTTTAACGATCCTGCGCTGAAAAATGCATCTGGTGACATCTTCGGGCGCATCTATGAGTATTTCCTGACAGGATTTGCCGATCAGAAGGCGCATGATGGCGGTGAATTCTTAACTCCGGTCTCGCTGGTCCAGATGATCGTGTACGTCATTGAACCAAATCATGGAAAGATACTTGATATTGCGATCGGTACAGCAGGAATGTTCGTACAAAGCTCTCATTTTATGGAATTGTCACATAAGAACCCGACTGAGCAAGCTACTTTCTATGGTCTTGAGAAAAACCCCGTAACTATTCGCCTGGCAAAGATGAACCTTGCTGTTCATGGTCTGGAAGGCAATATCCAGAAGGCGATCACCTATTATGAAGATCCGCATGAGATGATTGGCAAGGCAGATTTCGTAATGTCTAATCCTCCGTTTAATGTGGATGAAGTGGATGCCGAGAAGATAAAGAATGATCCGCGTCTTCCATTTGGATTGCCGGGCGTGAACAAAAAAGGTGCGGTATCCAATGGAAACTACCTGTGGATATCCTATTTCTACAGCTACCTGAACGAGCATGGAAGGGCTGGATTTGTGATGTCTTCCCAGGCATCAAGCGCAGGCGGTGGTGAAGCAAAGGTACGCCAGAAGCTGATCGAGACAGGGTATGTCGATGCGATGATGTCTATCCGCTCAAATTTCTTTTATACCAGAACTGTGCCCTGTGAGCTCTGGTTCCTGGACAGGAATAAGCCTGAAAAGATGCGTGACAAAGTGCTAATGATCGATGCGCGCAATGTTTATCGTAAAGTCACGCGAAAGATATATGATTTTAGCCCAGAGCAGCGCAAGAACCTAACAAGCATTGTCTGGCTATATCGCGGTCAGGAAGAGCGTTTCCTGAAACTGGTTGAGGAGTACCTTGATACCACAATTACAGAGGCGAAAAACTCGGCTGCTCCAGTTGAGGGTTTCATTCAAAAGCTGGCTAATTTACTGGAAAAACTTGAGCCGTTCCTTAAGAAGCTGCCTGATAACGCCGCTCATGCCGAAACCCTGAAGGAGTTAAGAGGAACCCGGACTACTTTCATAAATGATAACACAACATATCAAAAGGCGCTTGATGAAGCTGCAGTTGCCTGGAAATCCTCATCGCGGGATAATGCCGGATTGCGCCAGAGTGCGCAAAGACTCGCGCCGCTTTCTGAGCAGAGCCGCGATCTTGTAAGGCAGGTTGACCTCTTATTCAAGCTGGTGAGTCGGCTTATTGATATCTGCGAAAATGAGCTGAAGGCAAAAGGGAGTGAACATTGGGTGAGCCGCGAAACAAGCATTGGTCGAAAGGCGCTTGATGAATCCCGAAAAGAGGCTGTCGAGCAGCTCAAGAAGGTGCATTACTTCCACAAACAGGCGCACTGGCTGCAGGAGCGCTTCCCTGAGGCAAAGCTTCGTGATGTGGAAGGTCTGGTCAAGCTTGTGGACATGTCCGAGCTTAAGGCAAATGATTGGAGCCTGACCCCTGGACGCTATGTTGGTGTGGTTCCTGAGGTAGAAGATGAGGATTTTGATTTCGAGGAAGCGCTGCGCGATATCCATGTGGAATTGCAGGATCTGAATACTGAAGCTGTGGAGCTTGCGGGGACGATCGCAAGGAATTTTGAGGAACTGGGGATATGAAGCGCAGAATGAATAAAAAAGAACTGGACATGATTATCAAGGAAGGGGAAGGATATAATGTCGAGTTCAAGGAAGGATTCAATAATCTTGATAAAGAGATCGTTGCTTTTGCTAATTCTTCTGGCGGCAGGATATTTCTTGGTGTAACTGATGAAGGAAAGATCAAAGGAATTGGCGTTACGAATGAATTGAAAGCCAGAGTCCAGGATATTGCAAATAATTGCAGACCAAAAATAAAAATATCGATCGAGAGCTTTGAAAACATATTGATCATTGATGTTAAGGAAGGGGAGGATAAACCCTATGAGTGTTCTTCTGGTTTCTATAAGAGGACTGGATCAAATGCTCCGAAAATGACAAGGGACGAAATCCTTGAATTCTTCAAGTCTGAAGGAAAGATACGATATGATGAATTGATACAGCTGAAATTCAGTTATCCTGATGATTTTGATGATGCTAAACTGATGAAATTCATGGAGCTTGCGGGTCTTTCCAGGTCGGCGGATCGGGAGAAGCTCCTTATCAATCTGGGCGTTGCCGAGAAAAAGGAGGGAAAGCTGCAATTCAACAATGCCGGCGTTCTGTTCTTTGCTAAAGAGCCACAGAGGTTTATCCCATGGTCTGTCTTTACTGTTGCACTTTTCAAGGATTATGGCGGTGCCGATGTCATAGACCGGAAAGAGGTCGAAGGCAGCCTGTTTGAGATCGTTGAAGAGGTGATGAAGTTTGTACGATTGTACTCAAAGGTCGCCTATCGTTTTACGGGAATGCCGCAACGAGAGAATATATACGAGTATCCTTTTGAAGCCATAAGAGAAGCCGTTATCAATTCGGTGATGCACAAATATTATTTTGAACATGGTCATAACAATATCCTGAGGTTTTTCCCCGACCGGATACGGATTGAGAATTACTGGCAGAAGCCTCCTAATTTTATTCTTGGAGAGACAGTGTTCAGAAGGAACCATATAATTGCTGACCTTTTTGGAAGGATACATTTTGGTGAGAAAATGGGTACTGGATTGGAAAGGATAAATGAGATATGCAGAAAAGATAACTCTCCGGTTCCTGATGTTGAATTCAATGAGAGTTATTTTTATGTGACTTTCAGGCAGAGCGAGGAATATTTGAAAATATCAGAAAGCGAGAAAAGGACAGAGCCCGACTTATCAATATTAAATGAAAGGCAGCAGAAAGCGATGGATCATATCAGGAAAAAAGGCAGACTAACGAACAAAGAATATGTAGAAATAAATAATATTTCAAGGGAAACAGCAAAAAGAGATCTATCTGACTTGGTTGATAAAAGCGTTTTGAAAATTGAGGGAAAAGGAAGAGGTTTGTACTATGTTATTGGGTCATAATTGGGTCACGAATGGGTCATACTTACACAGGCAGATATCTTATAAATCTGATATTGGGGGGAGCGATTACACGGCGCAGGAATCGGCTCAAAAAAGGGTCATTTTTGAGTCAAAATGGGCATTCAATGACGTGGATAAAAAGTATGTGACTTTTGGTAATTCTTCAGGGGGAACTACCCTGAAAACTACCCAGAAGACTACCCAAAGAGTTCTACATAATATCAGAATGAATAACTTGCACGCAAATTGTATTCAAATTGCACGTAAAAATTTCAATCTGCCAATGATTGTTAGGGGATATAGAGAAACCGAACCGCAGATAAAAGCGCCCAGAGTCACGCCTCTGGAGGGCGTGTCCACGTATGCCCCGCAGGGCATACGTGTGCGCGGAGTCGAGAACCCGCAGGGTTTCGGCATTGATGAACGCAGATTGATAGTTATGGATTCGGTGCAATCATATAAAAAATATCAACAACCGCAATGCTCATACTCAAAACTCCCGGCGCTCCGGCGAAAAGAAGCACCACAACGAAGCACACGGATGACACGGATTCAACAGATATTCACGGATCCGTGTAAATCCGCGCCATCCGCGAAATCCGCGTTCTATCGTACTGATCCTCGCACAAAATCAATTGATGGGAGGGTATCTGGGTTTATCTGTGTTCATCCGCGATTTTTTTATGATGTGATTTTCCAGACAGGATTGACAGGATATGATTTTAATTCTGTGAATCATTAGTCAATCACTTAAAAGCAAATATTATATTATGTGAATAATAATATTAATAGTTAAATAGTAACTTTTATAAGATATTAAGATAAGAGGGACATATATGAGTTTGACACGAGAGCACAGCCAAGAAAATCTAAGCATTGCATATATTTCCGCGGTGGCTGCCAAAGCAGGCTTTATGTGTTTTCGTCCTCAAGATTATGGAACCGATATTGAAATTGGTATTGTTGAGCAATTTGGCAATAATAGAATAGATACAGGATTTAGACTATGTATTCAAGCAAAAGCATCCCATAATTTTACAACTTCTGACCCGGATAATTGTATTGTTTATGATCTTGATATCAAAAATTATAATTCATTAATCATGGAAAGTCGTGGTATTCCAGCAATACTTGTTCTATATTGCATGCCTAACAATGATGATGATTGGCTATTGGTTAATGATAATTGCACCACTTTAAAATATTGTGGTTATTGGATGTCTCTCCGAGGAAAACCCGTGTCGGAAAATAGTTCAACGCAGAGAATTAAGATACCAAGAGAACAGATGTTCACGGATTTGACTTTAACTTCTATAATGGAACGCATCAAAAATGGAGAGGCTCTATGAATGAAAATAGATATCAGAAGAACTACCCCCTAGAACAGGTAAGCGTTTCAAATTTGAAAAACTACCTTAATGATAGAGGTTGGAATCAGGAACAATTTGGGCGTGAAGAAGTATTAAAATTTAAATCACCCCAACCAATTCAAGGACAGGAATATTTTGAGATTTTAATACCTTCAAAAAAAGAATTAGTTGATTATGAGAGAATTGTAAAAATTGCAGTAGAATCTATTTCATTTTTTGAGAAACGAAATTTTGAAGATGTATTGACTCAAGTTTTAAGTTTCGGTGATTTGCTCAAATTCCGAATTTCAACACCGACTACAAAAATGGGAAATATACCAATGATGGATGGGATATGCCTATACCAGAGTATATCTGATTTTCTCATTTATAGTGCATGCGCGGAACTATCTCCACAAAAAAATTATCGACGCATTTATAGAGAAGCAAAAGATTTAATTAAAAGTTGTCAAATTGGGCAAAGTCAATATGGGAGTTTTATCGCAAATATTCAATGCCGATTACAGAGACCCAGAACAACAGGTATGGATTTAGAATTGAATTCTATTGGTTCTAACCCAATCGAACCACCATTAGGTAGGAAAACTGTATTACGAATATTGACCGGGCTTAAGAATGTCAAAGAATCGATTTTGGAGGAAAGTTCTGAGCCGATAGTTAACAATTATCAGGAAGGGCTCAATGCAAATATGTGCGATACCTTGGCGGATATTATTGAAATTGGATTAGGGAATGAAATAAACATTTCTGCAAATCTTGAACCAAAATGGGCGCTTCAAGATAATATTATTACTAATTATATAATACCGCCGTCATCAAAAGGATATTTGGTAGAAGCATCAGATATCTTGATGGGTGAAAATCCTGAAGAAAGGATTACATTGGAGGGCTATGTTATCCAACTCAAAAGAAAATCCCCTGAAGAAGACAACTCAATAAGAATGTTAATCGATAAAGATGGGGATCTCAAACCAGTAGAAGTAAAACTCGATCGTGAATCTTATGATCTGGCTATAGATGCGCATAAGAATTCTCAGCTGATTGAAATAACCGGGATTTTAAAAAAAGTCGTAAGAAAATGGTATCTTAATAATCCAGAGGGATTGAAAATATTAGATGAAACATAATGACTGCAATGCCCCATTTCTGGCGCTACGATTGCCATCCATAGTAGTCCAACAAACACTATCCAAAAAATTGATCGCAGATGAACAAATATCCCATGCAGCAAATCTGCGTTCATCTGCGTTTATCTGCGGTTTTTTTCTCATACGTTTAGCTGAAAAATATAGTTCAATATCACAGAGATTTCAATCCATGTTGATCTGCGTCGATGCTTTCATTATCAAGCGGACAATGATGAAGTGTATGGAACCGCGGGGGCAGAATTCATGAATGAGGAGAAGAGGACGGCGCGAGTTATGTGGGGTTTTGAGGATGTGGGGATAGAGTGATGATCGGCTGGAAAAAAGCTAAGTTGAGTGACTTGGCTATAATAATTATGGGGCAATCGCCAGAATCAAAATTCTACAATATGGACTGGAAGGGTCTTCCATTTTTTCAAGGTTGCAGTGAATTCGGAGAATTCTATCCAAGAGTCGACAAATACTGCTCTCATCCTATTCGAATCGCTAAAGCAGGGGATGTTTTAATGAGTGTACGAGCCCCAGTGGGTAAATTAAATATTGCAGAAACCGATTGTTGTATTGGTCGTGGATTATGTGCAATACGACCAAAGGTTAATGGCATGTTTATCTTTTATCTCTTGAAAGCTAATGCTAAAAAAATCTTGGCGTTTGAGAGTGGTTCAGTCTTTGGTGCAATTAACAAAACAGACACCAACAACCTTGAGTTCAATATTCCTATCGATGAAGTGGTTCAGGACAAAATCGCTTCCCTTCTCTCCGCCTACGACTCCCTCATCGAAAACAACCGCCGCCGCATCCAGCTTCTGGAGCAATCGGCGCGGCTGCTCTACAGGGAGTGGTTTGTTCATCTGAGCTTTCCGGGGCATGAACATGTCAGGATCATCGATGGAGTGCCGGAGGGGTGGGAGAAGAAGCAATTGGTCAATATTGCCAACTTAGTTATGGGGCAAAGCCCCAAGTCTGAATTCTACAATGAAGAAGGCGAAGGTCTGCCATTCCATCAGGGTGTAACCAACTTTGGGGATCGTTTCGTCAATCATGAGTTTTATTGTACTGTTAAAAACCGCCTGGCAAATCCGGGAGATATCCTGTGCAGCGTCCGTGCTCCTGTGGGTAGATTGAATGTTACTCTTGATAAAATTGTAATCGGCAGAGGTCTCGCAGCAATCCAATCAAAATCAAATCACCAATCTTTCCTTTACTACCAATTGAAAAACCATTTTTTCAAGGAAGACATGATTGGCGGAGGAGCAATTTTCGCTTCAGTTACTAAAAAGGACATGGAAAATCAGGAACTTATGTATCCGCCTAAGGATTTAGTCAAAAACTTCGAAGAAATCTCAGTGCCAATTGATAATCAGATAAAAACTCTGCACATTCAAAACGAAAGATTGAACTCAGCTCGCGACATCCTCCTCCCACGCCTCATGAATGGAGAGATCATCGTATGAATAAAATGACCGAGGACACACTCGTACAGCAGACCGCATCCGATTACCTTCACGATAAGCTGGGCTGGGATGTAGTGTATGCGTATAATGAAGAAACTTTAGGGCTGTATGGCACACTCGGTCGCAAGAATGACAGCGAGGTGGTGCTTACACGCTATCTCAAGGCAGCGCTGGTAAAATTCAATGAGGGTTTGCCGCAGCAGGCGTATCAGGATGCAGTGCGCCAGATCGTGGAATATCCAGCCACGCAGTCAGTCATACAGATCAACCAGGACAAATACGCATTGCTCAAGGATGGAGTGCTGGTACAGTACCGTGATGAAAAAGGAGACCTCATCAAACAGCGCCTGAAAGTTTTTGATTTCGATCATCCTGAAGAGAATCATTTCTTAGCTGTGCGCGAACTGTGGGTGAAGGGTGCGCTTTACCGGCGCCGCACGGATATCATGGGCTTTGTCAACGGTATCCCGTTGCTTTTCATAGAACTCAAGAATGTCCATAAAAACCTGCAGGCAGCGTATGAGAAGAACCTTTCCGATTACAGGGATACTGTGCCGCATCTTTTCCATCACAATGCCATTATTGTGCTTGCAAACGGCGTGGAGGCAAAACTTGGCTCATATTCCAGCCAGTACAAGCATTTCCTTGAATGGAAGCGGCTGGAAGAAACAGAACCAGGTGTAGTTGACATGGAGACTCTACTCAAAGGTATCTGCGACAAACATAATTTCATGGATATGTTCGAGAACTTCATCGTATTCGATGACAGCACAGGCAAACTCGTAAAAATCCTGGCGCGCAACCATCAATTCCTGGGTGTGAACCGCGCCATTAAATCCGTGATAGAAAGGAAAGAACGCAAAGGCAAACTTGGAATATTCTGGCACACGCAGGGTGCGGGCAAATCCTATTCCATGGTCTTCTTCACGCGCAAAATTCACAGAAAGCTTGGCGGTAACTTCACATTCCTTGTGTGCACAGATCGTGATGACCTGGATAGCCAGATATATAAGACATTTGCAGGCTGCAAACTGGTGGATAACGATAAAGACCCATGCCGCGCAGAAAATGGTGACCACCTGCAGCAGATGCTTGGCGAACACAAAGCCTATGTGTTCACTCTTATCCAGAAATTCAACAAGAAAATTACTGATGATGATCCATACTCGCAGAGGGACGATCTCATAGTCATTACAGATGAAGCGCACAGGACTCAAAATGGTATTTTTGCGCGCAATATGCGCGATGCTTTGACAGAGGCAAGTTTTATTGGCTTTACAGGAACCCCCCTTTTCAAGGATGATGAGGTCACCCGTCGAATATTCGGAGATTATGTCTCAACCTATGATTTCCAGCGGGCAGTAGAGGACGGGGCGACAGTTCCCCTCTATTATGATGCACGCGGTGAAAAGCTGGGAATTGCCACAAATGAAATAAACGAGCGCATCGCGCAAAAGCTGGAAGAGATTGAGATAGAGGACATCAATGTATCGCAGCGCCTTGAGAAGGAACTCAAGCGCGAATATCACCTTATCACTGCCCAGAAGCGTCTTGACCAGATAGCTGCGGACTTTGTCAGGCACTACTCCACACAGTTGGAAAACGGCAAAGCCATGCTGATATGCATAGACAAGATAACCTGCGTCCGGATGTACGACCTGATAGACCACTACTGGCAGCAGCGCCTTATTGAACTTGAAAAGGCGCTTTCGAAAGCACAGGACGATCAGGATGAGATATACCGGCGCCGCCAGATCGACTGGATGAAAACAACAAGAATGGCTGTCGTGATCAGCGAGGAACAGGGAGAAATGGAAAAGTTTCGCAAGTGGGATCTGGACATAACTCCCCACCGCCAGTTGATCAAGCAGGGATTTGAGACGCAAGACGGAAAGCGCATCGATATCGATATGGCTTTCAAGAAAGAAGAACATCCTTTTCGCATTGCAATTGTCTGCGCCATGTGGCTGACAGGCTTTGATGTTCCAAGTCTTGCCACATTGTATCTCGATAAACCTCTTAAGGCGCATACACTGATGCAGGCGATCGCCCGCGCTAACCGGGTGAACGAAGGGAAGAACAACGGTCTGATCGTAGATTATTGCGGCATTCTTAAGAACTTAAGAATTGCTCTTGCGACTTTTGCAGGTCATAAAGGGGATAATGGCGGCAGGACTCAACCAGGAGTTGATCCAGTAAAACCGGCTGATGAGGAACTGCTAATGGGTCTGAAAAAAGTTATCATCATGGTTCGGGCTTTCCTCGAAACACGCAAGCGCTTTGAGATAATGGCGCGTGAGGTCTTTAAGAAATTCAAAGCATGCATCAATATCAAAAGCGCCAGTAAATACAGGGATCAGTATGATGCCATAAATATTATCTACAACCGTCTTCAGATCGATAGGGAGCAGGCTGACATCACAGACATCATCAGACAACTTCATGCAGTCGTGGATGCTGCAATAGAAATCCCACAAAATCAAACAGCAGATCCAGATAACAAATTATATGATATCAGCAAGATCGATTTCGAACGACTGCGCCGGGAGTTTGAGAGATGTCCGAACAAGAACACGACTGTTGCGAACCTGAAAGATGCCATAGAGAAAAGACTGGACAGAATGATCCAGCAGAATCCGCTTCGCACTGATTTCCAGGAACACTACGAAAAGATCGTAGATGAATACAACAGTGAAAAAGACCGGGCAACGATTGAAAAAACATTCGAAGAACTGATGAGATTCGTTAAAGGTCTCGATTATGAAACCAGGCGCACAGTACGCGAAGGTCTTGATGAAGAAAATCTTGCGCTTTTCGACCTTCTGGTCAAACCCGGTCTTTCAAAGAAAGATATCGTCTTCGCGCATATTTTCAGGTTATACAATACCGCAAATCCTGAGGTTTATGAAGTTGCATAGGAGATTATGTTTGGAATGAGACATAAAATGTCATTGCATAGACCGTTAACAAATAGAATATAAGCATTAATTCATCACGCCAGGTATAGTATCTTCATTTTTTGGTTTTATGTATCCAATATAGGTTCTATAGATAGCAAGCAAGAAGCCAAAAGCAGCCGGGCCAATGATAATTCCCATCGGCCCGATCACGAAAAGGGGCGCAGTAAATGACAGCAGGGTAATTATCGGGTGTATATTTCCGAACTGGTTCATGAGCTTTGGTCTTATAACATTCCCTGGAATAGTATCAAGGAAAAGCCAGCCGAAAATCAAAAGGACAATGGCCCTGACCGGATCATTGACCAGAAAGTAATAGATTGCAGCCGGTATATAGAATGTCCCCGGTCCCAGGACCGGCAGGAGGGCCAGTATCGCAATAACAGAGCCCCACATTACAGGATATTGCACTCCAATAAGCATAAGACCAATAGCTCCGACAATCCCTGTTAATAATGAAACCAGGAGATAAACATTAAAGAGGCTGTTATAAATTTTGTCAAGATGGTCAATAAAACCTTTGATAACATCCGGTCTGTTCGTGGGAATAATTTCAATAAAGTTCTTCATGATGTTTTCACCGTCGATCAGTAGATAATAAACCAGGAATATTATAACAACAAATCCCATTGTAAAAAATGTCAGGTTAGATATAAAATCCGTTACAATTCCCTGGGCAAGTTTGATACTGAATAGTATCACATCTTCTGCGGAACTGGTAATCCTGTCTTTAATAGCGCTCTGTATCGATGCAGGGATATAATCATTCAGCAGGTTCATTCCTGAGTTGATGATCCCATTTGTATCTATTTGCCTGTTTTCTGTTAATACTGAAAGTTCATGGCTTAAGACGAAGATCATATTAAAGAAAATGGCAAAGAAAACGAGAACCACTAAAACAATGGAAATAGCTGCTGTAATCCGTGGGTTATTTATCCTGGTGATCTTTCGTATCTTTTTTTCCAGGGGAGATAGCACGTAAACGAAGAACAGGCTTAATATTATTATGTTTATGAAAGCCCATGAAAGATATCCAACCAAAAGGATGGAAGAGATAACCACAATTCCAAAAATTATAACAAATCGCTTTTGGTCTTCAGGTTCTTTCATGATGATTACTTATTTTTTTGATTTCAGGTGATTCAGACACATGCCCGCTAAATTTCCTGTCCGAGTTTAAGAACTGGAAAGAGGCGAGCTAATTCCTTAATGCCCCAACGTCATTTGCGCATCAGTGTACCCGTCTTTTCGCGCAACCACATTTATCGCCACTGCGCCTGAAGCTGTGAGCTGCATCGTAACCTGACCAGCGGTGTTCGTCATTCCATCTTCAGTGATACCGCCGCCTGACACACTTACGGTAGCCCCGCTTACAGGATTACTGCCGCTTTTCACCGTAAATGTCACAAACGTTGCTGCGCCGTTGGTGAGATTGGATGGAGATGCGCTCACGCTTATGGTCTGTTGTCCAACAGCAGCGAACGTGGTGGTGCCAACAGTGTATCCTTTTAGTGACGCCGTCGCTGTTATTGTGCCAGCCCCGGTCGAATTTACATGAATTATAGCGATTCCGTTCTGGTTCGTGACCGCGTTCCCGCTTGCAGCTCCGGTGAGCGTGACCGTAGAATCACTTATGAAGCTGTTTCCGCTTTTCACCGTAAATGTAACGAATGTAGGATTTCCTGCTGTTATTGATGATGGGGACGCAGAAACTGATAGCGACTGCGTGCCTGTAGATGTAATGGTGATATGCCCGCCGGCGAAACCAGTCTTGCTTGCCGATGCGGTTATTGTGCCTGTGGTATGCGGAGTTAATAAAATGATCGTCTTTCCATCCTGATTAGTGATGCCGTCACCGGTTGCGGCGCCGCTTATGCTAATCACTGCGTCAGCAATTGGTGAGCCGCCTGATGTTACAGTTAATGCCACATATACCGGAACATTGACCGTGAGACTGCTGTGAGTTGAATAAACGGTTAGAATTTGCTGGCTTACCGAGGTCACGACTGCTGAACCATCTGCATAACCATCCTTTCTTGCGGTTGCATAGATCTTTCCCGTGTTCGGAGCATTGATCTGTTTAATGACCTGGCCGCTGGGATCCGTGAGTCCTTCAAAAGCTATGCCATCGCCCGAAATATTTACGTAAATTCCAGAAACTGGTTTACCCATGCTCTTTACCGTGAAAGTAACGTATGTGGTAACTCCTGAGGTTATTGAGGATGGAATGGCGCTCACATCTAAACCTGGCGTAGCTTTGATAACAGAAGTTCCGTTCCTGTAACCTGATCTTGATGCTGTTACACCGATGCTGCCGTTTGTCGTTGCGTACACAGGAAGTTCAAGCATTCCATTCTCATCTGTTTTCCCATAGGAAACTGCAGCGCCTGAAAGCGTGATATTGACATTTCCAACGGCAGCGCCGTTACTGAATGTTATTAACTTTACAATTGTGCTCTTACCAACGCCTATATTGTCCGGAACGCTTAATATGTTCATTTGCCCTGATTCTGGCAGAATAGCGCCAATTAAGCCGTTAAAACCGGCCCCAAGTATAAGTCCACCGATCAGTGCAATAGAAATATAAACCTTTGTATTCCTGTCGTCATCGTATCCTCGCATAATTCCATCCTCCGATAAATTGATATTGTTATTGTAGCGCGTAGATATAAAGATTCCCAGCCAGAATTTGCTCAAGGCATCGGGCAGGGAATATAGTTATCAATTATTCCATTCGTATGTGTACGAACCAAAACGTTTATTATCCATTGCAACAATTATTTGTATAATAAAAAAAAATTGAATATCAAGAGGTGCCAAGGTGACCGAGAAAAAACCAATTCAAGTGAGGATATTCCCAAAACGATTGCTGCTGCCGGAAACTGCTGAAAAAGTCCTGAACGAAATTGACAGGGCAGATGGTATGATACGGATGATCATCAATGGGAAAAATCTGCCCAGAAAGGTAACAAGCGGTCCTGGAACGGGGGCCGATGTGAACCATCCTGACAGGAAGATAATCCATGTGGGGGACTGCGCACTGGAACTGCATATCATAGTTGGCGAGATTCTGGTCGAGGTAGAAGATGAGACTGCTGTTGAAAATGTCAGAAAAGCATGTGAACGGGCGCTCCCTTTCTCCTTTGAGTTCAAGCTGGGACATTTCATTAAAAGGAGACCGACCCTTACCGACTATGGAAAGTACGGGTTCAAAAGCAGGGAGGATGAAAGTGTCAACCTTGAGGATGAGCGCTTACTTGGTCTTATAGACCCGCATGCTAAAGCGGAAGGCAACCTGTGCGTTGTTGATACCGATAAAAAAAATGATCGTAGAAAAATAGAGTAACATTATTAATAATGACTCTCCGGTGCGGATAAAATCGATATATTTAAAACCAATCAAAATATCTACAGATGAATTACAGATTCAATAGATGAATTACAGATTCAATAATAGAAAAGATGGTGATGGAAACGATTAACTTACAGGCTTGCTATCAATGCGGTAAATGTACCTCAATTTGTCCCGAACGCAGGGTATTAAAAATATCGCCAAGAAGTTCGATTAACAACTACAATCTTTACAGGCAGGAATCAGATGATGTAAATACATGCCTGACCTGTGCGCTTTGCTATGAAATGTGCCCGCAGGAAGTAGATTATCCCGAGTTCGTCAAAGAAAAAAGACAGGGTAAAAAAGTTGAAATGCCGGTACATAAGGGGGTATTTGGTATGGTATCTGAAATGATGGGAGAAATCGATGAGAGCAGATCCAGCCTTACTGAAGATGGAAGTAAAGATTCAACAATAGGATATTATCCCGGTTGTATCGATTTTCATGATATGTTCTTTGATGTAGATGTGAAATTCAAACCCATTGCGTCATCATCAATGAAATTGTTGAACAAAGCAGGATATAACCCGAAACTCATGCAGCTCAAATGCTGCGGTCATGACCAGCTCTGGCAGGGAGATGTGCAGACATTTGAAAAACTAAAAAGTCAAAACATTAAACTCATTAAGGAAAGCGGCATCAAGAGGCTTGTTACTTCATGTGCGGAATGCTACCGTACTTTCAGTAAGGATTATGAACTGCCCATAGAAGTTATACATATTTCACAGCTTCTTAATGATGAAAAACTTGGCATTAATACCGATGCTGTGGTTACATACCACGATGCATGCAGGCTAGGTAGACATATGGGTGAATATGATGCCCCCCGGAAAGCCATCAAAGCAGCGGGCGCAAAAATTATTGAAATGGAACACAACAGGGAAAATGCATGGTGCTGTGGGGTGAGCTCAATGATGAATTGTGACGATAAAAGCAAAGCAATACGGAAAACCCGTCTCGATGAGGCTAAAAAGACCGGTGCAAAAGTACTTGTTACGACGTGCCCCAAATGTCTTGCCCACCTCTCGTGTATGAAAGAAGAACTGGAGTCAGTTGAAAAATATGATTTCGAAATAAAGGATTTGAGTGTTTTCCTTGCCGAGCAAATCGGAGGTGAGTGAATTGAGCGAAACCGTTCAATCCAGTGATTTTGACAAAACATTCACAAAAGAGATATTTGAGGAACCTGGCGCTGAAAAGATAGCTCTATGTTTTAACTGTACAGGATGCACATCAGGATGCCCAATGGCCGAGCATGAGGGTAATTATAATATCAGGAAAATACTTCGAATGGCAAATCTCGGGATGAAAAAACAACTTCTAAATGATCCATATATCTGGTACTGCACGACCTGTTACAAATGCCAGGAACGCTGCCC
>Ga0180732_1000328_pt1 | contig 43721 bp, 72 predicted proteins | sample KR11_01MetaG_FD_148674 | JGI IMG/M metagenome (GOLD analysis project Ga0180732, IMG submission 148674) | Groundwater microbial communities from the Olkiluoto Island deep subsurface site, Finland - KR11_0.1 MetaG | ecosystem: Environmental > Aquatic > Deep subsurface > Groundwater | place...
TAAAGTCAGAGAATGAGCCAATCAGATACTTACCGACTACCTCGGAAACCTCAATCGGCTCTGGACCAACAGTGTACCTCACGCCGTCATAAGTGGTCGTGAAGCTCGAATCTCTTTCGCCGCTTTGCTGTCTAACCTTTATTCTCAGCCACATCTTCCTTCACCTCTACCTTCTCAGCATCCCTGATACGCCTGAGACATTCAAGGGCTGTTTCAGGCGGTGCCTTGACAGCATCATAAGCTCTCTTCATCCGAGCATACTCAGCGCTATCCAGTAAGACGTGAGCATTCGCCCCTCTTATCTTGTCAGCCAGGTCCTTCATCTCAAAGGATTCCGGCACACTCAACCTGAGTTCCGGATTGAACAGCATACCGGCCAGTGAGCCCTTGACATCGAAATCATCGGCGACCTTCACCGGTCTACCTTTCACTATGACCAGCCGTCCGGTATCCTCATCCACCTTGTCCACCATGACCTCATAGTCCCGGACATCGACCTTGTGCATTGTGCCTTTTGCAGCTTCTCTAACTGCCTGTTTTTCTGCTTTGAGCTCTTTCTTCTTTACGCTCATTTCATACCTCCTTAATATGATAGCTAGCAGTGATTAGGCTCGCCGCCAAGCCTTTAACTCTAGGCAGTTTCCCAGAATCTGATATATCTAGTGGCTGAGCCTATCTTTATCTTAATTGCGCCTGTGCCTGTGCCGCTCGCTACACAAGGCCCCTCATCTGCGCCACCTATAGAAGGGAAGAAAAAGGCGTTTTGAGGTCCTTCATTATCGTTAGTTTGGTTGCCCATGGCAATCCCAACTATCGGGAGAGGAGTACCAGCAATTCTGATACCCTCAGCAAGCCCAGAACCTAATGCAGCTCCAGCAGTGGTTCTAATTTCAAGACCGACAGCTCCTGCTGGCATACCAACTCCCTCCATAGATAAGATTATGCCCCGCAGACTACCAGTCATTGCGCTGGAGTAAGCCCTCATCACCAGCCCCAACACTGCGGACTCCCCACCTACGGCAACGGCGGCTGTATAGTCCACCTCGCCCTGCATACAGTAGGCATCTAAGATATTTTTATTAACCACTACATTCCAGTCGGAACACTTCAAACGCAATGCCGCCATATTGGCAAAGGCATGAGTAATCAGCATGTATGAAAGGTTCACTGTTGAAGAAGTTGGCGCAGTCCCGATAATATTCAAGTTCATTTGAATCGGGTCTAGGTTGTAGTCTGCTGATGCTGCCATACTCAGGTCTTTTGCGGTTGCACGAGTGCCGTATGACCAGATGTAGTTGGTGCGATTTAAGTCAGGAACAAGTGTCGGGTTAAACGAAATACCAGTAGTGCTAGTTGATGTGATTTTACCTGCTATACCAAGTGTGCTACTCATAGTGACAGCACCACCAAACAAAGAACCACCAGCCCCAATTTCAAGGGAATATGGGGCTGTCATAGTAACTGAACCACCAGCCGTAGGTGCGCCAGCAATATAGACTGTTGAAGCCTTGCTAACCGTTGCAGCACTACCAGCAAACACTGGAGCAGCTACATATAACCCCATGCCATTTAGAACAGTAACTGTTGCTGTTCCTGAGAATGTGGTAGTCCCTACCGTAATGTAGACACCATATCTACTATTATCTGTCGCCGAAGCGATTGTAACAGCAGGGGTAGTTAGCCCGATGGGAGTAACAGCAGTAACAGTATTCCGTGTATCTACTGCAACTATTTTGGTAGTTGCATCATAGACCTCAAGAGCAGATTGTGTATTTGCTTTTATGATTATGTCCGAAGCTGCTGAGTTCATACCGAGAATTGTACCAATATAAACAGCACCTGCCACACCCAAACCACCCGCAATTATCACAGCACCTGTCGTAGTGCTTGTTGAGTCGGTAGCCAATGAACTCTGAATCAGATATTCGGTAGTATACGTGCCTTGAACCGTCGACAGTGGAATATAGAACGCTGTCCTTACCCCGGCGGTTTCATTCACCGCAATCTGGAGCGCGTGATTATAGAATAGCTTACCCGACCCGATTGTCGGAGTTGTCGCGGCAGGAGCATGACCAACCTCAAACAGGATATTACTCCCAACGCCAGTACCAGCTCCGCCGACTGTTTCTGAGAATACTAGGTAAGGTACAGTGGCAAAGCTACAAGTCAATCCTGTCGTGGGTTGCGGCAACGATTGAATGTAAACAATCGCATTGGGTGTTACCGTGCTCGTTGCTAGTATCTCAGCATTTAGAGCACAAGTTAAACCAGTTCCTGGCCCAGAGGCAGATTGAAGTCTTACTGCCGCATGAACACCAGTTGCCGATACTACTGCTCCAGTGGCAGTAACCGTTACTCTACCTCTAACACCTACCAAGTTACCAGAAGTCCAGCTAACATCAGCCGTAACCAGACCGAATAGAGCATTGGCCGCTGCTGTTGGGGATGTTACCGTGGCGGCAATGCCATTGTTAAAATTCAATACCGCACTGGATGTCAATACTAGATTAGTCCCATCCCAGTACAGAGTAACGTCCTGGTCATCACCAAAACACAGCTTCTTATTGTCCGCCAACCGGACCTTGTCAAATACGTGTGTCCCATGCCACCTAATCATTTTAGTTTTCCTCCTCCACCACTAATTTCCGCCTCCCGGCGGATTTGATTACTATGTAAGTGCTACATCATCATTAGCGATAATCTTCCAGACTAGGCCAGTCGCATTAACGCCAGCTAGCAAAATCGCCAAGTCGCCAGCCGTACCGAAGGTCATTATAGTATTGCCGGCAACATTAAATGCCTCTGAGACTGTTATAGCCCTAGTGCCAGACCCCGCTACAGAATAAGCATAAATCTTCAACTCCTGTCCACGGAATGCAGGGGCAGCCAGTGTGTTCGCCTCAACTGCATTAGCGATAACGAGCGGCACCTGGCCACTCTTATCAATCGGAATCGCCAGCCCGGTGCCGGGGTCAGTAATGAGATTATCTTCTACTCGCTTATGAACGACACGACCCTTCGTTTTTTCCATTACTTCTTAGCTCCTGCCCTTGCCTTAGCTTCTCGAACCACTCTCTTCGGATCCCGAGCAAATGCTGGAGCTGCCATCAGGACCGGCTCTGCCTTGATTTCCCGAGCTACCTCTTCTACTTTCGGCAACTCTTCCTGAACCTTACCGGGCAGAGCGGTTCCAGCAATGCGAATGAACTTCGCCCTGGCAAGAGACCCAATCTTCGGAGACTCATCTGGAATCTCCATAGTATCGCCCCTCACCAATTCTTGCCCCGCCCAGGTGAAAGACTTCAATACATCGAACCTCAATTTACACCTCCTCTAGTTTTAACTGTAGGGATTGCTTCAGTTCCCTAACTTCGGCATTGAGATGTCGCACCTGCCATTCAAGAGTTCGAATCCGTTGTTCTACCTCTTTTTGACCTACTGTTTCTAGCTACGCGATAGGTCACGCCACAGCGGCGAGAATCTCGTATCCACAGTCGGTGCTGGTTATCTTCTGGTCAAAGGCATGGTCGGCTAGGAGCACATCCCGGTTGCGCAGCTCATCAGGCACCCTCTTGATGGGTATGGTAAAGCCGCTCTGCTTCCAGGAGAATGTATACCCGGCTGATGGAGTCCTGAGACTTGGCGTCTTGGTGATATAAGCTACAAGTACGCGCTTTGGCCAGATATACCCACCGCTAAACGCTACGCCCTCGGCAGAAGCGTTAACAATGGCGTCTCCAACCAGGAGTTGCTCGATACCATCAAAGACCTTGGCCACCATATCTTTAGTCAGGATGGCCTTCTCAGTATGCTTGTAAATATCGAGAATGTCGGGATGCCACTTTAGCTTATCCCAGACCTCTGCGCCCATCAACAGCACATTGGGATTGCGACCGATGAGTTTCTTAACAGCTTCGCGTGCTGTCTCAATATTGCTGATGGGATCGCTATTGGCGTAATCACTCCACTGGCTAGTACCAGATAGAGTGGTAGAGCTGGCCCAAGCAGTGCTGGTAGCAAATATCTTGGCTGCCAGGGCTACCTCCCGGTCCAGAGCAAACTGGTCTGCCAGCCATTCGGCACCGTCTGCCTCCAGGTCGATGCCTGCATCCTGGTTATCGCTGGTCTCCCTCGGTAGAGGAAAACTCAAACCTTTATTGATGCAGACATATTGCTCAGCACTGACCTCCAGACCTCCTTCTGGGTACTTGCCACCCGGGCCTCTCCGTTCCACACTGTTGCGGAACCAGAAATCCTTGGTGAACTTGAAGTAATAATCGGACTGCTTATCCACATTGACAAGCGGGAAAACCTTGTCTGCCACATAGTTATCGTTCTTGTACGCCATTGAGATATTACTAAGAGCAGTATCGATGTGAACTGATTGCGGTATTGGCTGCGCCACGTATTATACCTATCCTCCTCCTCTTAAAATTTGTTCCACTTGTTCAATTACCTCCGTTAGGCCAGCGTCCCTAGAAAACCGCCTACACAAAGTTTTACTGGATGGAGACCGAGCGTAGTGGTCGTCTCCAGAGTAAAGCCAAGAAGCCAGTCACCGGATGTAGCTGTAACGGCGTGCCCGCTAGCATCGGCTGTTACAGGTACTCCTGGAGCAAGTACACCAGTGAATATCACCTTGGCAACACCTTCGACCCTTACCACAGCTTCCTGGTCGACTGCCTCTGGGCTATTCTGAAGTACCCCAAGCATTGGTTGGGCAGTAGTGTGTCCAGCAGTTGCTATAATCACACGACCAGCTGTATCCAAAGTCACAATGTGGAACTGGCATGTTCCTAGTGCTCCTAGCACTCCCAGCGCTGCACTAGCTTTCAGGGTGATTTCAGGTCCGTCTGTATTGTTTCCCATTTAATTCACCTCCTCCTTATTTGGCCTCGGCAGTTACTATCCTGCGCTTGGCCATGAAATCTCGGTACAATTTCGGTTCGGACTTACGTAGTGCGGCGAAAGCGGTCGGCTCGTCTACGCCTTCCTTATCCATGTAGGCTTTCACCTTCTTGTTGAACTCATGCTCATCGCTACCATCGCCTTCTGCCGCCGTGCCCTTTACCTTAAACACCCCAGCAGCAATAAGCCGTTTATTCTGGTCCTGATATCGACCGAGAACAACCTTGGCGACATCCTCTCCGCCAGCCTCCTCCAGCTTTACCAGCTCTTCAGCCAGTTCATCCGGAGTACCACTGATTGCCTTGAGTTCGCCGGCAATATCCTTGTAATGCGCCTTCCTGCCATCCCTCTTCAGCTTCTTGTTATCAGTCTCCAGCTGGGCAACCCGGTCGGTAAACTTTTTCATTTCTGCCCCGCCACCTTCGGCCTTCGATTTCAGAGCATTGATAGCCGAGACTATCTCAGCCATACCAGCCCCTTCAGACAATCCCAGAGCCGACAGGATTGCTTTTAGATCCGGACCAGCCGGTGGCTCCTGCAGTTTCTTGATGGCAGCCATGACACCTTCGTCATTGGCTTTTTCATCAAGACTCAGCATCTTTAAGATTTCCTTGTTCATAACTTCCTCCTCCTTCTTTTTTGGATTAACATTCAGCTCAGTCTCGACATCACTGAGCATCTCTGGTAAATCAGTAAGACTCAATCCCTTGGACTTACGCCGTATCATGGCACATACCTTCGCGGCTGTCTCCTCATTGCCATACCGGTCTGTCTGTTCTCTCATGCACTGGTCCCAAGGATAGGCTTCAAAAACATCTCCCTCCTCTGCATACTTCTTCTCGAACATCTTATTTACCTTCTGTTGCAGCTCCTTCCACATAGCCCTGATGATGCCAACTCCAGCACGACCTTTCATCACCGTATCAATCGATTTATCAATATCTGATAGCGCCGGCCTTAGTTCTTCGTAAGTCACCTCTTCACTATTCAGGGCAAACTCGATGACCGAATCCGGCTTATTCACTACCATATAAACGGCTGCCGTCTCAAGTCCGGATTCCTTTACTGCCGGCAGTTCAGCTCCTAACAGGGCCAGGCCAGTCAACACCTTCGGATATGTCTTACCCTTATCCTGATAGTCAAACATAATCTCAGCGCTAACCTTCTTATAACTCTTACTCTCAATCAGATCAGCTATCGGCTCCGGCACATCCGTCAAATCGGCGTACATAACATCGCCAGATACCCTGAGATTATCCACCCAGCCAAAAGCCATGATACCATTGCCGGCTTCACCTTTAATCAGCTCTGGCTCAATTCCCATCTTCAAAGCCAGTGCCTTGTTGAACTCGTCGCTGGTATGACCAATCTTGACCGGGGGATCAACCCTACCAGACAGAGCCTTAAAAGCAGATACCATGTCGTCCATGTCCTTGACTGTATACTTATCTCCGTTATGAGTGCCTATGGCAAATATCGGGACTCCATAGACCGTCCTGGTACCCATCTTTTGGTTGGCTTGGTGCATCCACCCCTGTTTCATCCTTATCCATCCTAGAGCTGAAGCAGCCTCATCAGCAAAAGCAATAGCCTTCACCTCATCCTTCTCCTTGGTCATAAACACATCAAATGCCTGCCAGAATTTACCAGCTACATCTACGGGCAGCCCTTGTGTCATCTCGCCGGGCCATTTACCTGTAGTCTGGTGCTCCAACCAAGCGCACAGTGCTTCGGGGTTTTTAGCGTCTTGATGGTCAGCCACGCAACTTTTGAAATCTGGATATCCAGCAAAACTCATTAGATTGCCTCCAATACTTCACCAACATTGGACTTGGTAACTCTAAGTGTGGTCCATCCTTGACCAAATAGCTCTAACTTATTACGGCTTTCAGTTGCTACAGCCATTTCTCTCCAAAACAAAGAACCCGGCTTTTGTGCCGGGTTCATAGACCTCTGACAGAATCGGGGCTCTTTGCCCTCTTTTTTATTACATCTTATAACATATTACTTATAATCATAGCACTGCAATATAAATCTTGTCAAGTGTTAGAAGTAGAATAACACAAAGGGGACTAATTGTCAAGCCCCTTTCTTAACTAATTTCGGATAGACTATCACAAGACCTTGCTGCGGAATGACTAATTTAGATTGACTGCGTAATCGCCATGGACCAGAGGGCTGAACTGGCTGTGGTTTAGGGCAGACATCATGCTCATAAACATCGCTAATACTGTGTAGAGTGCCGCCGGGCTGCCCGCATTTACGGCAAACAATAAAATGGGCAACCATTTCTATTTCCCTCCTATCGGCATCTTATGGGGCAAATCGAGAGTAGCTCCACAGCGTGAACAGTCCAGGGCTACAGCTACGGCACCATAGACCCTAACTGCCTTGTTACCGTTCATTATCTCAAGCACGCCATCCTTAGACTTGGCTAACAGTTTTCCGCATCTTTTACAGCGAATATCGGTTTCGCTCATAATTCCTCCTATCAAAATTACCTTCATTGCTTAATTTAGCATTACAATTTATACAGCGCTGGTGCGTTCCCGATTCATAACACTTCTTCGGCACCCAACGTTCTTTACCACAATCAATACAGGCCTCCCAGATAAATAGTTCACCACCTTTTAGTCCACGCTTTCTACCTGAGATTATATCCCCGATATTAGGCATATATTCCTCCTATGCGATATGGTCCCATCCGCCACTATCATTCTGCACTTCGATGGAACAGCGACACCGACCCAAGCAAGTCACGCTTCCAGCCGGCACAGTCGGCATGGAGGCCCAGCTATCATATTCACCTGCCAAGTCCGGGCAACCATAGTGAAACTCAGACTTCTTGCAGTGCTCGGCCGCCGGGTCCAGTACCCACCTGACACGTCTTGGCGGAAGACCTCGTTCTTCTCTGCTCTTACCCAAATCGGCTTCTCGCAAACCAGCCCCAGCAAAAATACTCTGCCAGAAAGCGCCGGCGTATCCAGACGGCTCAGTTCTCATAGATTCAAGCAATCCCAGTAGAGCTACACCGTCTAACTGGTATTCGTGCTTCGCCTCGAGATCATCCAGATGGCTGACTATCTTCTCCCTAATTCTCGGTATCAGACTTTCATCGACAAACTTATCATTCGTCTTGACCTGCTCATTGACCAGCTTATTACCCTGTTTATCCAGCGGGCCTTTATATCCTAACCTGACCGCCTCATCTATATGCTTAGCAGCAGCCGCCTTCAAGTCTCTAGCCAACGCCAAGAGCTGTTTATCCACTTCTTTGACCAATCCCCTCCGTTCACCTTCAGAGGCAGACAAAATGGCTTTCTGGGCTCTCTGGGACCACTTGTCATAAATATGCGTTAGGAGTCCCTGATACTCATTAGTGGCTCTGCCGGGCTTCGTTGTCGCCCTTCGACCCTTGATACCAGCTACCTCAGTATAACTACCCACCTCTACGACATCTTGTGATTGTTCTGACCACCTTTCCGGCACCGTGCCATTCTCTACCTTGCGCTCCTCAACAACCTGGTGACTCTCAGACTCAGCCTTCCATTCCTTATAGCATTTATCGCAGAACCAAGCTCTTGCGTTTCCCTCAGCCCAGAGGACTTCAACTGATGGTGCAGCGCTACAATTCATACACTGGTCACGGCGCTTCTTACCTATCGCGGTCGGGATATGCACTGAGCCAGGGTCAGGCTGGGCAAACTGACCGCCAAGTATAACTTTCTCTCGTTTATTACCTAAGCAAACATCAACATGGTCAACAACCATCTCCCCATCGGCAACAACATCAGGAGCCTTTTCACCTTGCTGCAGATACTGTAGCGTGATATGTGGTTGATATTTATAATCCTTCGAATATCCTAAATTGGCAAGGTCAAACGCCTTAGCCAATACAGACCGAAACTTTAACAATTCAGGGGACCCAACATAAGCTACGAACGGTGTTAGCCCCTCTTTGTTTACAGGGAAATTGCCAACCCCTGCAACTGCCACCTTGAACGGCTGAGTATTATCACAGACAGCCTTCGTGACCTTCATAATACTGCCGACATGAGCTTCGTCCATATCCTCGCCGTGGTAAGTCAACGTAATATGTAGATCATCGGGAGGCAATCCACCTTCTATGGCCAGTTTATTAGCCAGGCTTGCCTCAATAGGCACATCTACCATACATGAGCGATCGGATACATACTCAGACCTCGGAATAGAAAACTTCCTATTGACCTCTCTCGGCTTAATCATCCAGCCACCGTCTGCCGTCTGATACCATTCATAGTTCAGAAATTGCGGGCCTAACGGTCCAGGTGGCTGCGGCTGATTTCTTGGGCCTACTCCTAATCCTTCCGGTCGGTCAGGCAATCCAGCCACTGCCCTCAAATAATCCTCTAGCTTCTCATCCGGCGTCAGCAGTTGAGCTGCCACCATCGCCTGCGCCGACTGCACCACCTTGGCTACATCCTTACTGCCAGGGTCAGCCCATTCAATAATCGGCATCCCTGAAGCGCCGGCAAGCATCCCCGGATTCATCGAAAACAGGAGCGGAACTAATTGCTGATTCCAGCACTCCTCTAATTCGTGCTGTATCGATTTCAAAGCCAAACTAAAGAAATCCTGAGAGCCTTCTACCAGTGCCTGTGTGCCGACCTGCTGCATACCCAACATCAAGAACTGGGCAAAAAACCTCATCAGGATTATCTTATTCAGGTCGTTGATGATTGCCCGAACATCGTACTGCTTCGAGCCAGGTGAGCCGAGAAGCTCAAACTTCCAACCGGGAGAATTGGCTTCAGGAGTCGGCGGAGCCGGTATGACTAGACCAGCTTCCTCATCTAATCTGAGATTGCGGATGAGCGTTTCGGCTGCTGCCTTATCAGCATCGGTAGCACCGTATGGCAGATGGAAAACAGGTAGACCGCATAGGTCGCGTTCGGCTCCTATTGCCTCAATCACTTCGAGATTCTTTCTAGTATACCAGGCTCGATACAGCGACCTTAACGGAGACGACCCTTCGGGAGACCTCTTCCTAGAGCGGAATGTAGCGTGGAGTAACTTCCAAGCCGGTATCGTAATCAGCTGACTGCTATTCGGGTCCTGCTGCACCATGGACTCGACCTTAAACTCCTCATCCATATTCCACTTATACAGCGTCTCCTGTCCCCTTGGGTCCAGAATATGCAAGCCAATCTTGCCATCAGTATACTGCGAAGGCGGACTGCCTTCAGGACCCATCCTCTTCTTGAACACCATCTCCGAAGCTGACCAGCCCCAGACCATCATCGACAAAACATCCAGAACGTGCTGCCTCCAACTATACTTTGTCATATCATTCATACAAGTTTCGAGGAACTCGGCATTATCCTTGTCTTTTTGTGATTCACCCGCCGGAGTCGTCTCAAACTCGGCTGCTAACAAGGGCATCCACATCGAATCCAAAAGAGTGCCGATAACAGCATCGTCCTGCATTTCCTTGAAAACCTTGGCCTTGCGAGTTCCCTTCAGAGATGTTAGATACTCTTCGCCTAAGACACCACTCCAAATTGACAAGCCGGTCACGCCAATCGTAATTCCTGAGTTACTTTTAGTTACCATCTCCCACCCCCTATTTTCACTTTACGCTTATCAAATTGCAATATCCCCTCAGTCATACCCCACCTCCATTTAACTCATGCTATTTTTTATAATCTCGACTTCAATTAAAAGATTTTGGCAAGCATCATTCGCTTTTGATAATGCCTCAACAAAAATTATTCTTGCCGATTCATAATTCTCGCCAGCCTTCAAAACATTATTCTCACAATCACTCAGTTGTTTTATTGCCTCAAGTAATCCCACTGCCACTCCTTCGCCTTGCTTATTATTAGCCTTTTGGGCCTGTTATGTCAATGCTCTTCTGCCCAAACACATCCAGCACAGCCTGCCGATAGCCGCGGGTATACGACGCCAACTCAATGTATTCCTGCTGCCAATCAATCGATAACTCAGGACTGTCTTTATTCACTTTAGGCTTTGGGACTGGAACTGCAGGGACAATAGAACCTCCGGCAGCAACAATATCAGCAGCCCACTTCTTCTTTATCGTACACCAGCCCGATGCAGATATACCCCACTTCTCCAGCATAGCAACAGAACCTAGCTTGATAAAATCAGCTATAATCTCTGCCTTGTGAGACTCAATATCCCTGTGCTTCTGGTGCATATTGCCACCCTTTTTCTTTTGCTCAGGAACCATCTTATATTCCTCCTTCATACCATTTATTTGCCTATTTCTAATAACCACATCTTTGAGCACTGACCTAGCATCAATAGGCTCTTTCTCGCGCTCTTTTTCAATTCGCTCCCTGTTTTTCTTGGCTTCATCTACATCAACAAAAGCCTCACTCATGCCTCATCTCTTCTCCATATAGACTGCTTGCCAACGCCTGTCAATCCTTCAGTGCCAGTCACCACATGAATCCTTGCCCAATTCAAAAATTGTGTTACGCTATCCACAATATCATCGTGAGTACCTTTGGGGAATGTCTCAAACTCATGCTCGAATACCGCACGCCAAGGCACATGTTCAGGAAGGAAAACCTTGCCCGCCTCGAAAAGTGGAGTTACAGCATTTGCCCGGGCTACTTTGTCCCTATCTACTGGCACGGCAATGACAGGTATTCTTGTGTTTGACCGAAGCTCTTGCAAAAGGCTTTGGCCACACCAAGCCGGCTTGCCATTTCGCCTAACATAAACAATACCATTCGGAACACTAACACAATGAATCATCCCGACATAATATACCTCATCAGCAGAAAAAGACATCGCACGGCTCCTACGTAAACCTATTTTGTAGACTTGCCTAAAGTTCTCCGGCGGGGTGCTCAACTTGTTACGACCTATAAGGACTGGCTTCGACGGTCGCTTCTTCTTATATGTGCTTGCCGAAAAGCCCATCTTTTGCGCTATCTCCACCAACTGTCCAGCTATACGCGGACTAACCGTAGTAATGTCTCGCAGATTTTGGCCGCCATCACCAAGCATATAATAATCCCAAAATAGGCTTAATTGCTGGGGGGTTGCATTTATAATCTCATCAGGAACATACTTGTCATAGGCATCATTGCCAAATTGAGCTACGTATTCAGCTAATCCGAGACTACAAATTATAAACCCATCATTATCATAATGAACCTCCCGCTTTATAATGGAAGACAGCATTGTCTGAAATGCCCTAAAAGCTTTTGTATTCTGCTTACGTTGCGAGATAAACACATCATAATTCCTATTTGCAAAGTCAATCCGATACCACCCTTCAGATAGATACATTCCCATAAAAGCACAATACTCATCTCCAGTCATAAAAATTGGCTTTATCTCCCTCGGTGAAATCCTCCGCCCCAGCGTATCGAGTCTTTTACCGTATCTATTAGCCATTATAGCTTTGTCAGCATGAAATACTTTATCTCCAATTTCAACGCCATGCCATATTGATATCATTGGAATTGAAATATGAGAACCAGACTTATAACCGACCAGTTCGTTTGCCTCGACAATCACATCGCCTTTACGATAACTGTTACCGCCCAGCTTCCTAGGAAGGCTAGTAACTAGCATACGGTGGTCAGGAGTCACCAACAAATCTATCGGTCGGCTATGGAAATGAATCATTGGACCAGCATAATCTTTATCAAGCCTTGCTGTTGCCTTCTGCCATTCAAACTCTGTAGTGACGATATTACGAGTCGCAAACTCATCAGAATCTATATTTACATTTGGGAAGCAGAGCCAGCCACGCTTGGTTAGAATCTCAGTATCTGATGAATAACACTGGCCAGAGGCTGCATCCTCAATCAACACAGCCATAGGACGATACTGCTCATAAACCGCATTTGCTGCCCGCTTCAGTTCCGGGAAGCCAACTCGATTGCGGTACATATCAACAAGATAAAAGCCATTCGCCAATACATTCCAAGTCGTTCCGACTGAGTAATCGTTCGAGGTTTTCTCCTTGAATCCAGTATCCCATGACTGAACTACACCAGTTACCGGCATATTTCTTTCACCTTCCAGTTGCCAAGGAGCTTCACCTTGCTTCCAATACCGCCACCATTGCCTTTCAAATATACCGCCCGCCATTGAAGCCACATTGCGCTGAAACATCATCTCAAAGCCCCGGAATCCTAAATCGTTCAGGCGTTCATTTAAGGCATCGAGAGTCCAAAATCCAGGGTATGTCAATTCGCCATCGGCGATGATCAATTTCCCATCCTGCTCGGTATAAAGCGGATTCTCTATTGCTGGAATACTCAAGACAACCCATCCATCTTTTTCAAATTCTGCCGCTGGGTCATTTTCATGCCAGCGCGTCATAATGGCAACAGCCCGCCCGCCCGGAACCAGACGGCTCATTGCCGTTGTCCTTATCCATTCCATCAACTTCTGCCGTTGGTATTCCGTGGCCATATTCTCAGCGTCGCAATTATGTGATACCATCAATGGACTGCAGTAACTAGATGCGTCAGCCACAGTCAAATTCACGACTTCGCGCTCATCTTTTATCATTTTTAAGGACTTAATTGGCACAAGCACCTGATTATTCCGAAAACAACCATAAACTCTCCGCGGGGCTTCCTTTGCCATCCCAGTTATTAAGGCAGATAAATCCGGACCACACCGTAACTTATATGCTCTATTATTAGACTTAAACGACGTACCAGACTGAATATATCCACCTATGCCCCCAAGAATGCCAAATCTCATTAACATCAATTGGACTTGGGCTAATAATTCGTATGAGATACTCGCAAAGGTAAAGCCACCTCTGACGGATTTATTCCCATCTCCCCGAAAATAACCTTTAATCAATTCAGCAAGATAACTAAGTGGTAAACCCAATACCCACATTGGGCATCTTTTCATGCCTTTCTTTCTGAATTGTCCCTGTAGCCATAAGCTTAACCGCTTATCAGTGATTATCACTGTGGTACTATTCCGCGGACCTGGGGTCCGTGTAGCCTTTCGGTTCAGCACACTCCGAGATATTTCCTCAATATCAATGGGCCACGATTCTTTAACATTAAAAGAGAAACGAACATAACCGCGACCAGAATCGCCCTTAGCTAACCAGTAACCAACTAGCCGCCAAAAGAGCGGGTGATTCAAATAATTTTTTTGTTCCAAACCTTTATGTTGACCAACACTCACCTTGACTTTGAGAATGTTCTCCCATTCATTATCCAAATCCGGTGATGATAATTGGGGGACAGGAAAAGAAAGATAATCATTTTTATTGAGGTCTCGAGCACAAACCCAATCGGCCGACTTTATCTTCTTACGCCGAAACTGCCCTCGACCAACAAGAAGTCGGTGTTCTGGTGTAACGATATAGGAGTCAGGACAATATACAGGGCGAATAGCCATACAGTCACGTACTCTGCGATGGCTGACTCTCGTAACTCGATGCAATTTTCCATCCTGACCCATAACACATTGACCTACCGAGACCTCGCCAGCAGCGGACAATCCACCTTCGGTCCAGATTGGCGTTTCAGAGTCAACACAGATATCATCAAAAACCACTTCCTGAACTGTACCGCCGAGAACTGGACCGCCCACACCAGTAGCTTGAAGGGTCGGGTCCTTGTCAGCCTCGTTCTTCCTTTTGATAAACCACTCATTCTCACCCCAACCCTTGTTTACATCAGGATTCACATTATAAAGGAAGCGATAGTTCTTGTTATAAGCTATCGTGTCACGGAGGGCTACGCTATATTTGTTTGCCTGCGTAGCAGTATTCGACACGTAGATGCAATGGTAACCTTCCGGGTCACTCCCAATGCGCCAGCCCAGATAATCACCAATCACAGGCGACTTGCCCCATTTCGGCGGGGCGATAATCAGAAGACGCTTAATCGACTGGTCCTCGAGAGCCTCTGCCCATATTAGCTGATGATAAGGCATACTGTAGCCGTGGACAAACCTGGTATGCCACCTTAGCCGGCTCTTTATGAGCTGCCGGTACTGTTCTATCTCTGGGGGCAATCCTGCCAATACTTCACTCACTACTCGAGATCAACTCCTTCTTAAACACCTGCAAACATCTAGTCTGTTTCATGTCTCTCCCTATTTGTTGGACATATTTAGACCGCCAGTTAATATGACCACGATGCTAAACAAGTCCACATTTCGCCCGACTAACTCCGAATTGTATTTGATTATGAAGTTCCTCAAGTCTAATTGGTCTATATGCCACATAGCCATCCCATTCTTTTGAGGTTTTTTGTCAGTGTGCCGACTAGCTTTTAGTGCACCTGAAATCAATCCATGACTGCACTTTTTTGTGGTCAACGCCGAGTATTTCGCCAACCTCTTTTTTAGTGTACCAACCATCCCTAAATCTGAGTCCCATTTTCAGGCGGGTGGCTTTAATCTTTACTGCATTGACTGAGCGGTGCAGTTTTTTGGCTATTGTGAATATCGAATAGCGGTGTACCAATTTTTCGAGCGACCTCAGTTCCCTATCTGTCCAATCAGGGCTTTTGTTCTGCAAAATCCCCATCCTGGCAGCCTGCCCCTTAACAGCATTAAAAGTAACACCAAGTTTATTTGCCAACCTGAACGCAGAAAGATTATGCCCGTCATAATCCCTACAAACTATACCTCGCTCCTCTTCTGTCCAGCGATGCTTATGAGAAGAACCGCCCTTTTTGCCTGCCTCAGATAATTCATTCCTGTTCATGGCTCTTTTTTAAGATGTTAAATATCTCAAGACTTACCCCCGCTCAAAGGATGGATTATATTCACTCTACCAAACGGAGGCAACATATCGATCTCTTTTTCAGGTCTATATGAGCGGACGAGCCTCATAGGATGCCGATACCATATTTCGCTACCATTCCTTCAACGTCGCCATAACTGCTCTAGGGATTTTGCTTCGGCTGTATTTCATACTCCTCGAGCACCTTCTTAACACCAACGATTTCATCAGTCTCCAAGAGCCTCTGCACTGTGACCATAGCAACTTTACTTACGGCTAATTCAATTATCACACTGGTTACATTCTCAGGCGCTATCTTCAGTATCTTGCATACCTCTATGCCAATTACAATACCCAAATGCTTACTCATCTCTTACCTCCTTACTTACCTACCTGTCTACTCAAACACACCAGCCACAAGGACCGAAGGATAATCCAGACTCAAGTTTTTGGGCTATCTGGCTATACTCGTTCTCTGTTATCCCATACTTTTTCAAGACTTCATCGGTAGCAGGTATGGGATCAAACCTCATATCTCCACAGCCGTACTCCTCAGCATTTTCTTGGTCATGGTCAGAACGCTCACCAAAATCTCTACAGGTAGCATCAATTCCATTTATCTTAAATATCCGTGTTTCACAAAAAGCCTCAAAAACCTCTAGTATTAATTCCATTTTCTACCTCCCTAATAAATCGGATAATCGTCTGCATCCAATTCTGGGACAACAACCTCTTGCAGGCGGTTACCCTTTTTTATCAATACCTTATCGCCCGGCTGATAATGCCTATTCGGGTCATATATTCTAGCTTTGACTGTCAAGCTAGAAACCTCTGAATTATCAACTGTTAGCCTCGAATAGCTTTGACTGTCAAGCTGGCGAACCTCAAACTTATCCTTGCCCTCTACAGTCACGACTAGCGGACCTGTCACCAAGAGGTCCGTCACAGCCTTGACTGTCATCCTCTGCAACTCTCTAAACTTGATTCTTGCCATCCTGACATCCCTGCTCTATTCGCTTTATCTCCCTGACTGTTTCAAGGAGAGTTCTCGCCGACTCTGGGGTGATGTTAATAGTCCTGGCATCGATAAGTGGCACCTGGGGCCGGGACTTCAATATCCCTAAATCCTGGGCTACCTGAACATACTGAGCTAGCGCGTGCAAGTACGTCTGCATAACACCATCATTGACAGCTAGAGGCATACCACCAAACAGCGTATCTTCCTGATTCAAGCCCCGGGCCACCCTGTCTTCACAGAGAGCAATCAGCCGACTCAAATGAGATATGATATCTACCTTGAAGTCCACTCCCTTGAGCTTCTGCTGAATAATAGTGGGCGGCAACACCGTGGCGGAATTCATCATGTGCTTATCACGCCACCTGCGGATAGCTGTTTCAGCCGGCACTCCATCGGCACCATATTTCTCCACCAAGTATTCATGCGTTGTCGGTACTGGCCAGCCACTGGCCAAGCAATCTCTCAGGTCAACAAAATGCTCATAGAGTTTGACGGTGCTTTTATCACGCACACGCCAATACTCTTCATCCTTTTTCCTATACTTCCGTGGCATCACTTTACTCCATGAAATATTGTCATATTAGACATCTAACCTCCTAGGGAATAATCACTGTGATATTTACAGCCGCCGTGTTCAAAACAAATATGCCCTTCATTTGGGCTATTGGTGTTGAAGCAAAAACCATAATCAAGGTCAAGCGCACCAAACCATTTGCACCATTCACATTGATGCGGTATCCATTGATTTTTATGGTCGTAGTCTGGTTGTTCCTTACCTGTTTCGTAAGAACGCCTTACCCATTCTTTAACACGACCCTTAACATATTTAGGTGTCATCCACTTCAGGTTATTTGGATATGCCCCACCACGACTTATTTCGGTATCATCAAATAGCTTCATTCTCTCTCCTAGATACTGACTAACTAAGACTTTGGCAATTCTCCCTCTTTAAGTTTGTGCCATTTTCTGATTTCCCAAAAGCCTAAACCGAAAAACCAATCATAGATATAAGCCACTGATTTCGCTTTGTGCCACCTGAAGCAGTAGAAACCTCGCCATTCGGGAAACCAATTTACAAATTGATACTTCTTGCCCATTGTCATATTAGCCTCTAACCTCATCACGCTCAACTTATAATTTTCCACCGATGCCCCGATATTCTCTTTCCTCATATTTTTTTATCCACTGGCAATTCATACAGAGGGTTTGATAACCTTCGGGATAGTCATTCTTTTTAAGCCAACGATACATCTTAGAGCCGTGTCCTGTAACTTCCCTATGAATAGTCCCTCCACCATTGATGTGGTCAATTGAGAGACAAGGAAACCTATTTTCACCACATTTCACACAGGCAAATACACCATTGCCATAATGAGTTAAAACCTCAACCTTCAACCTTTCGTGATACCTTTTAGTCGCTTCCCGATTAGCCATTCTATGTTTTTCTCTCCAAGTCACAAAGTAACTTTTACGCCTTTGGCAACTTGCCCTATTCCATTCCCTGACTTTATCTTTATTTTTTCTTTGGTATTCTAAATTTTGAGCAATAATTCTTTCTTTGTTTGCTAAGTAATATTCTCTCTTCATATTCTAAGTATAATACAACTAGAGAGAATAGTCAAATTAACCTCATCACGCTCTGGCTACACCTTATATTTAATTATTGGGGTATCATAACTAACATATAGAGGGTGTTTCGGTTGCCCATCTGCGTTTATCCCCAAGCAGTAAGGCTCTTTAATCATGGAGAGAACGACTGGTGCTCTCTTAGCTACTGGCTTGAAAGAACCCCATCCGCAAAGTTGCCTATTAGAAAGCATAACCATCTGTTTTAAGTAATAGTCGGTAAACTCTCCTACGGAATTGTCATTGTTCAGAAGAGCTTTCGGGTCAGTAGATACGAAAGCGTAAAGGTTGCCCATAAAAAACCCGCCAAAGCCGTTCCTATCCGCTCTGACTATTCCCCTAGTGATGGTCGGGTCATTCTTGAACTCGTTAGCGTCTGAGGGATTCAAGCCTACTTGTAATAGAATTGGTCGTGAAGGATTCCATACTCTCCATAGGGCATAGCGGTATTTCCTATCCTCTGAGAATATAGCACCTGTAGGTTTATCGGGTAACTCTAAATTCCAGTTCATCTCCCTCTCCCCTCTCCTACTAACTATTGACTGTTAAAGCAATCTGACCAAGACTACTAACGCTATCAAACATAAAACGACTATGCCGAAGAGTAGTAAGATTGCTCTGCTATCGTGCTTATTCATTCTTTCACCTCTACCTTACACTTGACGCCCTGAATCACCGGGCCTCGCGCTCCCTTTTCATCCACCAGCAGGCCGGTATGGTTGACTACACTCTCCACATGGAGTTTGACGCCATTGAACACCAGCTCGTTATTCGGGGGTGGCCATATACCCTTTAACAATACTTCATCAAATACAACCTGCCCGCCTACTACTTCATAATCCTTGTCCAGTTCGCCTATGAGTTGCCCAGCCACGGTCAACAGCAGCCTGTTTTTCTTTTGTCCTGCCTTGAGCAGCTTGTCTACCTCATTCAGAGCATCAGTCACATTCATATCGCCTAGCATGTTCTGGCTTATACTTAGGCAGGTCTGGTTTAGTGCCTTGACCAGATTAAAAAACTCCTCCATAGTCATTGTTGTCTTGAACTCGGCCTCAGCCAGCCTAAATGTCCACTCACAGGTCTGTGTATCTCTCCTCAGATGCCATTGTATATTCACTTCTTACCTCCTTCTATTGCAGCGCTACAACCTGTCTTTTACCCACCAGTTAAAATACTCCTCGCCTGTTTTGAAAGTCATCGGCGTTCCTCGTTCTATACGCACTTGAACATATCGCTCTGCTGCTAACTTCCAAAGTTTAACTGTTTTAGGAAATAGTTCCAAGCTCATCTTATAATCCTTTTTGCCCTGGAAGGGGCACAAAATGCAGCCGATGCGGGTAAATCCGAGCTTGTACAACACACACGTTTCTAGTTCCCGCTCATAAAGATACTGCCAAACATCAGCATCAGACCAGTTTAATATCGGCAATATCCACTGACCGCCGCCCGGGTTATCCATTCGGCAATTGTATGCCTTCCGCCTATCCGATTCTGCTTGTCGCATACCTAGTATTTTAATCCTACCTTCTCCGCCACCTTCTTTGATAACAGCACAACACCACCTCTGCTTACGAGTAGGCAGACCTTTTGACAGAAACGGCTTACCCCAAAACCCCTTGGCTCGGTATTCCCAGACAACATCAGAATACTTTGATTTGATAAAGTCATATATCTGCGGCGGATCAATCGGCGAAACATTATAGGTAGGCAAAAATTTAACCCCGGCCCGCTTGGCAAGATCATAGATTACTACACTGTCTTTCCCGCCAGAAAAGCCAAGAAAATAGCCTTCAGGCGGTTCATAAGCCTGGAGAACGTCAATCGACAACTGGTCTATTGGTTTTCCCTCAAACGTCAACTGCATATCGTCATCATCCTACCAGTCTCTTGACTATTTCCTCATTTATATCCTTGCCTTCAACTGGGATAACCGCCGCCGGACTGTTGTCAGATTGACCTTTAATATCCCCGCTATCTCCTTTGGGCTTTTTCCTTCCTGGCAACGGGCATGTCTGGCATTTACTGTGATACTCACAGCCTGTATCACCCGGATGCTTCACCTCCACATCAACCATCTCCTTGAATACTACCGAGTACTTCTCTGTGCGAGTAGGCACTTTATCATTCCTTTCCGATGGTTACCGCCCTTTTAATATCTTATAACGTTGCCATCGTCCCGGGTAGCGGTTCTCCAGCCACCATTGCGCCGCCTGCCAATTTTCCGATGCCGCCTTCTGAATGATAGCGACATTTCTTGCCTCTGCCTCAGCTTCTGCCCGGCTTATGCCTGTTTGTAATTGTCCATAAATGCTATCGGGTTTATCATCAGCGAGCCCCTGCCATGCCTTGTAGGTCTCTGCATCTATACCACAGGATAGACAGGCTATATCAATATAACTCCCAGATCTTACCAAATCAATTATTCTAGCCATAAGTTCAGGCACTAATTCAGTCAATCTTTATCGCCTTCTTACCAGTAAAATTCTGCCAGCGTTGAATTATTACATCGCAGTATCTAGGCTCTAGTTCTAATCCGTAACATCGTCTGCCTAACTTTTCACACGCAATAAACTGTGTCCCGCTACCCGCAAAAGGCTCGTAACAGATTTCATTTATTCTGGTATGGTTATTTATTGGGATTTCAAACAAAGCAACTGGCTTCTGTGTTGGGTGTAATTTATCGTTTTCACGAGATATTTCCCAGACATCAGATTGATTCCGTTCCCCATAAAAAGAACACTTCCCACCACCTTGAAGCCAGCCATGTAAAGCCCACTCGCAGCGGGGGTGATAATGCAACCTACCTATGACAAAACTAGGCTTAACCCAAATTATAGGCTGGTGGATTAAATAGCCAGCATCTACCATTGCTTGCTCAAACAGCATACGTTTGGCACGGTGCCAAACGTATGCTGGAAATGGCGGGGGCCCTGCCGCACGAGCCGCTATGAGAAAGTCATAGATAAACTGCTTTAGTTCATAGCCAGTTTTATCATCGGAAGCTATTGAGCCGTGCCGTTCGGCACGGCTATGTCCATAGCCGTGCGCATGCATATCTCTTGCTTTCTGCACCCATGAATCGCCATAAGGCGGGTCAGTAGCCATCAAGACTGCTTTCTCGCCATTCATTAAGCGGTCAACATCCTCTTTCTTCGTGCTATCGCCACAAAGTAAGCGGTGGCAAGTTTTAGGGTCATCCCCCAACTGCCACAAATCCCCAGTCTTACAGATGATTTCAACCTTGTCAGGTATCTCGTCATCAGGAGTTAAGCCTTGTTGTGGTATTGCAAACTGGCTAATTATTTTGTCCAATTCATTAGAATCGAAGCCGGCAAGTGTAGCATCCAATCCCGAATCCTTGAAATCAGCAAGCAAGTCAGCAAGAGCGGGCATATCCCAGTCCGTCTCGTCCTGAAGCCTATTATCAGCCAGCATATATAACTCAGCCTGCTTACCCTTGAGAGGTAAAAAGATAGCGGGTACTGTCTCCAATCCCGCCTTAATTGCTGCCTTTAATCTCGCATGTCCAGCCAGAATATAACCATCCACTGATACTAATATGGGATTAGTCCAGCCAAACTCTTTGATACTTACCACCAATTTATTGATAGCTGAATCTGGATGTACACGAGGATTCTTGGGATGAGGCTTGAGTTCGCCAATTGGAACTTGTCTGAATTCAATTCCTTTTTGGGCTTTCACATCAACTCCTGTGCAGCGCTACAAAACCAAAAAGAAACCCAGCACAAGCTAATGCTGGGTATGTCCTCGATCCGGTGCTCTTGGCACTCTCATTAATTACCATTATACCACTTCTTCACAGCTTGTCAAGCCCCAGTCTCTTCCTTATTTCCGCCTCTTTCTCGACCTTCTTAAACACCGAGATCACCCCACAATCATTCATCCAATAGCCAAGTCCTCGGTCTGGTTTCTCAGGGTCAAAGTCAGGATGCTGACATTCGCCGTAGTTAGTATCAAACTCGTAATAGTCATACACGCAATCGCCACTACATTTATTCATCTTACCTCCTTATCGGGTAACTTTAATCCGTTAAAGTTCATTCTAACTTCATCACGCTTTGGCTACACCCAAAACTAACCCTCAATCCATTATCTTCCATATAGATTGGTCAACAAGCCATTGTGGTGAATAGAAAACTTATCAATGAGACTCCGTATAGCATCCTCATCGTAAGCAAGCGTTTCGCCTCTATGTTCTCGTTCTTTATTTGTTGCTAACATAGCTTCAAGTTCAATTCGTGCTTCCAAAATAATACCCTCAGTGTAGATTATTCTCAGTAGTTCTTCGTTCATCTTCTAACCTCTTAATCAAACTCCACGACTACTTTTGGCTGTTGTAACACGTGATAATGAGCAATCCCATCATCAGTAAATAATGTCCCCATTAATAGTTTTGCTCTCTGAGTAGCCTCGTGAGGGGTTTCGCCCTCTTTAATATCCATCGTAATCTCAAAGATAACTTGCCATCTATTCATCTTCTCACCCCCTGTTTATTTATAGTGGGCCCGCCGAACTAGATACTGACTAACTCACTCTTTCTTTTGATAATTAGCACAGCCAAAAACTGTGTTCCCATCAAAACAGAAAGGATACATTCCGCTACCAGGCCAGACACAACGAACTACTACTTTTTTCTCTGTTGCTATATTCTCCGCTATTTGATAACGTTCCTTACCACCTGCTCCGATACGACCTTCTGGCAATGATTTCGAGCAGGCGATATGACAATCACCAGGGATACTCTGAGCATTTTTACAAGTCCAGCATTTCATATTAATACCCCCTGTTTATTTCTTTATCTCTCCTGGTAGTGGCTCGACCTGTCTAGGGTGCAGATTGCGTCGGTTCGACTGTTCCCGTTTTAGAGCTTCAATACCTAACCTAATAGCATCATCCAGTAATTCAGGTGCTACCTCAGAGGCATCTCTTATAAATACCTCTAACCTGACAATAGCTTCATCTATGGTCATCTAACTCGTCCTCCCTGCGTATTCCTTCTCTTGAGACCTTTTGATATATTGGCAATTCATACAAAGAGTTTGGTATCCTTCGGGGAAGCTATTTTTCTTTAGCCAGACATAGAATTGCCTACCTCCGCAAATACCTAATGCCTGTCTATGCTGGACACCATTACCATCTATATGGTCAATAGATAGAGCACGAATATCTGTGAAGCCACATTTAACGCAAGCACAAATGCCATTACCATAATGCTTTATAACTTCTAGCTTCATTTGTGCCCGATATTCCCAATAATGCTCTGTTCTGACGACCTTATGAAGTCGGTTGTATGCTTTATTACGCTCTATTATTTCTGCCCTATGGCTTTCGTAATATCGCCTTCCCTTTTCAGACTTTATGGTCATTTTTACACTCCCTCCTTATGCTGTTGTTTGGCAGTTGGGGCAGATATAGCGGGGCTCCCCACCCACCCATTTGTAGAGGTGCATCCAGTGCCCGCATTTAGGGCATTTCATTTTACACTCCCTCCTTGCCTATCCAGTAGGCTGATTTCTTCGACGTCAGGTACTTGCAGGTTTTACGCAGGCAGATGTGGACTCCCATGCGCCACTTCCCTTGACGGCACGTGGGGCACTTCCGGGCTATCTCCTCGTCGGTCCACCGGGAGCGCCGCTTCAAGGTCTTGTCTCTTTTGCTCAAGGGACTCCGTTTGCCCTCTTATGAGCGGCTCTACTTTAGAGAGCAAATCCCTAGCCATGATTAGTCGAGCGATGGTATCCGTGAACGTCTCCCTGACACGCTGGAGACCCAAAAGCCTCATGTAGACCGCCTCACTTACTTTAATTGACTTACTCATTTACTCAAAACCTCCATGAACCTTTTAAACTGCCAGCCTCGCTCAGCAGCCCCGGCAGCAGCCCTGGCAGCATCCCCGGCAGCAACCCCGGCAGCATTCCAGGCAGCATTTAGCCCTTCAACAAGGCTAAAGAACTCGTTTATATCCTGCCCTACCGAGAACCTGAACATCGGAGCCGAGAACGTCCACTCGCATAGCTGCTCTTTACTTCTGAGTATCCAACTAACATTCATTTCTTACCTCCTAATGCACAGTTTTTGCTAATCCGACCAATTTCCCTTCCACGCCTAATCTCATCTAATACTGGCATTTAACCCTCAACCTTATAAGGATAGTCACAAAGGCTCTCTTTTGAGAAGCTACAGTTCTGGCAGTGGATCTTGTCCAGCTTTATCGGACACGCAAACATCCTATCATGTTCCTCTTGTTCTTGAGATGCTAGGTCAGCGATAGCCGCCGCATCGTCGCTTGCTCTCATCTCCGCCTCCCGCTCTGCAGCTTTATCAGCTTCATACTGTGCTATTTCATCTGCGCGTAGCTCTCTCATCGTTTTGCCTCCTTATTCCTCTGTCTCTCCCGGTAAGGTGAAAGCAATCTTAATTCCCTTTCTTGTCTAGTTCCAGAATTTCAACCGCTTTATCTATATTCATTTATCCTCCCTAAAATAGTTCCTTAATATCCCTCTCGGCTTGTGCTACATCAAAAGGCGGTCGGGGAAATACCCCGATAGCGACAGCCAACCACTTCTTCAAGTCAAGTTTTACGAAATACTCTTTATGGAGCTTCTCCAAGAGGTTGACTGCCCTATGCCCATAATTAGCCCAGTCTATCTCTTTTGATCGGGGGTGATAATTGAGGATACCGAGCTTGTATTTGTTGACAAACTCATGGGTCATCCTGATTAGTTCAAGACTCTGCTCAGGATATAAGACTGGCTCTAAGGATACCCAGGTATAGATTCCCCTGGCATAGGCTTCTTTTAGGCTCTCAATTCGCTCTGAGGGCATTGCTGCACCTGGCTCCCATTCCTTAGACTGAGCCTCATCTACACAGGTCAGGGTGACTGCGAACTCATCTCCAGCTTTTAATAGGGACATATCAGGTAGCGCCCGGTATCCGCCTTTGGTTAAGATTGCTACCGACTGTCCGTAGAAGTGCAGGACTTCGATAGCCTGTCTTGCTAATTGGAACTGGTCATTGATAGGCTGGTAGCAATCTCCAATGAAAGACAGAAGCACTTTATGGTGTCCAGTAATTTTAAGCACCTCAGCATCCCGTTTAAGAGATTCTAAGAATCTCGGCCGAGGGGCAGGCGTTACAAAAAAGTCCTCCTTGCTGATATGTAGTGTCTGGGGAGAGTAACAATACACACATTTATGCATGCAGCGTAGATAGATATTGCAAGCCAATTCGCAGTATTCTTTTGCCCTCCCTTGGGGGCTATAAATAACGTGCATATCATTGCTCCTTCTTGTGTATTTTCCTATGGCATTCAGCGCATAAGGTTATTCCATTCTCTACTACAAATCTCAATTCTGGATATTCGGCAAACGGCTTTTTATGATGTGGATGAAGTTGAGGTCGATTCCCAACCTCATGTTTTGCACCACATTGCTGACAAGTATAATTATCCTTGGCAAAGACGGCGACACGCCATTGCTTAAATTCAGATGATTGCCGGATAATTTCATTTACTGGGCTAATTCCCCCTTTCCAGTTTCTTCCGTTTTCCCCCTTGTTGGCTAAACTCATCTTTTCTCGGTATTCTTGGGTGTGGTGTCTACCTGTCCAAGTTTTAAGTCTCTCTCTTTCAATCGGATTCTTAAAAAGTTCCTTTAGTGTATTGGATATTTTCTGCTTTTGCTCTGGTGACATTGGCCCCTTGGGGATTCGCATCGCTGCCCTTGCATATTCTGGCATTTTCTTGCCAGTCCAATATCCTGGTTTTCCTTTCATGGCAACGGATAATTTCCGTTTATGTTCTTCGCTCTTAGGTATCCCTGGATTTCCTTTCATATAACAAGTATAACACAGTAGAAAGATTAAGTCAAGTATAGATTGGCTGCCCATGCACAATACTCAGCGGCTCTGCCTTTAGGCTGATAAATTACTCTTAGCATAGTATCCCTATCCTTTCTCTTTTTTGGGCAGTATCAAAAAAGCCTAACTGAATAGATTGCTTGCCTAGGCTTGGGGTTTTGACTATATTGGCGGCCGCTCGTATTATTATCTGTTCCCTGTCGGATAGCAGATTAAGTTCCTCGACAAGCATCGAAAGGACGGCGTTCTGCTCTTCGATTCGGATATCTATGCCAATGATGTCATCGGCGTATTGGTCGTATGCTGCCCATTCTGGGTTATTGGCTTGAGTTTTCTGGAGACGCTGAAGGCGTCTCACCGTTAGCATCCTCTCCGCCTCGATGCTCTCTCTATATTCTTGGCAAACAGCAAGGGTGAACTTTCCAACAATTATCTTATCTAACATAATGACGCCATCCTTCTATTCTGGAGACTGGATTTGAACTGCCCGACCAGTTTATACAGCATCTCTATTTTTTCTTGCGTTATGTCCAGCTTTTCCGCAATCGCCTGAGCAGTGATTCCGGGGTTATCATATTCCAATTTATTGATTTCTGTGAAGGCTTGGCAGGCTCGGTCTAATGCCGTTTCAACCTTATGCCTAGCCTCTATCTCTTTGTCTGATAGTTTTGGCTCTTCAGCAAACATCTCTATCTGGTTTTCTTCTGCCTGTATCTTCTCACAAAGACCGCGACATTCCGAGACCGATAGTTTATTCTGCTGCATTACTCGGAGTGACCTGAGCTGGCCATCATCACTTAGTTTGCTTTGGGCAATAGCCACCACTAAGGATATTTGACTATGCTTGACCATGTGCTGTATTTCTGGCCGGCACTTGTTGACATTCAGTAGCCAGCTAATAGTATTGATTGGCTTACCCACAACCTCACTTAGCTCTACTAGGGTGTGCCCTGAGTCAAGATAACTTTTATAAGCCTCGGCCACTTCCATCGGATTAAGGTCTACCCGGTTGATATTCTCGATTAGCTGGAGTTCCTTAGCCGAGTCGCCATTATAGACGATGCACTCTATCGTTTCCCATTCCAGTGAACAGACCGCCCGGTAGCGCCGCTCCCCGGCAACGATGATATAGCCGTCTCCATTCTTCTTGACTGTAATTGGTTGGAGCAAGCCGTTCCGTTTGATAGATTGCGCCAACTCAAAGATGCCCTCTTCATTAAAATCCTTGCGCGGCTGTGTCGGGTCTGGACTGATAGCTTGTATCGGTATCTGTCTGATTTCCCTCATTTCCCCGCTCCACCTAGTAGCATTCTTGCCATCGTATGAATGTCTATTGGCTGACCTTGACCTTCCGGGTAGACAATGCCAACAACCACCCTCGCCGTTGGGAAGCCTATCCTTTTGAGGCAGTTCTCCATCATGGCGCTGTCTTTGTCCGAGCTGGTATTTGTGTCCGCTAATCCTTGTAACCATTCCCTTGCTGTCATTTCCCTTTACCTCCCTTCAGTTCCTTTCCTATTTTTTATCCTATATTTATTGTAGCACTACCACGCCTAGTTGTCAAGGATTTTAGGCACAAATCAGTTACCCAATTCTATATTCATCCGACTAAGCCTCCGGCTTTTCATCTAGTTCTCCCTGACTAGACTCCACTTTATTGCCGGCTGCATCGACCAGATATATTTCTTTGCGTTCCTTAGCAGTGGCGAATAATTGTGCTTCATAAACTCTATCGCCATCGACCAGAGAACCATTTTCAATAGCTTTCCTTAATTCCTCTCCACCGATAATGTGCGCACCACCTTGGGCACCAATGACTACGTAGGTTTTTTTACTATATATACGCATTGATTACCTCCTTTCTATCCCTTTCTGGCTTTTTAATAATATATTCTCAGCTCTTTTGTTCCATTCTATTTCCCTCCTTTATTTAATTCCAGTTTCTATTAGATAACCAAATTTACCAACTTCACGCAGATAATCATCATTCGACTGAGGATTATGACTGTAAATAACAAGACAATTACCAACCATCTCCTCATTCAAGAGTATGCGTATGCCAAGCATTCCCTCGATTCTGTATTTATGAATGGGCGGCATCGGAATCCTTCGTGAATGTTCCTTATGAAAATCCACTACTAGTGGATGATTCAGGAAAATATCCAATACCTTTTTACTCATAACAAGAAGATTAGGCTTTTTGCCACAAGCCAATAATACCTTTTCCCTTGCCTTTTCTATATCCGCTAATGGGTCAGAATATATGAAGTTATCCCAAGGAGAGATACATTTGCCAGAATCCATGCTTTCCTCCTTTTACTTATTATAAACTCTCAATCCAGGCTCATTGAAGAATCGATTGAAATCTCGTTCCCATAGATGTAGAAGTGCATAATGTCAAGTATTATTGAGGGGTTATTCTCAAGGATTCCTCTATGTATATTTCCACGCCAGGAATCTCTGGTATTCCAGCCCTAACTACTTTATTGAGCAAAAGCGAGTTCTCAATCTTATATTGGTCAGGCAACTTTGCAAAGTCAACCACTCTATATTTTCTGGTTTTCACCAAACCGCTTGTGCCAACTTCTGTCCTTGTTAATCGTGGTGCTTCGGGTATTTTGACCGGAGTTACGTCCACAGTAAACTCGCCATGATTCAACGCCGCCTGTTTTCGTGCCAACTCTATTGCCTGTCTATTGACCTCCTCAGCCTCCTGCCGGCGCCTGTCCTGTTCCACCTTATAAGCAGTTACCTTATCCCTAGCTGTTTTGTCTGCCTGGGCCAGCGGGCCTGTCAGCAACTTAAACGCGCCGTTTACAGCATCCACATGGGCATTAAGCGGGCCGACATATTCCTGCCTCTTCTCCTCGACGGCCTTCTTGAGCTTGCCCATAATGCTGAGGTCAGAAGTAGCCAGCTTGGCGTCATCCTCGCTGGCAACGACCAGTTTATCAGCCCATTCCTTAATCCGCATTATTTCGCCAAGAAGCTGCTGGACCTTCAAGTCCTTGCCAGGCTCTATCCTGACAACTGCCGTGGGGAACGCCTGCGGAACCACTACGGCTTCCTCTTCTTCCCGAACCACCTCACCAGCCGTAGAGTTGCCTTCCTGCTTCAACCACGGTTCGCCAGTCGTCGCCACCCTAGTCTGACCTGCTGCATCTGCGGTTGATTGCCTAGCCTGACCTTCGATAGAGTTCTTGCTAAATTCTATTTCAGCTTCCAGATGGGCATTTAATCTTTCGATGTTGGCTTCATCGATAAATCTCGCTGATATTTTTGTTAATTCAGGGTCTATTCTCAGTTTGACAATAGAACCAGCCGGTATTGTCTTGACCTTATCCTTGAAAGCCTGTATCTCAGATTCCGGGACATCTATAGCGGTCACCCGAGCCTTGCCAGTGGTATCTCTTATTGGGACCCAAACAACATCGCCCACCTTCAATCGGTCTACCGAGTAGTATGTATACTCCCGGGCACTCAGCTTCCCTGTCGTTTCCGAGTAATACCTGATCTTGACTATCTGCTTGACTGACCTTGCCCTTTCTAGTCTAGCCTCTATCATGCACCTTTCGCATCCTTCCCCTAAGATAAACTCTCCGTGCTTACAATGACCCTTCTTTTGATCCATTCTGTTCTCCCTCCTTTTCTGTTAATTCTGGGGCTGGCATTAGCTTCCCCTATCCTCAAGAATTGTTTTCTTGTCTCGCTCATAGAGCCTCAAAAGAGATTGGCGAATCTCATAGGGACTTATTGTATCCCTTTCGGCTGCTTCTTGGTAAGTCATCTCGTCTATTCTGTTTGGTATGGGTATCTGCCCATAGGCTTTGAGTAATGCTATTATGCTAGGCATTTTAATTCCTCCAAAGGTAAAGTTTGATTGCCCAAGTAGCCGGCAGGTCGCCGTAGCCACTGGCACACGCCTGCCTCAAAAGTGCAAGTGTGTATTTGAACTTACCTTGTAGTCTCATCCCTTCACCACCTTACTCAGCACTTCGGCGATAAAGTGCTCCAGTGTCTTACCCTCTATCGCTGCCTGCGCCTTGACCTTGCACCATAGTTCTGAGTCAAGCCGTATATTGACCATCTTCTTTTTTGCCATCTTACTTATCTCCTTCATTTTATCTCCCCAATAACTGTCACCTTCCGGCATCGCACTTTGCCAGAAAGACAACAGATAATATCCTCCAACTTGACCAAAACCGCTATCAAAGTATCTCCCTCAGTATAATAAAATGGGGTCGAGGCGTGTATCCCTCTTCCGCAATCCACATCTGTGTTTTCGTCAGGATTTATGGCTATGGATTCCTTGCCATCCTCATAGATAAACTCCGAATCGTAGCACGATTTGTAATGTCCTGCCTCGATTTTATTTACTCGTTTGTAGAGTGTATATGACCCAAAAGTAGGATAGATATTTAGAGAGCAGGCGATTGCTGTCTGAAGATTAGCCTTGAAATCAATGGTGAATCTCCCAAAAGAGACCCAAGCATTGCCATAGACCCTAGCATCGCCATAGACCCTAGCATTGCCATAGACCCTAGCATCGCCAGAGACCCTAGCATTGCCAGAGACCCTAGCATCGCCAGAGACCCTAGCATTGCCAGAGACCTGAGCATTGCCATAGACCTGAGCATTGCCAGAGACCCTAGCATTGCCAGAGACCTGAGCATTGCCATAGACCCTAGCATCGCCAGAGACCCTAGCATCGCCAGAGACCCTAGCATTGCCAGAGACCCTAGCATTGCCAGAGACCCTAGCATCGCCATAGACCCAAGCATCGCCATCATCGGAGAGGTTTTTGGTGGACTCAATATATCCACCAATCTCAGCCTTAGCGACTATCCCAAATGCTTTTCTCGCCTTGATACGATATAAAGGTTTACCATCCAGAGATAGCCTCGTGTCTGTTTTAACTATGGTATATTTTTTCATTTCTCCTCCTTTCCGATTTTACGAATATAAACCTGCTTACAAACTGGACACAGTTCTCGGTCAAATGCAGGCCAAGCCGATACGTGTAGATGTTTCTTTGGGCATGTCATTTCCCTTTCCCTCCTATTCCTTTCTTTAATCCTATAATAAATATATCATATATTGTATAGTTTGTCAAGTAATTTCTTTACATAATCATAATATATTTTGCAGCGCTACAAAATGGGCAAATATATTTCCAGAGGCACTAGCTTCTTGACCAATTGAAACCTGACCACGTAAACCAGTCCATCGGCTGCTTTCCAGTCTTCCCAGAACTGCCTCGGGCGCTTACCTTGAATCCAGATTCCTTTCTCTTCCATCCAGAGCATACCTTCTGCCTGATAGTCCATTTCTGTCATGTCACCGGTTAGTTGCTGGTAGGGATTACAAGTCAACCTGACAACTGCTACCTGCCGGCCGCCGACTCTCGGGCCCCTGTCCCATCCTTGAACTTCCATACCCATCTTAAACCACCCATCTTAAACCGCCTGGCATATTCATCAGTCCAGTTACGCCGGGTACAACTCTTGTGTCCACTAAGAAGCACGGCTGTTGTCCAGGCGAAGCTAATGATTAACAACTATCTTCTCCTCAATCTTATCTTCAAGCCTCGACAATATCGATTTGCCAGTCTGCCTGCTCAGTAACCCATAACGAATCAAGACATCCACAGCATGCTTTGTCTCCCGTATCATCTTAAAAACTTTAGCCGAATCCTTAATCCTAACCTTAATACTCACTTCACTTGGCATTTCTTCCCCTCCGAACTGATAGTTACGATAATCCTCGGGCTGCCGCCTACTTCGGGTTGCCCGGTCTCGACATTGTAGAAGCGGTCGTTTATCCCTAGGGCATTCTCTATCGAGTCCATTATCGGAATCGTAATATTGTGCAAGTCAGGAGTAGACCGTCTATCAGCAAATACTCCATCAATCTTGACCTTCAGGGGCAAACTAAAGGATAGCCCCTCACTGTTTACCAGGGACTTCAGCATAAATGAGAACTGCTCCATCCACCGCACTACTTCCGACCTGACTATTCCCTCCCTGGTCTTGTATCTATTTTTCGAGAGTGTTGGCAAATACTCCATCTCTATCCGGACAGACCTTAGCATTCCCCCGCTAATACCCATTGACGCAGTATTGACCACCTTAGCCTCCTGAACATACTCAAATCTCATTTAGACCTCCTCAACAAATAAAAAACTGCCTGACTGGAGCCGTATCCAGTTTAACAGGCATAATAAAATATCCTTTTCCCTTAGACAACTCCTGCGCTTTCTCCAGAGAAGAGCAAACAGAAATCAAAACCCAGCGCCTTGCCCTATGCAACTCTGCAGGGTCCAGCATATTTACACACTCATCTTTCCAGTCACCAACAACCCACACATCAGCACTATCTAAAAAGTTACGAATATCCTCTGGAAACTCCATCACCTTCTCCTCAGTCTATACTCCGGCGCCTTAATCTCAATCACCCGGCACCAGTTTTCCCTTCTAATGGTCTCTGGTCTGGACTCTCATTGAAAACCAATCGGGCACTACCTTTATCTTTGAATCTGGAAAAAATTCGCTCTGGTATAGACTTAATATCGAGATTCGTGGTAACTACAGTCAGAAGTTTATGCTCCAGCCTATAGTCTATAATGTCCTCCAGTTCACCCCATTCCCACGACCCACCTGTTGACCCAGAACCCACATCATCCAGTATTAGGATATTCCTAGTCCTGAGCCGATTAAAATAATCTTCATAACTGTTCTCATCGCGCCCGGGCTTCCCCATAAGGCTTTTAAGATGGCGGACAATATCGCTCCACCTATCACGCCGGCAGAAGATACCCCGGTCATAAAGTGCTATAACCAGAGCCTCGCAGCACCGAGTCTTCCCATTGCCAGTCCCGCCATAAACCATCAGCATATGCCAAGGAGCCCCAGTCGCCAGTTCCCTGAAGGCTCGATATACCGGCTCGAATCCCTTTGGGTGTCTCATACTCTCAAAGGTGTGACCACTGTAGGTAACACCCCGGTACTTCAGAGACTCCTCACGCTTTTGGGCGGCAGTCAATGCTGGCTTTTCCTCATAAATCTTCTGGTCTGGTGTAGACTGTCGGTAACGCTCTAGGATTTCTTTGATTGGTTCCATTTCGACCTCCTTGTTTATCTAGTGGGAAAACCCCTTTCCAACTGTTCATTATGGAGCGATCAAGCACGGCATTAGGGTCATCCCCAGCGAGTTTTAATCTCTCTAGCTCCTTAATCAATAAGGATTTGGCTCTTTCTGTAGGGAGAGACTTCTTTCCTCGACGCATCTCTACGAAGGCATCCCAGGTTTCTTTATTAAGCCACTCCGGTAGTATTGTATTGTTTTGTTTAGTATTGTTTAGTATTGTTTGTCGGTTATTGCCTGCGGAAACAGGGTTTATGTTAGCAATAACTGGTCGGATAGGCGTGCCAGTAAGTCGGCGGCGATAAACCAATTCCAGATTTTCAACTAAATTTTGGCTCCAGATAATCTTTGCCCGATGCAGTTCCGAGTCGATAGCAGAGAGGTCGGCGAGTAATTGTAGTATTTTAACAGCAATATCCTCGCTGACGTGTGTTTCTGCTAACAGAAACCTCCAACTAGCAGAGTTATTGTAATCATAAACTTGGCTCTCGCTTCTACATAAGAGTTCTAACAGTTTAAACCAAAATGCGTACCCATCATTCCCAAATTCATTCTGCAGTATCAATTTTGTCTTGCCACCATTAACATAATGCGGGAAGTAATCAATCGTTTGTTTCTTGGGTCTAGCCATTTAATCATCCTCCCACTGGCAGCGTTTGTAGATAATCCTGAGTAGCTTTTTATTGACACGCAAAAAAGATGCTGGGTTAGTTGTAGCCCTCCCAGCAATATATTGATCTGATAGGTTCTTTACCTCAAGAGAATCGCGGAAGTGATACTCGAAACGTGGCTGAGAGTAGTCAATAGATAATGGGATATAGCCCTCAGTGATTAAATAAGTGGCAAGTCCAGTGTCCGATGTCTTAAAGTGATTGTTATCTACCATCTATAACTCCCATAACTACATCCTATTTGAGATGATAACACAGGTTTAAGGCATTGACAATACCCCGAAATAGATATATTATTGTTAAGCCTATTCCTGCACTATGCCGCCAGGACCTTCAAGCTGCAAGCTCAGCGGTTTGCCGGCGGCAGATACAGACAGAACATTACCATCTTCCAGAGTAATTGTCAAGCGCCGTCCACGAAGCTGGAAGCCTTTTATGACACCACCGATGACTGCCTGCCCAATCGGGTGCTTCTCATAATGCTGTTCTTCCTTTTGACAGTCATGCAGAGTGCCATCAAGGTTATACAGCACCAGTTGCCGGTCACCATTGGCATACTCAGATTTCAGCCTTACATCGGCATTGCAATCGGGGCACTTCTCCGGTGGTTTAGCTATTCTACTCATATAATTGTTTTCTACCAATTTAATCACCTCCTTTCTATTAAGCTGGGGCTAGGGGAGTTTCTACCGGGCTACTCCCTGGGCGTATACTAACCAGCGAGGAGGGCACCACGCCGTCCCGTTGCCCACCCCAGCTATTGCAATGCTACAATTTCATTAAATTCTCTATCACTTCAAAGCCCAATCGCTTTTGTTCTACTGTTTCCCTCGTCGGTTGCTTACGCTTCTTTATTCCGTGTATTTTATTCCAATAAACGCTTCGCTGAATATCCTCACGCTTTAACGGCGACTTATGGAGAATAGGTTTTTTCAGCCATGAATAATACGGTAACTTGATGCTCTCGTTCAACCTTTCTTGGTTAAGCTCCTCAAGATGTGCATTTCTAATCTCCCGCCGCTTATTCTCCACCTCAATAGCTTTATCTATTAAGTCATCGTCAAACCATTCTATTCCCCTGTCGTGGTAAGTTCGATGACAACGGCGACAAAGGTTAATCGTCTCAGGACTGAGTTTGCCCTCTTTGCAATCGTAATGGTGGGCGTCAACAAACTTGTCGCTACCACAAATCTCACAGTTCATAGCAATTTTCTAATCTCCCTCCCTGGAACCAGCTCATCAGCGTCCTCATTCCAGCTATGGTCGTGTCGCTCTTGATGACAACCGATACAAAGTAGCATACAATTCGCCTCACTATCTGACAACTTCTTAAATATGCCGTGCCTACCTCCGAGTCCTTTTCTAACGATATGGTGAAACTCAGCGCCAGACGCCATGCAGCGTTGACCTGTCCAGAGTTTCCTCTCACACAGACCGCCTGAGCGTCTTAAAACCGCCTCCCTTACTTCTTTATTGAATGGCATTTTCAAACTCTTGTCGCTGTCTTTGAATTTATGACCTCACCACAACGCGGACACACGATGTTATCTGGCTTGTCATCACCGTCACCACCTACGTTCTGCCCAAGCTCTTCTCTCAGGTCTAAATCAGACAAAATGCGGGCGGCTTCTATGACCTCCATGGTTAGTTCGCCTTTCCGGGCCAGAGGCAATAACCGGGTGAGCTTCGCTACGCCAATCTCGGCCAGCAGCTTTTCGTCTAGCCCCATGTTCTTGACTAGATATTCATAGATAGCGGAAAGTCTGGTCGCCCAAGAATACGAAGAGGTCATAGGCAATTTTAGGTCCTCTACATATTCCCGATATGTCTCATAATGCAGAATAGTCCACTCCCCGGCAATCCGGGCGCCGTATAAGAGTTGACCCATCTTGAGAAACATAACCTCAGCTCCTATTGCTAGGGCCTCTATCGCCTGCTTATGACCGTAGGCAGTTTTCTCAGCTTCGGTCGGGTCACCACTCAGAGCGTGAACATCTATCTTGTCAATCTCTTTCTTCAACTTCTTCTCAGACTGAGTGGCCTTATCAGCATCGGCCTGGTCTGCCTTGGCAACTGCCCGAGCCTTTTCAACAGCATCATCCGGTACCAGCGGCTTCTCCTCGGTCTGTCCGGTCCCCTCTTCCGTCGTTCCCTGCTCCGGAGTCTTTTTCTTACGTGATGCCGTCCGCTTTACCGCTTCCTTCTTTTCATCAGCTGGCACTGTTCCTACTCCTCTATTAGCGACCTTCTGTGAGCTGGCCGGCAATATCTCGATAAGACAAGCCGCTCGGTTCCAGCCTACTTCCCTCAGGGCTTGGTCTAGTAATTCAGCCTCCCTCTCCACTACCTCTCCGGTTTCCGTGTTGGTTAATTTATACCTGTTCATTTTTACCTCCTTATCCGATTAGTCTGACTACAATCACCAGTGTAATCAGACAACCTACTACTATTCCGAAGAGGATTAGACTTGCAGTCTCACTTCCTTTGTTCATATTAGGTCCCTAGCTTCACAGATGGCATTTGATAAAGTTTCACCATCTTAGAGAGAAGGAATACAATAAATACTTGCTTCAAACTAGTACAGTCTATCGTAAAGATATAAGTTTTTATTTTCATATCTCTCTCCCCTCTCCTAGGTACTGACTAACTCATCCTTTAATTGTTTAAGGTGGTTATCGCAAAGCCAAATCTCAGTCCGTTTAGCACCAAGCAAGGTTATCTGGTTTGGAGCTAACACCTCAGACTTCTTCCAGTCATCTAACATTCGGCAAACATCACAATAGGCATAAGGTCTTTTCGGTATCCGTCTTACTTTAAGGATGTTCATATCAATACCCCCTGTTTTTCACCATTTAGGTACATCTAACTAAAATTACTTTCGTCCTGTTTCATTCTATCCCTCAAATGGCACAGCCTCATAAAGAGAAGACCTTTGATTACTCTCCCAGTAGCATAAATCTTCCTCATTTAGTACTGAAGATTTAATTAGCGATTTTGCTTTAGCTAGTTCTGGCAAAACCTCTTTGACTATGGCAAGGATTTGGTCAGCAAAAGCTCTTTGGCATACTGCCAGTGTTTCTATGGTAATAAGTTTATTGGGCGAAGTTACTTCCAGCCTAAACTCATTTAACAGCTTTTCTATCTCATCTCGCCTAGCCCTCTCTACTTCGTTAATTGTCAAGGTAGGTGGCTCTTCCGGTGTCTTCTTTATTTTTTCAATCTTATCCATTATTCACCTCCTTTATTCTAGCTAGGGTGAGGGCTGGTGGACGATGCCATCCAGCACCAAGTTTATCTTGGTTAGCTTCCCTCACCCTTTACCAAGACCTGAGCCTTCCTTCCCCCACTTGCATAGCAGAGGCGAATTCAAGGCTTAATGCTATCCACCTTTCGGCTCAGGTTTGCCAGCCAGTAGCACCAGTCCGTAAATACGCCCGATATGCTACTTCGCACATTGCCTGACCCAAAAGGTGGAGGATTCTCACCTCTATTTATGCACCACACTACTTTTCAGTTCTGCTCTTTCGGGTGGCTGGCACCTTGCCCTCATAGTATTGGTTCTCCAGTTAGCATTGATAGCAATACAAAAGCATGACCACACTTCTTGCTCGGATTATTAGCAACATCCCTCAAAGTCATGCCTAATGCTATGTGGTCATAAGCATCATAGTCCAAAAGAATTAAATCTGGATGTTCTATACTTACTTGGCTATTGTGATAAATCTGTTCCAGTTGCTTAAAACTGTCTGTTTCAGCTACTAACTCCATATAAATTGGAATGTATATCTTCTTACGAGCCTCAACATAACCAAGTTTTTCTCCATTCCACAAAGAAAAACAAGGTATTCTACCTTTTCCCATCGGGTAGCGATATGCTTTCTCAGAGGTAAAGCCAGAGTATCTCCATTCTTCCCATTTGCCTCTGGCTACACTCCCATCACCATCAAGAAACTCTGGATATACCTTGCTGTATTGCCACAAGTTCTCAAAGTTTTTTGAGCCATATCTTCTGGCATCAAGCACAAATGGACTTAATCCTCTCCACTTACCAGAACTGCTTGTAGTATCTACCACTACGACATCTTGTGGTATCTTGCTAAACTTAAATAATGCTTTGACCATTTTACTCCTTTTGGCAACTTGCCCTCTGCCTATCGCATCATCGCTAGTTCGCTTGAATGTCTAACCTGGCATCTTTAACCTGTGATGTTCGGCTTTGGGCAAGTGCTTGCTGGCTCATTTTATTTACCTCTCCTCCTAACAGTTGGGTTGTGCTGTTATAGCGCCTTTACCCAATCTTTAAGGTAGTAACCAGCAAGCCCCATTTACTTATTACCTTGCTAAGCAGGGTCATCGCAGTGGTTATCTGACATCGTTGTCCATGATTTCGCTAATTCTACATAGGAGGTAACCTATAAATAGCATTTTGAAACGCACCGCTCTCTGCCTAGCAAGCCTATTCCTATTCTACTGTTAAACTGCTTCCGCTTTTAGAGATTAACTCTAATACCCTTCTCATAGTATTTCACTTCACCGTCTAATCCAATCTCTTTGAGGTCATAATTTGGAGCACATGACTCGCCATAGTTTTCATTAAGCTCTAAGCCCCGAACTCTGTCTAGCACACGAATATGTTTGTTTCTCACCTGCCCTGTTAGAATGAGATGTCCACAACCAGCACATACACCGTATTTCAGTAAAGTAGAGTCGCTATGGTAATGATTCCTCTTTGCCCAAGGGAGTTGTATTTTCATTCCTCTACTCCAGTTCTAACTTGCTTCCGCCATTGCGGTTCGGTCTATTTCTTTGTCATTATCTCAGCCAATCTTAAATACGCCTTGCCAAAATCAGGAATGTCGGGTATATCGTTAATCGCCAAAGCCTCGATAACCTGAGTTCTGTTCAGATCAAATACCTCTTTGCATTTGGTCAGGAACTGGCCGGCGTTCTCAAAGCCTTTCTCCTTACTTTCACCAATAACCCCTTCTTTTGGCTTTTGAGGGGCTTGGGGAGGCATCTGACTAACTTTCTGCAATCTTGCCCTGGCCCAATCAAATACCAGTTCTTTCAGGTCGCCGGGAACGAAGTTAACTTTTAGAATAGCCTCCTGCTCTATTAGTCTGACAATGCTGGTGAAAGCTGTTTGCGATTCGGTGCTCCGTCTCTCGGCATCGAACTGCTCAGGCGTTTTGCCGAAGACAGTCTTCCCATTACTCGGAGTAACAGATGCCTTCCCTTCCTCTACGACCTTCCACTCGATGATATTGACATACTTGCCGGTTACCTTTAGCTCGACTTCAAGCGTGCTGCCGGGAATTACCTCTGTTATTTTAGTATCGAAAGTGGTAAACTCGGCATCCTTGTCATCGACTACAGCATAAAACTTCTTTTCCCCTTTACCTAGCGGTCCCCTGACTTCCTTTACAACTATTTTCTGCAATTCCCTTACCTCCTTTCTGATTTATTTAAGCGCACGGCCCGTATTATATCTAGGCGTTCCTTAGTGGTCAACTCTACGGACCAGAACTCACTACTTTTTCTCATCTCGTAAAATAAGAGATGCCCAACAAAAACCAACCCAATCATCATAATCAATCGCCTGATAACTACAAGCCTCAGCCGGAATTCGGATATGACCCACGGCTCTTCATGTCCGCCGTGCCTTTCCCCTTTGTACAGTGGGCACTCACCAACAAGACGAAAATCACCATGCTCACAATGACCTACGTCTGCCATTCCCTTTGCCATTCCCTTACCTCCTTCTTTCCTTACATTCTACTTTAACAGAAATATAGCGCCAATGATTGCTAGTACATGATTGCCGGTCTTCACCTCCCAGCCAGTAGCTGCGGAGATAACTGCCCCTATAATATAACCCACTAATAAACCCCCACCACACCAGTTCATAAATAATTTCATACTTGTCTCCCTTCTATATCCTTTCTTTATAATCTATCCATTGACCAATCACACAAAAATTGTCGTAACTTTTCATGCTCAATCTCATACTCAGATTTGCCGAAAAACTTATGCCGTAATCTAGAAAACCATCCATAATGTTCGGGCAAGAGCCCGAATGGTAGTATATGTTTCCGTGCTTGAATCGGTTCACCCTCTAATTGCAATTCTACAATTTCATCTCTTGGAATTAAAATACCTTTCCTTGCTGTCGATATGTCTCGAAATTGATACTGCTCCAATTTCCCTCCTTTTCCATTCTTAATTCCCGTTGATATAAGTGTAGCAGAACGTTTAAGGTTTGTCAATAGCCAATTTTTGCAGCGCTACAACACGCTTCTAGCGCGGCATAATTTTGACCTTACCCCTTATTAAATAAACTTTTTAATCCTTCGATAATGCCGATAATGACAGCAGTAGTAATTCCACTGGTGGTTGCAACTGCTTTCTTGCTAGTCCCAGTTATACTCAGGTTATCAACCTTAGTGGTTAGAGCATATACCTGCTTGGCTATGAATATAGCACGGTCTTCGGCGGTCATAGCCTTAATACGCTCTTCAAACTCAAGTTGCTCATTTAACTCGTCCCCATTAGGCATTAGACCCTCCTTTACTTCCAGCTTATGGTAAGGCTAAAAGCAACATCACCATCGGCTGGATTGATGTCAAACAGATTTATTGTTACCTTTATTTTCCAGATTTTGAATGTGAACTGCATTTCTTAACCTCCTTCATATTATGACGTCGCTGCCCGTAATGCCACACCTAACACAACAACCTCCACCATCATTACGGGCAACGAACTCATACCATGCCTCCTTGCTCACTATGCACCCTCAAATAATAGATAGCAGCGTGATATATTTCTATCCACCTAATATGCCAGTCATAATCGCCATAGACAGCTGGACTATACTCTTCAGGTCTTTCGACCACTAAGCCGGCATAAGACTCATGTATCCAAATATCATACTCTAATTCTTCAATGACCTTACTGACCGGCATACTAGGCAATTCATTCGGATAAAGAGGCGCTAACTGAGTTTTCTTAAATATACCAAAACACATTCTAAGCGACCTCCTCTAAACACATTATGCAGTCAATACTGGCACCTCCATTGTAGATATGATGCTTGAGGCTATTAATATAAAAGTCCTCATTCACGCCAAAGGCAGACCAGTTCAGCGTAACGCGGTCAGACAACCGCCGGGCCAGTATCTGCATCAGAGTCTCCTTTGTGCTGTTGACCATTACCACATCAATCTTGGCCCTTGGATTGTCTTCCTTATCTTCTATATCATCGGCTAGTGCCTTACACTCATCATAGGTCGTGAATAGTTCGGAGTCTACAACACAAGACCTTTCACCGTAATCCTCTTCCGATGTGGCATCAACGACATAAGCACCTATCGCATCCAGTAGTTTGTAGCCATGTCCTCTTACTCTGAGCCATGTCACCCATATCGTACCGGTAGCACAAGTCAGAGTCAACTTGCCACCCTTGCCATAATTGAACTCATCGCTGGAATCTATGGCAGCTAAAGCTACAGTGAGCTGTGCTGTCTTATCAAGACCGCCACCATTAGCGGCAGCGTTAGCCTTATAGTCATTATAATCAGTTATGGTCAGGTCACCAACCGCCCCCATCGCAGCGCCAGATGTACCCCCAGAGATAGTATCCGTAGTAACAAACAAATTATCAGCCACATCCAGTTTGACTAGGATAGACTTACTGCTGGCTTCCTGGACCTTGCCAGTATGGCCAGACACCGAACCTGTGACTGTCTCTCCGAGTTTGAATTCCTTAATAACATTAGGGTCTGCTGTAATCTGACCTTCTATCAGTTCTTGAACTACAGTGCTGACTGGGTCCACCAGCCCAGCTATGGCATCAAAACCATCCGCCTCAAAGTATATGACCTTCGGTGTGCCGGCAGTGACACTCAATGTGCTACTGGTTACAGGACCATGGACAACATGAGCCTCCTGGCATATCCAGAGGTCATATTCGTCGGTGACATCAGCAATTAAGGCAACGTCTTCTATCTGTTGCTTGACCGACAATTTATAATTAACAGTAACCCGGTTGATAACATCCTCCATGCCGGACCGCCACTTCATGTCTGTCATAAAGATACTATTAGTCGCCCTGATAGCATAGATTATACTCCTAGCAGCATCATGCGGAGCAGCAGCCCTGTGTCCCCTAGCCTCAAATCTCCACAAGCCATCTGGATCCTGATAGAAAAAGCCGTTCTCTTCTGATTCTATCTGATGGAGCTGCTCGAGAGCATATACATCCCACCATGCCTTGGTGAAAGCCTGTATTGTTACACCCTCATCAAGAATGAATCCCAACTGCGCCGCTTTACTAGCATTATTAACTAAGATTTCCTGTATAAACTCTCCTGTCCCCTCCGGGAATCCAGTAAGCGGATATGCACGCCTTCTCAACTTCAGTTGAGCCAGGGTCTTGAAATCATTACTACATTCAATATATGCTGTCCTGGCCTCAATACCCGGATTCGGGCCTATCCGGTCTATCGTGCCATAGAACAGATTATAGCTACATCCCCAGTTATCATACCGAGCAGCAGAATTGATGCTGGCACCACCTATTCCATGCTTTGTTGCAGTCAGATTAGCTGTGTCGCTGGTGCTAACTATTAAAGACATATCAGCCAGAACATAAATAAACGCTCCATGCAGAATAACCTTAACAGTCTTGGTCGCGGCATTCGCCCATGCCAATGCTGCCTCAGCCACCAGAGAATCCACCGTGGCAACAACCTTCCTGACCTCCAGGTTCGTGCCGTCAGTGCGGATATACATATAATTGCTGGTGTTAGTGTAGCGGAATACGATTATGCCATCGTTATTCGCTCCCTTGGTGAATGTCACCGCTATATGGGCATCTTTTTCGCCTGTCTCCATGATAGCCAGCCCGGCCCCTGCAGTTTCCTTAACTTTGTTGGTATCTATCGACCAAGTGCCAGAGGCTTCAGTCCACAAACTAACAGGATTATACGGAGCATCAGGAATATGAGCCGCGAGAGTCACAGCGTCAGCATCGGTGAAAGAATCAAAGGGGAAACTGATGCCAGCAATAACCTTATGCCCTGCTCTTAAAGTATTGCCACCTTGATTCAGGACACTACTAGCATTCGGTGGACTATATTTATGATTGGAGTTTTTAACTGTGAGCGCCATAGATGCAGCCGTAGCACGGCCCAATTCCCGGTCTTTACCAGTCTGAGTATCTATATCAACCACATCGGCGGTGATGTCTGATTCAGCGTCTGTCAGGTCATCATCGTCATCCCAATCGACCAAAACATAATGATGAGAATATACCGCTATGATGTTGGCTAAAGCAGCGGCAAGGGTCTTAAAAGTCACATCAGCGCCATAACTCGTTCCATACGAATTGGTTGCATAAGCCCTACAATGATATACCGTTCCTGCCGTTAACCCTGTTATACTAGAGTTAAAAGTGCCAGCATCAGCAGCACCCTGAGTAGTCTTACTATTAGCTGTCGTAGGATTAGCCGATGTTGACCAGCAAACTCCATGTTGGGTCACCGGGGCAGAGCCGATACTGACGATTGTTCCATGTCCGGTTGCGCTTATTGCCGTTATATTAGTAGCTGCCTGAGTTGTGACCGTTGAGTCGCCAGTGTAAGTCACGACAATATAGGGTCGGGTGGGAACACTAGGATTAGAAACAGCGTAACCTCTCAAATAGGTCACCTGCAAGGACACAAACGACGGAGCACTGTTAGC
>Ga0180732_1000329_pt1 | contig 43707 bp, 43 predicted proteins | sample KR11_01MetaG_FD_148674 | JGI IMG/M metagenome (GOLD analysis project Ga0180732, IMG submission 148674) | Groundwater microbial communities from the Olkiluoto Island deep subsurface site, Finland - KR11_0.1 MetaG | ecosystem: Environmental > Aquatic > Deep subsurface > Groundwater | place...
CAGATCCTAATTTACAAAAGCCCGCATCAATTGTTTGCGAGGGCAATACTATTCGCAATGGCGCGTCGCTATCAATTTTTAGTGGTGACGTACAACTCGATACAATAACGCTTCATGGGTGTTCACCTGAGAGTGGATACTATACCGTCACTAAAGCCGAGGGGCCTGTAATCATTGAAATTGAAAATAAGCCAGCAATTGAGTTTATCAAAGAGGTATTAGGAGAGGCGTCAACTTTAGAACCTAAAGATTATCCATTATTCCTTACTTTAGGCGTAAATCATGGAGATTTGTTTGATGATTACAACCCAAACATGTACGCGAATCGTCTCTGCTTGGCTGTGGATGAGTCTGTTGGCGCATTGATTATGTTTGAGCCAGATTTGATTGCTGGAACAAAAATACAGATTATGCAGCGTAATCTCAATTTCTCTTATATCTCAATTCAGATAAACGCGATGAAAGAACAATTAAGAGATCGAGAGATAGTATTTGCTCTGTATTTAGATTGCATTGGAAGATGGAGTCGTTTTTGTGGATCTGAAGAGGAAGAAGGTCATTTTGTTCAAGAAGCGATAGGCAGAGACATTCCATTGTTTGGAGTATACTCTGGCGTTGAAATCAGTAAAGTTGGGAATGGTCTTCAAGCGCTTGATTGGACAGGCGTGCTTAGTTTATTTAGTATACCGAGAAAAGCCATTTGAGTGAACTAAGTCCTGAACTAATTCTTGCACAAAAAGAAGCAAAGTATTATCGTAAGCTTTTTGAACAAAGAGCGTCTCAGCTTGTAAACGCTGAATTTGAGGTATCTAAGTTGCGCCGTGACGTAAAACGAACCAACCTCTCTTTATCGCTTATAGCAGAGCTGAACAAACATATCAATGTTGAGGATAGTTTTGAAAGCGCTGTTAAAATTGGGCTCAATGGTATTAGAAGCTCTTTGGAGCTTGATGCTGCCTTTTACATCGAACTCATTAATGGAAAAGTTCAAAAAATTTTAAATTCTGGTTATAAAGATGAAGAGGTCAAAAAACTTGAAAATACAAAATTTCCAGATATAAAATTTCGTATTCAAGAATCTGGAATCATAGTTAGGGAAGCGTCTCATGAAATAGAAGAGTTGTCTACTCTATCAAAAATAATTTCACTCCCTTATTTTGTGCTAGTGCCTTTGTTTTCAGATAATAATTTAGTAGGACTGTTGATCGCAGGAAGAAAAATAGAAAAAGAGCCCTATGCCCCAAGACTAGATGAGGAAGATAGGATAATTCTTTTTACGTTGGGTAGTTGGATCACATCAATGTTGAAAGATCGATTGATAGGGTTGATGAATGAATATTTAAAACTGATAGATAAAAATATAATTATCTCTTCTACGGATCTTAATGGCGTTATAACTTATGTTTCAGACGCATTTTGTAAAGTGTCCGGATATTCCAAAGAGGAGATTATTGGTCATACGCATAGTATTATGAAACATCCTGATATGCCAAAAAGCTCTTTTAGAGACTTATGGGACACTATTGTTCAAGACAAAGTTTGGACAGGTGAAATTAAAAATAAAGATAAAAATGGCAGAGGCTATTGGATGGAAGCTTCTATCTTCCCTACATTTGATGAGAAGAGAAAGAAAATCGGATATACGGCCATAAGACAAAATATAACGGATAAGAAGATAATCGAACAAATATCAATAACTGATGGTCTTACAGGCATTTACAACAGAAGATACTTTAATGAACTGTTTCCAAAAGTTATAAACGGTGCAAAAAGAGAAGATAAACTGGTTGGTTTTATTATCTTAGATATAGACTACTTTAAACCATACAATGATATATATGGACATCAAATGGGTGATGATGTACTTATTAAAGTTGCTAAAACTATAAGTGGTACAATAAACAGAGCTGATGATTACTGCTTTAGATTAGGCGGTGAAGAATTTGGTGTAATATTTCACGTAGATACACAAGAGAAAGCCATAGAGTTTGCCAACAAGTTTAGAAAAAATATAGAAAACCTTCAAATTAGTCATAATGGAAATAGTGCTAGCGATTATGTTACTGCATCTGTAGGACTCATTTTTAAAAAAGCTAACAAAATAAATAGTATACATGAACTCTATAAGCAAGTAGATGATTTACTCTATAAAGCCAAGAATAGTGGAAGAAATAGAGTCTGTTCAAATATATGACTTAATTAAAAAAGCTATTAGAAATGAAATTAGACGATATAAATATAATGAACAATGGGTATTGGAATGACCCCTACAAAATAGACAGACTTTTAATCAGTTAATTGGATAAAATAATGAGATAAATCATTATGACAATTAAGAGGGTCAATATGTCACCAAGACATGATTACAATCATTATTAAAAGAGCTCGTGCTGCGGCATTAGTTCCTTACACAATAACTCGTAAAACAGTTGTATCTGCACCATTCGAGAACTTAAAATAGTTCTTTTCAGTCCCCTTTCTGGGGACTTCTTCATACTCTAGCTTTATTTACTTCCTACAAATTTAACCATATCCACAAGTCTAGAACTATATCCCCACTCATTGTCATACCAAGCTAAAACTTTTACAGTTCTTCCATCTACTACACTCGTCATATCTGGAACAAATGTTGAGCTGTATGTGCTTCCAATAAAATCACTAGAAACTCTTTTATCAAAATCAACTTCGAGCAGTCCTTTGAAGCTGCCTTCAGATGCTTTTACCATCGCTGCCGTAATCTCTTCAACAGTTACATCTTTGGCTAAGTTTGCCGTTAAATCTACTACGGAAACATCTGCGGTAGGAACTCTCATCGCATAGCCATTTAATTTACCTTTTAATTTTGGCATCACCAAACTAATTGCCTTTGCAGCACCGGTTGTTGTCGGTATCATATTAATAGCAGCGGCACGAGCACGTCTAAAATCAGAAGCATGCTTTACATCTAAAATATTTTGATCGTTTGTGTATGAGTGAATTGTTGTCATAAGACCGTTTACTATTCCAAACTCTTCATCGAGTACTTTACATAGGGGCGCTAAACAGTTTGTCGTACAACTTGCGTTTGAAATAATTGCTTCGCCTTTATACTCATCTGTATTAATATTTAAAACATATGTAGGAGTATTATCTTTAGCCGGAGCTGACATTACAACCTTTTTTACGCCACCAAAAAGATATGCCTCACACGCTGCCGTTGTTAAAAATTTACCCGTACATTCTATGACAATTTCTGCACCTGCAGAACCAAAGGGAACATTTTTAGGATCTCTGTCACTGAACATTCTTACTTTTTTTCCATTTATCTCAATCGTATCTGCATCTATAACTCTTGCTGCGATACCTTTATGCACAGAATCATATTTGAGTAAATACTCAAGCATCTCAGGTTTTGAAGTGGTGTTTATCGCAACTAACTCCATATCGTCTCTCATACTTACAATCTTAATTACAATTGAGCCTATTCTACCCGTTCCGTTTATTGCTACTTTTAATGACATGACACTTCCTTGAATTATATTTACGCTACTTTATTCTATCTTCTTTTTCTCTAGCAGTTTATAAAATTTTGCTGATTATAATGGAATTTAATTTCTAATGTATTACAAATGATTGAAGTAGATATTCTATAATAAGGAATGTTTATTGCTATTCTTTAAATAAAAAGTGCATGAATGAAACTAATACTACTCTTCTTACTAATTTTATCAGCCATAGAAGCAAAGAACCCTGACTATTCAGTAATTATAGATAAGCCATTTAACGATGCTCTTCATGACATTACCCAAAATTATGACAGAAGCTTAAGCGCTGTTGGATTTTCCAACAACTATAATACTCCAACAAAAAATAGCGATGAAGTGTACACGGACCCTTTTGAATATTTGGCAAGTGTCTCTCAAGGCCAAGGCCAACAAATTCATCTCGTTACAGTAGATGATGGAGGCAATATACTTCTCTCTAAGGCAACAAGCCTTCCAGATTTTAACGAAGCGGTATCTCTGCTTAAAACGCCATCTAATGGCTATTTTGTCGGTGGACATACTCTCGGCGGTTCACTTATATTTTTAAAACTGGATGCGAATGCGAATATTATTTTTACAAAAACTTTCGGAACACAAAAATATGACAAAATGAGCAAACTTATTGCTCTTGGAGATGGCGGCGCTTTAGCGATTGGTTCCTCCGCATCATCAGGAACTTCAAATGATTCCATCTTCACCAGCGGACTTGGACTCAGCGACATCTATATTACAAGATTTTCCAAAGACGGTGAAATGCTATGGAACAAAAAATATGGCACTGTATATGATGACAAAGGGGTGGATGCAGTTGAAGCGAATGATGGTTCTCTCATCGTCACAGGAACGAGTGCACATGAGGGAAGCAATAATCTCCTTCTTCTGCGACTCGGAGAAAACGGAGACAAGATATGGCTCAAAGAGTATGAGTCAAAACTCCCACTCTCACCACACAAACTTATACAGCTTAAAGAAGGAAATTTTCTTCTTTCTTTAACACAAAGCGACAGTTTGCGAAAAGAGCAAATCCGTCTCATTAAGTTTGATTTACAAAAAAACATCCTTTTAGATAAGCTTATTGCTACAACCTACTCAAGTGGGCTCAAAGACATTGCGGAGTTTTCAGATTCTAGCATTATTGGAGTTGGGTATGTAAAAGATGCAGGGAACACAGATGCCCTTGTCATGCTTTTTGACCCAAGTCTGAACATGAAAACGCAAGAGCATTACGGTCAAAAAAACTTTGATATCTTTAATGCTGCTGAAATACTTCATAACTCTCAAGTCGGTGTCGCCGGAATTCATACGAGCGACACTTCCCAAGAATCAAATATGTGGATAGCAAAACTCAATAAGAATGGAACTATGGCTCAGTTTGCTCCAAGTAACCTGATAATACCCAAAGAACAGAAAGCTTCGAAGAGCGCAGGTACACTCTATGAAAATCTCAAAAAAATATTTCAAGAAGAGATTGCAGCCAAAAAAATTACTATTCAAAGTGATTTAACTATTGAGCTCATAGATAGCTCGCTTCTTTTTAAAGTTGGTGTGTATGAACTCACAAACGCACAAAAAAGCTTCTTAGACACATTCTCTCCAAAACTCGTTAAATTTTTACAAGAACAGCAAAAGAACATAGAAGGTTTGGCGGTCAATGGCCATACATCAAGCGAATGGGGTGGAGTCAAATTTACACAGAGATATCTAAAGAATGAAAAACTTTCACTAGAGCGTTCTTATTCGGTGCTTTCTTACCTGTTCAAAAAACAAAATGAATCAACGCAAAAATGGCTGAGTAAAATATTGGTTGGAAGCGGTTACAGTTTTTCTAAAAAAGTAACATATGATGAAAAAGAAGATTTTGAAAAATCGAGAAGAGTTGCGTTTAAAGTTTTAGTGAAGTAAATATAGTAATAGAAACTCAAACCTGACTTGAAGTCTACTTAAAATAATTGAGTATTCGCTAGTGTGTGAACTTTGAGAGCTGCAGAAGATATGGATCAAAAACAAAGCCGTGTTTTTTAATAATACTATTATTGAGATAAGGCTTTGTAGCTTTACCTATGTAGATAGAAGCAGTAAGTCCATACTCTAAAAACGCAGGCTCGTAGGCAAAAGTCACTATTTTGTTTTTATTTGCCCAAAGTGCAATTATCTCTAGTTCGCGGGGTTCATGAGAGAGTACAAGAAGTGCATCTGTATCCACAATATGAGAGAGTCCAAACTGTGCCAAAGTAACAAGCACCTTTTTGTCACGCAGTTTGTTTGGATAACAGGACTCTATTTTTTGCTTGAAATTTTGTGCCACATTATAATCAGGCTCTGTATAGATAATAGCAATAGTAAGATAAGGCGAAGGATTGTTTGCAATTCTCTCTTCAAGGAGTGCAATCTTAGGAAAAAGTTTTGCCTCAATATCCATAACGGTATCATTGTACTCTTTTGCACGAAGCAGTACCGATAGAACCAAAAGAAGAAGGAAAAGTCTTTGTATCAAGGTATTCTCCACTCTAGAGAGAGCCAGAATGTTCGTCCATCCCGAGGAAAATCATCCATATATGTTCCAGAACTTGGAAAAGTTCCAAGTTGCGAAGGATACGCTATATTTTTATCAAAAAGATTTTTGACAGATACGCCAAAAGTGCAGGCCTCATAGCTGTATGTTAAAGAGTGATCATACGTAACATAGGCGTCCAAATTCTCTCTAGTGTCTGCAAGTTCGCGCTTTTTTTCTCCGACATATCTTAGCTTAGCTCCCGTCTGCCAATTTCGATTGAACTTTTTTGAGAGCATAAGATTAGCTAAGTGAGTGGCAACAAAAGGAAGCGCTCTGCCGGCCTCATCTTCAATGTGGATGTAGCTGTAATTTCCTTGAAAGGTTGTAGTATTAAATGTAGCTTTTGCTTCAAACTCTGCTCCATATGAACGTATATCTTTATCGTTAAAGAAAGCAAACGCAGCGTTACGATTAATAAAATCCTGCATCTCTGAGTAATAAAGATTAAGAGTCATCCAATTATCAAGTCTTGGCTGGTAACGGTAAGCTAATTCAATAGTATCAATGGTCTCTGATTTTAAAGACGGTTCTCCAAAATAAGGTATATCTTTTCCATAAAGCTCTACCCATGCAGGTGCCCGAAAAGAGCGTTGATAGATTAGCTTATAACTCTGTAACTCATCATAATTGTAAAGCAGTGCTATTTTAGGAACCAAACTCGAATCAGCGTCGCTATAGTAGTCGTAGCGGCCTCCAAGATTGAGCGTCCATGCATCAGAAAAAGAGTAGATATCATTGAGATACAAGGCATACTGCTCTCTTGAAATATCTTTTTTTATGTTCTCTACAGGGATACTGAGTGTCTCCCCGAGGGTTGGATCGTTCTTGAAATAGTTTGTATCAGCTTCTTTTGCATAAGAGAGCAAGGCTCCAAAAAGAATCTTATGATTTGCAGTAGAATATTTAAACGCAGCATCTGTATATACACCCTGCTCTTTGTAGTAGCCGCCTCCAATAAGATCATAAGGTGGATATGTAGGAGTCGGAAGTAAAGAGTATGGTACATATCTGGCATCTCCTTCATACTCATACTGCTTATAGCCGACTTTGAAATCCATCGAGAGATCGTTAGAAAGTTTTGGAGTGTAGAGAAATTCACTTACAAAAGATGTTGTTTGAAGGGCTTTTGGGTCTTTACTTATAGGCCAGTTTCCATAGCCGAAATAGTTTTGTGTATCAACCTTAAGCCATCTTGCCTGAAGTGAAATATTTTCACCATCAAAAATATTGAGGCCTAAAGATTTATTGGTAAAATTTTCATAAGAAGTGAACTCTTGCCCGGGTATGAGGCTATAAGAGCCATAACTTCTGCTGGACTTGTTATCCTGAAAGAAGCCATCAAGGGCAATCTTCATCTTTTCTGTATTGAGATGTTGCGTAAAACCAACATCCTTGAAGTTTTTTGAATTCATTTTTGTAAAGAAGAGGCCCTCTTCATGGGTCGAACTTTTGGTAATTACATTAATCACACCTATGTGTGCAAAAGAGCCATAGAGCGTTGACGCAGGGCCGCGTATAATTTCTATACGTTCAATAAGTTCTAAAGGCATATCCAGATAAAAATAGCTTGTACCTGCAAGTTCACTATTTACACTTATGCCATCTATCATAAGTTTTATCTTATCTCTAATAATTGACTTGTTGCCCCTCATATTAATCTGTTTTGCTCCGGCCGTACCCATTGAGATCTCTATGCCAGGTACACTCTCAAGCGCCTCATAAAGATTAATCATCCCCAGCTTTTTTAACTCATCAGCGTGCAAAACTGAAACTACAGATGGCGTTTTATCCATATTGAGTTTCGTACGCGTTGCAATCTCCGATGCATCTTTAAGATCTTCAAGTAGATGCATATCATCATTTGCAAAAAGTAGACAAGTAGTACTTAGCATTAAAAATATTTTTTTCATATAACTTCATTCTCTTTTTCTGGATTTACCAAGGAAATTCTGATTGTAAAACAACTTCCTTCTTCGGTGTTTTTGGCGCGCAGACTCCCTTGCATTCTCGACTCGATAATATTTTTGGCGATGTATAGGCCAATGCCTGTTCCGTTGGCGTTAGACTTGGTTGTAAAATAAGGGTCAAAAATAGAATGCAGAATATTCTCATCTATTCCGCCTCCATTGTCGCACACTTCAATAACTCCTTCATCTTTTTCCTGTTTTATAAAGATATTAATGGTGCCCTGTGAAATAATCTGCTTTTGTAATTGCAGCATGATTGCATCTTTAGCATTACTTAACAATATAAATATCACCTGCTTAAACTCGTTTTCGACACCATACAAAGTGATACTTGACTCTTCAATGAGCTTGGATAGAATATTGTTGTGCTGAAGCTGTGCATCAAGAATATTCAAAACCTCCCCGATACTTTTTTGCGGATTAAAGCTGCCAAACTTTCGCTCAGGATTGAGAAAGTTGCGGAAGTCATCAATGGTATTGGACATATACTGGAGATTGAGTGAGACAATCTCCATCTTCTCATCAAATTTTTTTTCATTTAAAACACCTAGTTTATACTCAGTTTCTATGTTTGCTGTTGCCAAACCGATGATGTTAAGAGGCTGTCTCCATTGGTGTGCGATTGATTCAAGCATCTCCCCCATGGCCGCTTGACGAGATTGATGTATCATGAGGCGCTCTTGTTTTTGCTGCTTGAGAATCTCATTTTTTACCTGCTCTTTGAGCTCATTATTAAAGGATTTGAGCTGTAGAAGATAGTCTGAAATATTGGCAATCATCTGGTTTGTAACATTGGCGATGGTGTTAATCTCTTCGCTTTTACTTTGGAACACGATTGGTTGCATTTTTTTTGTAAAAGAATATTCACTCATAGCTTTTGCAATGGTTTTAAGTGCATTGAGATCTGTACGGATTGAGAAAAATATGATTGAGAACACAATCAAGGCAAAAATAAAAATAAAGAAGATAGTAGTAAAAACCTGCTGAGTGATTTTTGTCAAATTCGTATTGGAGTAATAAAGAGTGATTTTAGCTATCTCTGTTTTTTCAAAAGGGTCGATAATTGAGTGCTCATAGGTAAAAAGCTTAGTCGTTCTTTTTGTTTTTTTTACTTTTGATAAAAATTTATTATCATGTAAAAAGTGTAAATCAATCTGCTGTATATCTTCGTACTTGAGTATACTGCCTAGAATTTCACCCAGTTGATCTTCTTGTTCAAAAGAGATGTTAAAGGCTATTGCAGGTTCTAAAGTGGTAAGCATGAGCGTTATCTTCTCGTGCTCAGATTTTTTCAGTATCTCTTGAAAATAGATATTTCCAAAGATGTATATAGGAACATTAATAACCAAGAAAATAAGCCAGAAGAAAAAAGTAAACTTATCTATAAATGTTCTAAATATCAACTAAGCCCACTCCAAATATTACTTTTTCTCATATAAAAACTTATTTTAATATATTAAATATTAAAACATACGTTTTTTAGTCAAAATCAATTCATCTAACTTAGCTATTTATCACTACAGGTAAAATAAAAAGTGCCCTAATTGACGAAATCAACACTTCCTTCTTTTAATGATTTTCTCAACCTGAAGAGACAGCACTGCTGTAAAATTAAAGATCACTAAATGTAACTACGAATGAGATACTTGTTTCTGCGGATAAGCTAGAGCTTTAAAAAGAGGTATTGAAACTTAATTGGAAGTGTTAATTAATTACTATTCTATGAGCTGTTTGAGGTAAATATATAAAGAAGAATGGATACCCATCAGGATACCCAGGCAAAAATTAGATAATTTTAGTCCCTATTATAGGGACTAAGGAATTAACCACAAGATGGAACGTCACCATCTGATGCATATTGCCAGCAGAAGTCATAAAGATCAGTAATATCATCTGGTTTCATTTTATCAAATTTGCTCTCACCTGAAGGACAAATTTCTTTCCAAGCATTTAAAAGCTCGCCGCTTTCTTTTTTCTCAGCCCATGTATCACGGTCATGCTTAGTAGCAAAATTTCCACCGTTAGTAATACCGTCTTTTTTACATACTTTCAACTTTTTAAGGTAATACTTCTGACCTTGTTTTGCATCCGCCATCGCGCCTGTAGCAAATACAGAGCCTGCAAGCATTGCAGCTAATAATAATGAAGTTGTTTTTTTCATATCGTTTTTCCTTTGTGATAAATCTGTGATAGTGTACAAGCTCTTTGATAAATTATAGATTAATCTTATATAGTGCGTAAAAATATTAATTTTTACAGACACTATATTGCACACAAAAATTATTCTGCACTCTCGTATGTAATCCCCTTAAGAGCCGCACGCATTTTGTCTTGTTTAAGCTTTTTATATACTTTATATTTTGCCTCTTTGAGCTCTTCATCAGTATAATCAAATTCATTTTTCAATGCCTCATCACTCATCTTTGCACTGTCCATTGCAAAAAGTTTCAACTCTTTTTTTGTCAATTTCGCTTTGAGAATGCCATAAAGTTCTTTATCGTCTGCAACCATATCATCTACGTTCATAACGCAGAACTCTGCTAACTTTTCTCTAAAATTGTTTTCGCTGTTATACTGTCTCCAAATTGTACTTTCTAACATATTTATCCTTCTATTTTTTCTAAAATTTGTGTTAAATCTTTTGTCTCTATGACAATGTTTGCTTCTTTTCTCAGTATCTCTCTCGCGCAAAACGCAACTCTAGTTCCTGCATGCGCGAACATAGACAAGTCGTTTGCTCCATCTCCGCAAACCAAAGTCTCTTCTTCACTTACACCAAGAATATTTTGCAGACGCACCAACATATCTCCCTTGGAAAAATTAAACATCATGTCGCCACCGACAAGTCCGGTTAATTTACCGTCTTTATGATGCAGTGCGTTTGAAAAATCTGCATCATAACCCAAAATGTCTTTTGCATATGTCGTTGCCGTTCTAAAACCGCCGCTGAAACAGACAACTGTCATGCCGCGTTTTTTAAGCTCTGCAATAGTTTCAATTGCACCAGGCATGTAAGGAAGGTTATGACTTATTTTTTCTACAACACTATAATCAAGGCCTTTTAAAAGCCCTACTCTTTGTTGCAGAGATTCAAAAAAATCAAGTCTTCCACTCATCGCCTCTTCAGTAATACGTGCAACTTCTTCACCAATGCCCAGTTCTTCGGCAAAAAAATCAATTGTTTCCCCATCCATCAGCGTTGAATCAAAATCAAAAACAGCAAGTTTTAGCATATATTTTTTCTCTCTTAGTTATAATGTCGCAATTATAGCCAATTAGGATTTTTTTTGTTTGATACTCTCATAAATAAATTACAAAATAGTACATATATCACTCTCGAGACAACTCCTGGACATTCTCCTGCTTTTTCTCCGATTGTAGACAGAATCGAAGAACTTGGTTTAGACAAACTTGTGGATGGTTTTTCGACTACTGACAATCCTCTTGCTAAACTAAAATACAATGCACTTTTTGCCGCAAAAATGTTGCAGGATAGATTTAACAAACCTGTCATCGCAACCATGAGTATGCGAGATAGAAACAAAATAGCGTTGCAATCAGACCTGCTAGGTGCAAACGAAGTAGACATCAGAGCTATTTTAGCGCTTACGGGAGACCCTGCAACTTTATCTGACCAGCCGCATGCCAAAGGTGTGTTTGAAGGTGACAGTTCACTCTTGCTTGACATAATCCTTGCGTTTAACTCAGGAATGAACTATGCTGGTAAACCTTTTGCACACAAACCTCAGCAAATCTACCCTTTTGCAGTGGTGAACTCTTATGCTAAAAATCCAAAAACGCTTCAAAAAAAGATGCAAAAAAAGATTAAGCACGGGGCAATCGGAATTATTACCCAACCAGTGTATGACTTGGAAAACGCAAAGCAGCTTATAGAGCTTAAAGAGTTGGCAAACAAAGAGACAAGTGGTGAGAATAAAAGCGCAGAGATTATTTTAGGCGTTTTTCCTATCACCAAACTCAGAACTGCTCAATTTCTCTCCGCTCATGTTCCCGGCATAAATGTGCCAAACAACTGGCTCGAGGCACTTAGAAATGCGCATGAAAAAGGCCCGGAAGAAGAGTATAAGGTGGGATTTGACTTGAGTAAAAAACTCTTTGAAGAGCTCAAAGCATACCACCCAAAAATCCATCTTATGACTGCAAACCAGTTTCAAATAGCCAAGGATATTTTAGTCTAATATCCACATATTAAACACTAAAACGAACGCGTCCGTTTTAGTGGCATGGACTAAAGTCCTTACAATCCCCTAAAGCTACGAAAAACTTGTTTTTCGAGATTTATAAAGTTTTTGTGCATCTTTTAAAAATTTTCTACAAACTCTTTAAATTTTTCTATTCGTATTGGTCTTGAAAAATAATACCCTTGAACTTTATGGCAATGTAAATACTTTAAAGTATCTATATGTTCTTGCGTTTCTGAACCCTCAGCAATCACATCTTTACCTAAAGAACGCGCCATAGCTATAATTGCTCCGACTATAGAGCGGTCATCATCATCTTTATCAATATCTAGTACAAAACTTCGGTCTATTTTTATGGTTTGTGCCGGCAATTTTTTAAGATAGGCCAAAGAAGAGTATCCAGTCCCAAAATCATCTATTGATATTTTAAAACCTCTTGAACTCAACTCCTGCAGAGTTACTAAAGCCTTCTCAATATTATTCATGATATGTGATTCTGTTATCTCTAATTCTATGTAGCTCTTATCTAAACCTATATCATAAGCCACTTTACATATATCATTTATAAAGAACTCATTTTCAAGTTGCACACTCGAGACATTGATAGAAACTACAAGATATTTTCCATCTTTTTGAAGATCTTTTGTATCCTGCATCGCCTTCGCAGCAACCCAAAGTCCTATTTCATAAATTTGTCCTGTCTGCTCGGCTATTCCAATAAATATATCTGGCCGAATGAGACCATCTGTAGGATGATTCCACCTTATAAGAGCTTCCATTCCATACACGGTGTGTGTTTCAAGATTTATCTTTGGCTGGTACTCTAAGAAAAATTCATTGTTGAGTATGGCATTTCTAAGATTGCTTTGTATCTTCATTCTGGAGGTCATTTTCTCATTCATGGACTCAGTGTAAAATTGAAAATCGTTTTTTCCGCTCTCCTTTACATGATACATTGCGGTATCCGCATACTTAACCAATTCTATGTAATTCTCTGAATCATCCGGATAAACACTTATTCCAATACTCACACCGGTAAAAAGTTCTCTACCTTCAACAATAACCGGATTCAAAAAGCTTTTGACTATTCTTTGGGCCGTAGGTAATACTTGCGTTATATCTTCTAAATCATCCAAAATAATCATAAATTCATCACCGCCTACACGGGCGAAAGTATCACTCTCTCTCAACGATTTTTTAATTTCTAAAGCAACTTGGACTAAAAATTTATCACCTATTACATGACCCAAGGTATCATTTACATGTTTAAAATTATCCATATCTAAAAAGAGTATAGCCATCTTCTTTTGGGTACGCTTAAGAGTGCTCACCTTATCATGGAATCTCTCTTCAAATAAAATTCTGTTTGGTAATTGTGTTAAAGAATCAAAATAAGCCAAATTATGAATCAGCTCTTCTTTCTCTTTTCTATCTGTAATGTCAGTATTAATTGAAATATAGTTAGTTAAGGTGCCCGCATCATTTCTAAGTGCTACAATCAGCATTTCAGCCAAATAGGTTTCACCATTTTTTCTACGGTCTCTTACTTCTCCTGCCCATTTTCCCTTTGTATTTATCTCTTCCCACATTTTTTGATAAAACTCATTCGTATGCCAGCCCGAACTAAGCATCGCAGGAGTTTTTCCTTTGATATCTTCTAACTCATATCCGCTGATATTTGTAAATGCCTGGTTTATCTGAATTATTTTTTGATTTTCGTCAGTTATAAGTACCCCATCACTCATTTTTGCGAATACTTCCGCAGCAAGCATGAGTCCATGCTCTGCCTCTTTATTCTTTGTTATGTCGTGTACCGTTCCAATAGAACGGACAATATTCATCCCATCGTCAAAAAGATGCTCGCATCTCTCTTCGACAAAACCAATACTTCCATCACTTCTTATAATTCTGTGTGTTACATGATAACCTATTTTTTCATTGACAGAGTCCATATAACTTTTATTGACAAGTTCAATATCATCAGGATGAATATGCTTCAAAAATGCTTCATATGTAGCGCCGAAAGATTGAGGTTTAAGTCCAAATATACGGTAGACCTCATCTGACCAAAAAAGTTCGTTGCTAACAAAATCAAGTTCCCAGTGCCCTATATTTGCCAATGCCTGCGCTTTATTGAGTCCATATTGAAGTTTTTTATATTCTATTTCTTGGTCCGCATATTGTGTAACATCCCAAAAAATACCCAGAACTGCAAAAATTTCTCCCTCGAAATACAGTGGTTTTTTTACTGTTCTGATAATTCTTATTTGACCTTCAACAACTATTTCCTCTTTTGTCTCAATAGTTTCTTTTTTGGCTATAACAACAGCATCATCACTGCGGTACTTTTCAGCTATATGTTTTGGAAAAAAATCAAAATCATTCTTTCCTATAATTTCTGCAGGTGTAACTCCTAATAAATTTGTATATGTTGCGTTTACATACAAATAGTTCGAATGAAGGTCTTTAACAAATATATTTTGATTTAATTCATTTAAAATCAACTTGCCATCAAGCTTAAGCATTAACTATTTCCTTCTTTTTTATTCAGAACTCTTTACTTTAAAATGGCGTAATATTATCCTAATAGTATTAACTACAGTCTATGTATTTTTCTTATAACTATATTTACAGTATCTATTTTGCTATAATCGCATTACTTATAATTTAGGATCCTCATGATTGATTTAAAACTACTTCAAAAAGATTTTGACACAGTCAATACAAAGCTTATGAGAAAGGGTGTAGATGCCGCTCTCATAGAAAATTTAAAAAATAAAAACGAAGAACTCAAATCTGCAAAAGCAGCATACGAAACACTTCAAGCAGACCAAAACGCAATGAGTAAAGAGTTCGGCCAGCTTATGCGTGAGAAAAAAGATGTCACAGAACTTAAAGCAAAAGTTGATGCTAATAAACTCAAGGTTGCAGATGCCATAGAAGTGCAAAGAATCAAGCAAGAAGAGCTTGAAAACATTGCAATGTCCATTCCAAATTTTCCGGACGATAGTGTTCCGGATGGAGCGGATGAAAATGACAACATTGAGATAAAAAAAGTACTCACACCAAGAGAGTTTAACTTCACACCAAAAGAGCACTGGGAACTTGCCGAGCAAAACGGCTGGATAGACTTTGAACGCGGCGTAAAACTTGCCACAAGCCGTTTTAGTGTCTGTTTTGGAATGGGTGCGAAACTTGAACGCGCACTTATTAACTTTATGCTCAACTTTAACTCTAAACGCGGCTTTGACGAAGTAAGTGTTCCGGCGCTTGTAAACCGTGCGGCACTTGAGGGAACCGGGCAACTTCCTAAATTTGAAGATGACTTATACAAGATAGACGGGCAAGAGTTGTTTTTAATCCCCACAGCTGAAGTTCCTGTTACAAATCTTTACCAAGATGAGATTTTAAACGAAGATCAACTCCCAATCAAAATGACCGCTTACACTTCATGTTTTAGAAAAGAAGCCGGAGCCGCAGGACGCGACACTCGCGGAATGATACGACAACACCAATTTCACAAAGTAGAACTTGTTGCTATGACAAAACCTGAGCAAAGCGATGCTATGTTTGAAGAAATGGTTGCCTGTGCTTCAGACTTATTAACCGCGCTTGAACTCCCGCATAGACTTGTTACATTATGCACTGGAGACTTAGGTTTTGGCGCTGCAAAAACTGTAGACCTTGAAGTTTGGTTACCTGGGCAAGCAACTTATAGAGAAATCTCTTCTGTTTCAAACACAAGAGATTTCCAAGCAAGACGCGCAAAAATCCGTTTTAAAGACGGAAAACAAAACACGCTTGTTCACACGCTAAACGGCTCTTCATTGGCGGTTGGCAGAACTATGGTAGCCATCATGGAAAACTTTCAAAATGAAGATGGAAGTATAGATATCCCTAAGGTTTTAAAACCTTATATGGGAATGTAAATTTTTTCTTTTTATCTCAATGGGCAGATTTATTTTAAAGTAACTGCCTATTAGCTGCTTCTTTTTTTACCAACTATTAAGTGGTATTTCTGATATTTTATAATTTATATTTTCAAATCCATTTAACATTAAAAAGTCTTTCACTGACTTTAAACATCTTTCACTATTAGCATTAGGTCCAATTATAATCTCTGAAATAAAATCAGGTTCTATATCTAATGCGATATACGGAACTAAATATGTATTTGCTTCTCTAAACATTGTTTTAGTATTTGGATTTTTACAAATTATTCGCCATTCCACTTCTTCTTTGAAAGATGTGTGCTTAATTAGTGGAGCAAGCCCACTAATTGATGTATATAGTTCAGAAACTACCTTATCCGCTTGAACTTTTCCTTCCCCTTTAGATACATACTCATTTAGCTCATTTGCCTTTTGCCATTGTTCTCTATCAGGTAATTTTACATATACTGAACGATCCTCAACCAATTTAGGGAATTCTAGAATTGACTTTTCAACAACTTCTGCAACAATCTTATTTTGTTCTTCTTCTAAGTAAATGCATTTTTTTAATTCATAGCCAGATGCTTTGACCATACGCTCTAAACTTTCACGATTAAAACCAATACATATACCTCCAGACTCTGGACAATAACCTCTCCATTGACTTAATAAATCAGATGATTCACTAAATGAACCAATAAAGACCTGAGGATTTTTGTTTCCATACTTAGGGCGATTCATTTGTACACTAAAGGAATAAGGAGATAAATAATCATCATCAAAATAGTTTTTGTTTATATAATCACTCACTAAATTAAATAAATGAGAATACTCACTATGATCATTTAAATAATCACTATTACTCGCCCATATACTCTTACTATTAATTATTCCCATCAAACCCTGTAAGCTTGTGTAATGATATAACATATTTACTCCACATCCTTTAACTATGATAATGATACTATAAATAATAAAAGTCTAAAACATCTTCGCAACAGCCGCAGCTTTTTTATCCTCATTAACTTTTGCATATCGTAATATTTGGTTGATATCTCGATGGTTCATTAGCTTTTGGACGAGAAAAATATCATTGTGAAGTACTGCATTTGATACGAAGGAGTGCCTAAGTGTGTGGTGGCAAACTTTTTGTTTTTCATTTGCATCGTCAATATCAGCGTTAAAAAGCATTTTAAAAACTGGAAAAACAATACGCTTGTTCACACCTTAAACGGCTCTTCTTTGGCGGTTGGCAGAACTATGGTGGCTATAATGGAAAACTGCCAAAACGCAGACGGCAGTATAGATATTCCAAAAGCTTTACAGCCTTATTTAGGGCTATAAGCCGACAGTATTATTTAAGTTGATTGGGCATTATAATATACACTTGTTGTCGCAGTGAATCGGCTATCCATAAACAATTATCATAAAATGCGACTGCTCCTCCTACACCTGTGACAAGAGGTGTCATAAGCCCATTGTTTAGACTGTAAACAGTATCATGTGTACTTACAAATAATTCTGCCGTATCGGGATTTACGGCAATCGAAAGAATAGTTGCAAAATCCGGTAAAGGCATGATTAATCCTAACGGTTTGCCGGATTCTAATGAAAAAATACCCTCTTTTGTAGCAAAAATGATGGCACTGCCCGCATAAGTCAAGGATTGAACAGCTTCACTTGGAAGTGCCATCGGAGTTATCATATTTCCATCAAAATGGTAAATGGGTGCCGCTATTGTCGAATTGTAGAGGTACAGTGTATCATTTGGGCCCTCTGCGAGTGAATATCCAGCCATAGGAAGCTTAAGGCTGGGGAGAAAAAATCCATGATTTATTAGACCTAGCTGTTCATCAACAATGGCAACGGGATGACCACTTTTGGCAAGCGTAAAAGAGCTTACATGCAAAGGAATCGTGAGTGCTTTAGAAGGTTTGTCTAGTCTATAGATATTTTTTTCCGCAGAAATCCAAAGTCCCAAAGAAGAGACATACAGCTGGGTATCAGAGCGCCAATCTATTTTACTTGTCAAAGCATTTGGCATACTATAAATTTTAAGTTTCGGTGCTATATCAATGGGAGCAGCATAAGCCATTAAATATGCCAAAATCCATATATAAACAATTTTCAAGGCATCTCCTTAATGATAGTAGATAATTTTGCAGACATTCCAAATAGTTCACTCGTACCGCTGATTAGACTAGCGATTTCTTCAAAAGATTCTGAAGTACCCATGGCTTTCAATAAAAAAGGCTTAGCAGCTTCAGACACGGAGGTGATCTCAGGAGGATTGTCCAGCTGGGTTGAGCCTAGCCAAGAAGCTACTTTAATAGCATTTTCCATATCGTCCACAGCAAGGTCATGAACATCTTTAATAAGTGAAAGTTTATCCCCCATTGAGGTTGATTCAATGATTTTCATAGTAATACTTATCAATAGTTCTTTGCCTATTTCGCGTGTAAGATAGCTCAATCGATTGAGGACAAGATAGCGCTTGTCGCTCTTTGTTTCATAATCTCCCAAAATACTATAAATAAACTCTTTTGGATTTGGAATCGAGCCATTGCTTAGCTTAGAAAGGTTTACTGTTTTGGTGTAAATTTGAGCCTTAGGGAGTGTAGTGACAACAGAATTAGTTTTTGTCGGCCAAGAACAATTGCCATTTTGACACAGTGGAACAGCACTGGGTATAGAAAGAGATGTTTTACTTAAAGGAGTGGGGTTCAAACGCTCGGCAAAAACTGTATGTGATCCGCCTCCGTCAAATGGTCTTGATGCGGACTCTCTTAGCGCTTCATCTGAGCTGGTATCGATTTTAGAAACATCGCTTGTTTGAGCGGTTTTAAATGCCAAATGCGATGCAGATGTCTCTTCGGTTGTACTGCTTGTAGAAGGAACACTTTTAAAAGAGCCCATTAGCTTTTGATGATGAATCTGCCGTTCTTTTGCTTTTCGCTCCGCTTCCTCCTGTGCAAGACGTTGTTGTTCTGCTTGAAGTCGCAGTGTTTCAGGATCTGGCTGATTTGAGGCTGGAGAATCAAATAAAACATTTTCTAAAAGAGTTCCAAAAATTGTTGCACCCACCATGGCAGAAGTACTTGGCGCGCGGTAGCTTTTGGAAGGCCTGCTGCTTTGAGTGTTTTGTGATGATTGTGAAGAATCGGAACTCTTGTTATACACTCTTGTCGGCGTTGGCGGCATAGGAACATTCCGAGGCTGCCCTCCGGCATCGTACAGCTGTTGCAGTGCACTATCACCCTGAAGTATTGAAGCGATACAAAACATTGTAATTGCGACATCTCTTAATCGTGTTTTCATCGGAGGAGAGACCATTGTCTTGTTTTTTTAAATGACAGTATCGACAACAAAACAAGAAGAATCATCAAAGGATACTCTATACTAAAAATAATCGGTGTCAGGACAATTCGTACAATCATGCGTAACCACTCATTTTCTCTGATGATATCAGCAATAGAAGGTGAATAGTGATAATAGTGTTCCACCAGCCATTGTCCAGGAGAATTAGTTAAAAGATACTGGTCACGGAATACTCGCAATGTCAGAACATGTGGATCTAAAAACGAACCATAAGCGGCAGTTGCAATAAAACAATCACTAGCACCTGCTGTTGCACTACTTACTACATGAGGTTGCGGGACTGGATTTGGAGCAACTTTTCTATTGCGTTTTATTTCCCATAAGTAGATGCGGTCCTGTGCTTCTCTCGTTTCTGCACTGTTTTTTGAAAGCATAATAAAACGCTTCATTTCAACGATAGCCGTGTTAAAGTCATCCTGCGTTTGCGCTGCTTCTGCAATAAGCAATGCATAGTCATAATGCAGATTAGCTACCCAAGGTGCTTCGTTAATGGCTCTCCAGTAAATCTGAATAGCTTCTTGGTAATTCTTCTCTTGAGCCACCACCTGTGCTTCAATTGCAAGACGGCGTGCTTTTTCATTCATTAACGGTGGAGTAAAGCCGGAATTAAAAAGTCCCGAAATACCTTGCAGAGCACTGTCACGACTCGCTCTATCCTCATTGACGGCACTTTTAAAAGCATTCACAAATAAGACAAAAGCACCCTGTTTATCCCCTTTTAAAAGTGCTTGTTGAGCTGAACTGAAGAGTGTGCTGACATTTTCACGGTGCATTTTCATTTTTTCTTGCTGGGCTTTTTCTCTTAAAAGAAAAGCCGGACCGTAGATTTCATAGAGCAAGATTGTATTGGCAAAGTTTTTCTGCTCAATACTGGCGGACGCGGAAAATGGATATGCCTTGATATTTTGCCTTTGCAAAATTGCATCGATTGTTTGATAGATAGCTGTGCTGTCTTTTTTTTCAACTAAAGGCACGACCTCATTGACGACGGCTTGCCAAAAAGGTTTTTGCAGAGGATTAGGATCCATTCCCAAAATTTTTGTATCAGTAGAAATTGCGGTGAGAAAGTCATTTTTTGCCGCTTCTGCTTCCCCTAGTACAAGATGTGCCCAAGCGCGTTGTGCCATGCCCGAAGCAAAACGATATCCATTGAGCGACCCTTTTTCAGAATTTTTAATTTGCTGGTCATAGTCCTCTAAAGCGCCTTTTACATCTCCTTGCATTAAACGCACTCTAGCGCGCAACATATACCCGGAGTCATCATACATAAAGCTGCTTTTGGGATGAAAAGCCATTTCGATATCTTCATTTGCAAGCTCTATTTTGTGTTGTACCAATCGCGCGATGGCTCTGTTAATATGGAGTGTATCAACCAAAACAGCACCGACAATAAACTCATCAGCGGCCGGGATCATAAGTTGGGTATAAGCTTGTTCGGCTTGTGTATACTTGCCTTGGTAGAGCAATAAGTGAGCATTGTTAATCTCAATATTTATGTCTGCATAGCAAAAAGTACCTAAGAAGAGTGAAAACAAAACCGAAAACCGTTTAATGGAATTTTCCATATAAAGCCATCCTATCTCTCTAAAGAGATTGATTATTTAAAAACCAAATAAATTTTACTCCCTTTGTAATTAATCCAAGTTAAACCCCTCTCAGAGCAGGAGACTTTAAAGCAAAACGCGCAAAATACGTTTTAAAAACGGAAAACAAAACACGCTTGTTCACACGCTGAACGGCTCTTCTTTACTCAAAATTTTAAATTACTGCAAATTCATTGAGTTGAAGAGACAACAAGCGCCATAATATTTATTTGATACTTCAATTTTTATAGTGTGTCACAACTCTCCGCTTGCGATAGACTAATACGATGAATTAAATACTATCTTGATATGATGTCGTTATGAAAATGATGTCGCTTGTACTACTAATATTTATCACTGTAAAAATATCAGCAAATGAGAAGTGGATTGAAATAGAACCACTCAATAAAACTCAAACTTCAAAATCAAATACCAAAATAGATGTTAATTTATCTCAAATAGAGCCCATAAGTAAAATCATGAAAAATGCTACTGTAATGAAACAACTAATGGATGCGACAAGTAAAAAAGATGCGCCAGCTGGTAATGAGAAAAATTGGTTTGTACTTAATAATGAGAATAGTAAATAATAATTTTGGACTTTGAAATAAACTCGGCAACTATTCATGCTGTCATTGAAGTGGCTGCTTTTCGAGTTGGGTTTATCGATAATGAATATAAAATTGTCTTAAACGCAGACCAATGAATCGTTAATGTTATTATCAGACGTTTACTCTTTATCAAAGCTATCTACAATGATAGCACCCATAGAAGCAGGCATTGCAATTACTATCAGTCGTTTAAACGCAACAAGTGTATCTGTAAGCAAGGGGAATTTATCTAATGAAAGCAGCACTAAGCAAACAACTATGGCTGTAATTGTATAAGCGATAGCTATACGCCACAAAAAAGCAGGGATTCTGTCTTTAATATTACCTTGAAATACGCTTTCATATGCGAAAATACCTAAGAATAATAGAGATAAAATAAATACTAGCAAGAGATTAGCGAAAGGAAGCGTTTCACCTAACTTCCAAGCCTCTTCAGAGAATGAAATCGGAACAGCTAAAACAAAAGCACCGATAGCAACTTGGCTTGCGTCCTCTAAGTTAAAGCTTAATTTCATTCTTTTCCTAACATTTCAAATTAACTCTTTGAGTTACTGATAAATTATTCTAAAGCAAACACCTTAAGCTTCTGCCAGGGTATTTAACGTATCAATGATTTCATCAATTTTTTCGCTGATTTTATTGACCTCTTCAGAGATATTGTTGACCTCATTAGCGTTGCTATTTAAAGAATCTGAGCTCTCAGAAATTGATTGAATAAGAACGTTTGTCGTAGCAGATATCTCAGCCAAACTTTTTTGTGTAATCTCTGCAAGTTTTCTTACTTCATCTGCAACAACAGCAAATCCACGGCCATGTTCACCTGCACGAGCAGCCTCAATTGCTGCGTTTAGCGCAAGAAGGTTCGTCTGGTTTGCAATATCACCGATTGTAGATAGAATAGCTTTAGTATCATTCGCATTAGTTACCAGAACTTGGAGATTTCCGACCATCTCATTTTCTTTTGCAGAGACTTCATGTATGCGCTCTACTGCTTTATTTATCATGTTTTTAAGCTCAATAATGGTTGTATTTGTAATGTTGCCGATAGTATGGTTTAGCTTACTTGATGAGTCAACAATCTTAGCTTGAGACTCTTTGTTGTTTTGCTCCATATCTTGAAGGGACTTTCCTAGTTGATTAATATTATTAAGCAAGTCAGCCATCTTTGCTTCAACATTGATAATGCTTCTTGCATTAAAATTACCTTGAGAAAAATTTTGTAAAGTAACAATGGCATTTTCAAGATTCTTCTCAGAAGAGTGAATCATATTATTCATACTGTTTCTTAACACATGGACATAAGGTGTTTTCGTATCCGCTGTCACTCGGCAAGAGTAATGGCCCTTTGAAACTCTATCTGCTAAGAGAACCATCTCTCCTGCAACTTGCGTATCTTCCAGGACACTGTTTTGGTACTGTTTGACTAGATGGTTCAAACCTATTTCCAGTTTATCTTCCGTAGACTCATTGAGTTTTATTTTATTTCTTTTAAACTCTAAAAGCTCTAAAAGTTCATCCAAAAGTTTTACGTTTTTCTCTGAAGTTATTTGAAACATTTGAAGACCAATACTTGCTCCAAAAGCTATAAGTGCTAAAACAACATGGATGATGGTAGAGCTAGTTAAAAAAAGTGCCGCAATTAAGACTGTAAATAATACTGCCAGTATAATGTTTTTTTGAATATTGTTCATATATCTCTTCCTTATCTCATTGTTTTGTAGAGTTCTTGAATCTCTTGAATCTCAGTTGCAGAGGGCTTTCTTCTGCAAGAGATATAGGATCTTTCTTTTGTTGCTGTATCATATTTTGGAAATACTGTTGCGAAAACCCAGTAATAACCACCGTCTTTTGTTCTGTTTTTTACGTATCCTGTCCAAATCTTGTCAGACTTTACAGTCTCCCACAAATCCTTAAACGCAGCCTTTGGCATATCGCTATGGCGTACTACGCTGTGCGGCTGTCCGACTAATTCTTCGAGTGTATATCCGGCCACTTTGCAAAAATCATCATTTGCAAATTTAATTATCCCTTTCTCGTCAGTTTGGGAGACGAGAAAGTCGTCACTTTTTAAAATATACTCTTGCATGCGAAAAAGTTCCTTTTTGTATTTTTAGGTACGGTTTTGAAAATTCGTGTATGATATCACAATTTTTACATTATATTCTATAAGTTTTAATAATTTGTAGTATTGATTCAACCAATACTAAGTTACAGATAGTAAATCTCATCAAATTCTTGCTTAAGCGTAGCAATTATTGTAAAATCTTACAAAAACAATGGTATCTTTTTTGCTTAAATACTATTACTTAAAATTGTAGCAAGGGTGCGAATGGCAGAGCCACAAGAAGATATAATTATCATTGAAGACAACGAAGCCGCTGCATTTGATAACATTTCCGATATTCATGAAGCTAATAGAAACTCCTCAGAGTCCGAGGATGACGCTAAAAAGAAAAAAATTATCATTATTGGTGTTGCTCTTATTGTTCTCTTGCTCATAATTGCCTTTGTTCTTCTTCTTGTTTTTAAAAAATCTGCGGTGGAAAGTCCACTCTCTATGAGCTTTATCGAAGAAAAACTCGAACAAAACAATACCATTCCAATTGAACCAAGTCAACTTGAAAATATGATAGCCAAGGCGAATTATCTTTACTCTAGCGGCTCCAAACAAGAAGCTCTTTTTTTATATGAAAAAATTGCTCTGTATAGCGAAGCTATCTCTCAATATAATCTCGGTGTAGCACAACTCAAAGACAAGCAATACGAACAAGCATTTTCAACCTTTCAAAAAGCAATACAAAACGATGAAAAAAGGTGTGTAAGTGCCATAAACGCAGCTGTTTGTTCTTTGCATTTAAACAATCCCGAGAATTTCAAATACTATATAGATCTTGCCCATGCCTACCTCGCGTACGAACAGGATTCTCCTTTATACTCTTACTACTATGCTCTCATCAGCTACTATAAAGGAAATTATCTTGAAGCACTCAGCGCACTTAAAAATCCCAGCTCACAAGAGTACCCAAATGTACAGAAACATTTAAGTGCCAAAATAGATGCTCTTTTTGGAAATGATTATGAGGCGCTTGAAGCAATTGAAAAAGAATTCAATTATCTAGACGATTTCAGCATAGCTTTACTTTATGCAAGAGTTGGAGATTATGCTCTTGCAATAAACCATTTAGAAGAGTCGATTATAAAGAATATAGAACCTGTCAAATCTCAACTAGCCCTTGGACTTGTTAAGATTAAAGCCGGAAGAGTGAGCTCCGGAAGTAATGAGATAAAAAATGCAACTGATATGTTTCCCGAAGAGGTCTACAAGCACTACCCGCTTAGAGTAAAACTTAAAGATGCTATTTTTGATCCGCTAAAAGCACAAAATCACTACAGAGAAAAAATAGAAAATTCAAAATCTACTATCTATCAGAAAATTTTTTATTTCTCACCCTATAAAGTTTTTAATGCGAATCAAACCATTAACTACATCAGAAAGGGTACGGCAAATATTTACATTGACAATATAGGTGCCGCTAAAGAGTACCTTCAGACCGGGGCATCATCATCGAATGTCAATTATGGCATTACAAAAGCAATAAAAAAAGCACTTGATTTTCAAACAAGAGAAGCTAACGAAGCGCTCCAGAAATTGGTAGAAATACAACCTAAACACTCCATATTACACTACAATCTTGCCTTAACCTATGCTCAACTTGGTGATATGGTAAACGCACAGGCTCACTTCGTACGTTCCTACCATCTTGATGCAAAAAACTATCTTTCGGGTATCTTCGCTATTATGACAAGCCAACTTATAGGTAAAGACAGCTCTAAGTTAGCTTCTATTGTTAAAGACTCTGTCATGAATGAAGCACAGAATGAAGAGATTGTACTCTATAAAACATTGCTTAACATTGCAGATAATAATATGCTTTCTTCGATAGAATGGTTTGACAGAAAGTATGAACAACAACCGCTTTATCTTGCTCTTGATGTAATTCTTGGACTCAATATAAATAAACTTGATGCTGCTCAAAGTTCTGCTTTGAAACTCACTCTTTTATTGCCGGAGGATATTCTTCCGCATATGATGTATATTGATACCCATTATGGTAATTTAAAAGCTAAAGAGTATGCAAATAAATCATTAAATTATCTCAAAGAACAAAAATTCAACTTTGAAGATTTATATTATGGACCCTATATTACAAGATATTTATATGTCCAGCAAAATCTTTTTATTGGGAAACTTTACTTTTTGAGAGAAGAGTTAAAAAAAGCTCTTGCTTCTAGTGATAGAAATACACAAGAAATTACCAGCGCACTTGCTCTGGCGTCACTCTATGACAAAGCTTACGAAGAGTCCTATACACTCTATAACAACCTTATTGATGAATATAAAGTCAGAGATGCACTCACACTGTTTTTAGGTGCCGTAGCTTCAACCGCAGCTGAACATCATGAAAATGCTATTGCACTTTTAGAACTCTCCAAAATGAAAGACACAAACTTTTTAGAGAGCCGCTATGCCCTTGGTCTTTTATACATGGAAGTGCAAAACAATGAAGGTGCCAATATACAGCTCTCCAAAATTGGAGACAATGGTTTCGTCTCAGAATATTTTGATTTTGAAATTGACGTAGATAAACTTCTCTTTGAGAAGCAAAGTAAAGAAAATTAGCAAAGAGCTTATCTCTTTGTTTTAAGTAGAAACTTCACAAAAAGTACTAAAATTCTTAACGGTCCATATAAGATGTAACCCACAAATAAAAGAGTAAAACCCTCAATCGGAAACACAAACACACTCAAAGCAAGAAACAGAATAAATACAAAAAGCTTCATAACATGCTTTGGCGTAAAATCAATTTTTTTGAAACTTGGATATCTTATATTGCTTACCATTAAAAGAGACACTAAAATAGCAAAAATCAAAATAGAAATTCCATACTCTAATTTCATGTTGTACTTTTCAAAAAGTAAAACGAGCAATGAGATAAAAACAGCTGCTGTAGGGATAGGAATACCTATAAATACAGAAGGCTCGCTGTGAGAAGTCATCACATTAAACCGTGCGAGTCTAATAGCTCCAAACATGACAAATAAAGCAGAGACAACTATGCCGAATCTTCCAAATTCATGCCCTATAAAAAGATATATAAGCAGTGCAGGAGCTACTCCAAACGCAACAACGTCTGCGAGTGAATCAAACTCTATACCAAACTTTGAGCAAGTGTTTGTAAGCCTTGCGACTCTTCCGTCAAGGCCATCAAAGATGAGTGCAAGCATGATGAGCCAGGCAGCTTTTGTAAAATCTCCATCAACGGCACTTATCATACTGAAAACACCGGAAAAAATAGATGAAGCGGTAAAAAAATTAGGAAGTATATAAAGGAGGTTTGAAGGGGATTTTTTCATTTTTTTATGAAAAGTACCCTATCAGTGTTTCAGAAGCACTAAGTTCATTTGCAACATTAATGTTTAATCTGAAATTTCTAGGCAGATAAAGTGTAGTAACCCCATTAATCATCGTTCCGTATCTGTAAGATTGTGGTAAATTTTGCGCTTTTATAATATCAGTATGTATGCCGTCAAAACTTTGTTTGCATGTATGAACAATTTTGACTTTATTACCATCAATGTTTTCAAATACCAATCGTGTATTTTCATTTGTTTTCGAAAAAAGCGGACTCTTTTTTGAAAGTCTCGTCCCTTGTACATGTTCTATTTCATTTAAAACAGAGCTCATTGGTACACGTAAAACAGCAACATTTGAGAAATCGCTCTCTATTTCTATCTTATATCCATACTCACTATCTTCAAGCTCTTCAATGGAAAGGACTGTTCCATCTACGGGGCTTGTTACGCTAGAGTTTTGGAATAAAGGCAACTCTCTTTCCGGATTTCTGTAAAGATAAATTAAAGCTGCAAACGCAACAAAAGATAAAAATTCTAATATTTCACAATCAAGTAATGCAAAAATCACAAACAGAGCAAACGCCCAAGCTATAAAATTCCAACCCTCTTTTAAAACCGGTAAAAGATTATTTCTCATCTTCTTGCTCTCCGTCTTCTGCCGATGGATTTTTTATGTCACTTTTTTTATGGGACATCGTGGCGTCTTGTTTTAACTCTTCTTCAATTTCATTGACTGCTTGAGACACTTTAGACTCCATGCCGTTAGCTTTTTCAAAATCTATAATAATGTCCCTTACTTCTGAACCTTCAATATTTTCTTTTTTATAAAGCAAGGCAACCATAGCCTCAATAGCATCTCTATACTCTTCAAGTCTAGCTACAACAACTTCATATCTTTGCTGAAGTGAAGTTTTAATAAACTCATCCATTTTTTCAGCCATACTGTCGCTGTACTCTCTACTTGCTTGTTGACCACCGCTTAGAAATGAGTGTCTGCTTTTTTCTAAAACCATGAGTCCAGCTACATCACTCATACCATAGGTTTGCACCATTGATTTAATAATATCTGTCGCACGTTCAAGATCATTTCCGGCACCGGTTGAAATTTCACCTATGAAAACTTGTTCAGCAGCACGTCCTCCTAGAAGTACGTCAACTTCCGCCCATAATTCATGTTTTTGCATCATGAACTTATCTTCTTCAGGCTTATTCAAAGTATAGCCAAGTGCTGCAAGACCACGAGGAACAATAGATACTTTAGATACTTTTTTAGCACCCACAGTAGTTTCAGCCATAAGAGCATGCCCACTTTCGTGATACGCTACTATTTTTTTCTCTTTAGGGTTTATACGGCGGGATTTTTTCGCAAGTCCTGCAATAGCACGTTCAACTGCTTCAAACAAATCTCTTTGTTTAACTGTTTTTTGGCTTTTTCTACCCGCTAAAAGAGCCCCTTCATTGATAACGTTTGCAAGATCTGCTCCGGCAAGACCAGCTGTAAGACGAGCTATCTCTTCAATCTCAACGTCATCATCCATTTTAACATTTCGCATATGTACTTTAAGAATTTTTACACGTCCTTGAAAGTCAGGTTTGTCAACCAAAACCTGTCTGTCAAAACGTCCCGGTCTCATAAGCGCCTGGTCAAGAATTTCAGGTCTGTTTGTCGCTGCTAAAACTATAACGGGAATATCAGTACCAAAACCGTCCATCTCTGCAAGAAGTTGATTCAAAGTTTGTTCTCTTTCGTCGTTTCCACCCATCATGGCACCCGCAGCACGGCTTTTACCTATGGCATCTATCTCATCAATAAAGATTATGCTCGGAGCATCTTTTTTTGCCTGCTCAAATAAATCACGTACACGAGCAGCACCAACACCGACGAACATTTCAATGAAACTTGAACCGCTTACTGAGAAAAATGGCACATCCGCTTCCCCTGCAACAGCTTTTGCAAGTAATGTTTTACCTGTTCCCGGACTTCCCACCAAAAGAACACCTTTTGGTATTTTTGCTCCAATCTCCACATAGCGTGCCGGATATTTTAAAAAGTCAACTATCTCTTGTACTTCTTCTTTAGCTTCTTCAACACCGGCAACATCATCAAACTTTGTTTTTGGTTTTTCTGAATTTACCATTTTTTTGGAATTACCCATTCCAAGAATACCGCCACCCATGCTTTTTTGCATACGTCCCGCAAAAAACATCCAAATAGCGATAATGATTAAAAATGGAAACAACCAGCCAAACATCTCTGTAAACCAATTTGTTTCACTGAATCCCGCATATTCAATCTTTTGTTTATCCAGTTCTTCTGTAAGTTGTGAATCATTTTTTACAATTCTAGTTGTGTAAACTGTAGCTCCGTCGCTTGAGAGTGCTTTTATATATGTTTGACCGATTTCTACTTTTCGCACTTCTTTAGCAGCGACTAAGTTTTTTAATTCGGAGTAGCTTACCTGTTTCGTTTTTGCGTTTACAGCGGCAGAGCCGTCCAAACCGCCACCCTCTCCTATCACAACTTTAAAAAGTAAAATAATTACAATAGAAAAAATGGCAAACGTTATGAGCGGATTTTTATTAAAAAAGTTATTATTGCTATCATTATTGTTCTGTTCTTTTTTTGACATATTTATCTCTTCCTATTTTCTTTTGAGAATTAAAGTTACCCATTCATCTTGGACAATTCTTTCGACTATACTGCAATCTTTATAAAAATTTAGAACCTTAGTTTCATACTTATCTAAAATTCCAGAGAGTACTAAGATTCCATTATCTTTGAGTGCTTTTTTTAAATCTTTTGCTATAAATGTCAAGACATCTGCAACTATATTCGCCACTACAATGTCATACTGGGACTCGCTGAGACTGCAAGAACCTTCCCAAATATTCATAAATTCCAAATCATTTAAAAGAGCATTTCCTATACTGTTTTCAACCGAAACAGGATCTGTATCACAGGCATCAACAATGGCGCCAAGTCTCATAGCCCCAATACCGAGTATTCCGCTTCCACAGCCTACATCTATAACGCTGTCACCTTCTTTAACATATCTTCCTATGGCTCGCAACGAAGATGCTGTCGTCGGATGGTGCCCTGTACCAAACGCAAGAGCAGGGTCAATAGCGATATTAATCAAATCAGGATTTGGTTCATTCCAGGTCGGATGAATGTAAAAGTTATCTATAGCTAAAGGTTCTATGCTTTTTTGATATATGCCAACCCAGTCACTGTTATTTTGTTTAGTCTGTGTGCATTCAAGTTCTATTGTTATTCCAAGTGCACGTTGCAGGGCTTCAGTAAACTGCTCGAGTCCCCAAACTATAGTTTCCAGTTCTTCATCACTTCTTATAATAAAACCATCTTCCGTCTCTTCAAAACCGACGGGAACAGTATCAACTAAAAAATCTGAATAAAGCGCGTGGTGAGATGAAACTTTAACTATAAGCTCAAAATAATGCTCTTGCATTACTCTGAAACACCCATAACTGCAGCCAGTTTTTCTTTAAGAACCTGAGGAGTAAACGGTTTTACAATGTAATTATTTACACCGGCTTTAAGTGCTGTTATAACTTCTGCTTTTCCACCCTCTGTCGTAACCATAATAATTGGCAAGTCCTTAAAACGTGCGTCAGCACGAACTTTTTTAACAAGTTCCAAACCATTCATCTCTGGCATATTCCAGTCTGTAATCAACATCTCCACATCAGGGTTTGCATCTATTGCAGCCCAACCTTCAAGACCGTCTCCACCCTCTAAAATATCGTTATATCCCAAGCGAGCTAAAGTATTTTTAATAATACGACGCATCGTAGAACTGTCATCAACAACAAGTAATTTCAAATGAAATCCTTTATAAATATTTTTAAAATTAATCCGAATATAATATCAAAAATCTGTTTGTTTTTCTATTAATCCAGCAGTTTAAACATCTTCTCTAAATCAAGGGTACCCTCGTAATAGGCTTTTCCTATAATAACGCCGTCCACTTCTTTAGTTTTTATAAGCGCCATAATATCATTCTCATCTTTTACTCCGCCGCTTGCAATTGTGCTCACACCGCTTGCTCTTGCTATATCCAGAGTAAATTCAACGTTCACTCCACTGAGCGTTCCGTCTTTGCCTACGTCCGTGCATATGATAGCTTCGACGCCTGCATTTGCAAATTCTTTTGCCAAATCAGTTGCCTTCATTGTGCTTACTTCGCCCCAGCCTTCAACCGCAACATAACCGTCAATTGCATCTATGCCCACTGCGATTGGGTACTTTGAAGCCATGTCTCTTACAAACTGCGGGTCTTTAACGGCAATTGAACCCAATATAATTCTGTCAATTCCAATCTCAAGCATTTTTTGAATCGTCGCTTCATCACGGATACCGCCGCCGAGTTCCAACTTTACATTGCAGTTTTGTCTGATTTTTATAATTTGCTCAAGATTCTTAGGCTCACCTGCAAAGGCACCGTTTAAGTCAACCAAGTGCACCCACTCAGCGCCCATCTCTTCAAATTTTTTCACCAGACTCCACGGTTCATCCGAGTAAATCTTCGCACTGTCCATAAGACCTTTTGTAAGTCTCACTGCTTTTCCATCTTTTAAATCTATTGCCGGGTATAAAGTCATATTGTTAAATTCCTATAAATTGATAAAATTCTCTAAAATTGCAAGCCCATTTTTATGGCTTTTTTCCGGGTGTGGCTGTATTCCCATGACATTATCATGTGCCACTGCAGATGCAAAATCGTAACCATAATTTGTTGTACCTATAATGTCTTCCTTATTTGCACAAACAGCATGATAGGTATGCACAAAATAGAGGTAATGCTCTTCATCCAAGTTTTTAAACAAAGGATGATCTGTCGTAAACATTCTGTTCCAGCCCATATGCGGGACTTTTAAAGGCTCAGAGAATTTACTTTCATCAAACGCAACAACTTTTCCTTTTATGAGACCAAGTCCTTCATGATGACCGAATTCTTCACTGCTCTCAAAAAGTAGTTGCATTCCAAGACAGATACCCAAAACATATTTGCCGCTCGCTGCGAACTCTTTGATTGCGTTTACCATATTTCGCTCTTTTAAATGCTCCATGGCATCTCCAAAAGCGCCGACACCTGGTAGAATCAGTTTATCGTAGTCTTTAAATTTTGCCGGGTCACTCTCAACTACCGTATCTTTGCCAAGTTTGGCAAATGCATTTTTCACACTTGCCAAATTTCCCATGTTATAATCAACTATTGCTATCATTCTTCAATCTTTAATTTTGTAAATTTTATATAAATCGCTAAGCTCACAAGAAGCAGTGCAACGCCGCCGATAATAAACATGGCGTACATGAGCTGCGCCGGGTCTGTTATTGCAAACTTAAATACAAGCATGAGCGCCTCAATTGATAAAGCGATAATAATCGAACCCAAAAACTTCACCATTGTTTTATGCGGGCCGGAGATATTGTTTTCCTTGGTACGGCCTATAAGCTCCTCTTCTATGAGCGTTTTGGCAAGGTCAAAAATAGCCAACGCCAAAGTTATAAGGATGGTTGCTTCAAAAACATTCTTCGCCTCAAAATTTGAAACGGAAATTTCATACAGTAAGAAGCTCTGAATACCGTTTAGAAATAGCAAAAGCGCCACAGCTACGAGTGCAAGAGCAAATACTCCGTATGCATACTTGAAGAAGTTATTAAAAAGTGTATCAAATGTGTTGAGATGCGAGATTACAAGAACATCCGCCAATGGCATATCCAAACAAGCAACATACTTCAAATTTCCGTCTTCACAGTAAATAGGAGCCGAAGCTGTAACAGTTAATTCATGCGTTATTAGTGAAGGGTACGGATCTGTAATAGTACATCTTGCTTCTCTGACGGCTCTATAATAATACGCTCTATCCGCACGGATTTTTCCAATATCCTCATCAATCTGTTTGTTTGCAGCATAGGTAGGTGAAACTTGAACACCTCGATTATCGAGCAAATAAACACCTTCACAATTCTCCAAATCTGCTTTTATCTTTAACAAATTTGGGATAATCATCTCTTGTGACAGGGAAGGAAGTCTGTTTGGAATGTTTTTAGAAAACAGATAACAAAAATAGGCTCTCGCCTTTGTACGGCCTTCTGAGAAATCCCTAATGTCTGATGCATTCATAGCTTGTACGTTCCCTTTTATTTAATTTGAGAGTGATTATAGCAAAGGGTAAATAACAATAAGTTTACTTCAGTATAATGTCATTCATGAAAAGAGATATAAACACAATTGCGATAGTCAGACTTTCGGCTCTTGGCGACATTGTTAACACGGCCCTTGTCCTCCAATTCATTCATCAGCATTATCCAAATGCCAAGATTGAGTGGGTTACAGAGGCACTCTTTGCACCTCTTTTACAAAACCATCCGCTTATTTCCAAAGTTCATTCTATTAACCTCAAAAAATTAAAAAAAGAGAAAAAACTTTCCCTTCTTAAAGAGACAATTTCTCATCTGCGTTCTTTAGGAAATTTTGACATTATTATGGATATGCAGGGACTTCTAAAGTCTGCCATTGTTGCAAGACTTTTAGGAAAAAATACACATGGTTTTGATAAAAATTCTTCCAGAGAAGCTCTTTCAAGTCTCTTTTATAAAACAAATTCTTTCGTCCCTTATGAAGAAAATATCGTAAAACGCAACTGCTTTTTAGTCTCTGACGCATTAGGTTTTGAGATAAATGATGCGATGATTTTAAATAAAAAGCCAATCTTTCCAATTACGAATCAGTATAATTTTTCTAAAGATAAAAAGAATATTGCGTTTGTCATAGGGGCTTCATGGGAATCAAAAAAATACCCTAAAGAGCTTGTAACGAAAGTCTGTAATGAACTTAGAGAAAATTGTTTTCTAATTTGGGGAAATGAAGCAGAGAGAGAAGAAGCTGCGTTTATTGCCGAGCACTCTGCGTTTGCCTCACTTGCTCCAAAGCTTAGTCTTGATGCACTTGTCTCATATATATCCCAAATGGACCTACTGATTGGTAATGATACGGGACCGACACATATGGCATGGGCGCAGAATGTTCCCTCAATCACTCTTTTGGGACCGACAACTTCAAGAATGATTTATGAAACACCGAAAAATATTGGTATAAAATCACCTTCAAAAGTAAACATTCTCAAAATTGATAAAAATGATTTTTCCATCAAAGAAATTGCGCCTCTGACAATAGTCCAAAAAGCAAAGGAACTTTTAAAAAATGGGATTTAAACTCTTTTTACTTTTAGAAAACTTCTTAATGCTGCTTCCAAAAAAAGTGCGTAAAGCTTTTTTTGTTGCTCTAGGAAACCTTGCATATTATGTTTCTGCAAACTCCCGTAAAGTAGTCAGACAGAATCTTGACTTCGCATTTGACAAGAGTTTGAGTGAGAAAGAGATTACGGAGATTACAAAATACAGTTTCAAAAACCTTCTGCTAAACTTTTTACATCTTATGGAAATACGTCATATGAGTGTCGATGAGCTAAAACGCAAGGTAACAATTCATAATTTAGAAGCCGTAAAAAAAGTCCATGCACAAGGGAGAAGTGTTATTTATATCACCACGCACTACTCTTCTTGGGAATTAGGCGGTGCCTCCATCAGCGCCCTTATCGAGCCGCTTGGAGCTGTCTATAAAAAAATGAATAACGAGCAGTATGAGGCTTGGGTTTTAGAATCTCGTGCACATTTTGGAAACATTAACCTTGAAAAATCCAACGTCATAAAGCCGCTCATAAAACTGATAAAAAATAAAATCGCCTGCGGTATTCTCATTGATACCAACATAAACAAAAGAGAGGGCGTAGAAGTTATGTTTATGGGTAAAACTATTCGCCAAACCTCAACTCCTGCCTATTTGGCACGCAAATTTAACTCTGCTGTTATTCCTGTGACTATACGTACAGATGATGAAGAAAATTATACACTGATGATTTTTGATGAAATTCCCGTGCAAAAAACAGAAGATGAAGCGGCTGACATACTAAACGCAACCCAACTTCAGGCAGATTGGCTCACGTCTGTCATAAGAAAAGAACCAAAGTTTTGGTTTTGGCTTCATAGACGCTGGAAAAATGAGCATCCAGAAATCTACAAAAAATAACTTAAGTCGCACACTCTTTGGTTCTTGCCTCAAAGAGTTTTAAAATCGTTAAGAAAAACGAAGTAATTGCAGGCCCCAATATCATTCCCCAAAACCCGAAAGTTGCAAGTCCTGCAATGATTGAGAAAAATATTACCAATTCATTCATTCTTGCATCATCTTCTTTGAGCAATCTTTTGTTTATCTCTTTAATAATAAGCGGTTTTACAAAAGTGTCTGCAATTACCGAAATAACAACAACAGAATAAACTGCTATAAATATTGCTCCCGAATTATTGCCCGCCGAGAACTCATACAGCATAAACGGAAGCCACATGAGTGCACCGCCAACAACGGGAATAAGAGAAGCAAATCCATACATCACACCAAATAAAAGTCCGTTGTAGCCCATAGAAGAGATTGCAATTCCAAATAAAACACCCTGAAGCATTGCGTTGACAATAATGGAATAAAAAACAACGCTCATGACTGATGTAAGCTCTTTAATAAGTGTTGTTGTCTCATCCACGGACATTTGAACAACTCTTTTAAGTAATTCAACTACGAATGAACCGTTATACTGAGCAAAAAAGTAAAAGATAATTACCAAAAATGCATTTTTAAGATAGCCTGCACTAAAAGCTCCTATTTGGCCCGTAAGAGAGAGAGCATTTGTTGCAATATTACTTATATTTATATCTTTCATCATATCTAAAGCGTATGGCTTCAGAAATAGCAAATACTCCGGCGGCGTTTCTATAAAAGCACGAATCATAAGCTCCATATTGACAAATACCTGCGGGTCGAGTCTGTTAAGCTTTATCGTCAATGTAGCCAAAAAATAGCCAAGTGGAACAAAAAATAAAACTGCAAGTAAAAAACTTGAACCAAGAGCCGCTATAAATTTTGACTTAAAAATTTTTTCAAAAAAGTTTTGAATATTAGCTGTGGAAATAGCGAGTAATGCGGCAATAGTTATGCCAAGTAAAAATGGCGCATACAAAAGGTACATCCAATAAAGCGACGTCGCGAAAAGTATTGCAACAAAATATTGTGGTTTCATTAAAAAAGTTTCCCCTCATCTTGTGGAAGTGTTATGTTGAGAACATCATAAGTAGCTCTTGTCGCTTTTCGCCCTTTTGCGGTACGTTCCAGATAACCGTTTGCCAACAAATAAGGTTCTAACACATCTTCAACAGTTCCTTCATCTTCGCTCAAAGCTGCTGCAATAGTACTCAGACCCATTGCTCTGCCGTTTGCCGATGCCAATAGCGCAAGCAATCTTAGGTCCATTTCATCAAAACCATGAGAGTTTATGCCTAGTTCATCAAGTGCATATTGTGTCCGATGCTGTTGAATGTCATTCTCGTTTGCAACATCTGCAAAGTCCCTTACGCGACGGAGTAAACGCAGTGCAATACGAGGTGTGCCCCTGCTGCGTTTGGCAATTTCAAGCGCTGCTTGATGAATTATCTCTTTATTTAACTTTACCGAGGCTTGAAAAATGATTTTTGCCAGTTCATCCGAAGAGTAAAACTGCATTCTAAAACTCATGCCAAATCTGTCCCGCAGAGGATTTGAGAGCATTCCGGCACGTGTTGTAGCACCTATGAGCGTAAAACGCGGCAAATCAATTTTAACCGTCTGTGCAGCCGGTCCGCTGCCTATAATAATATCTATGCGAAAGTCTTCCATTGAGGAGTAAAGAATTTCTTCAACGGCTGGTGAAAGACGGTGAATCTCATCAATAAAAAGAATATCACCCTCTTCGAGATTTGTCAGTATTGCAGCTAAATCTCCGCTTTTTTCTATCATCGGTGCGGCTGTTACTTTGATATTTGTGTGCATTTCATTTGCAATAATAAGTGCGAGTGTCGTTTTCCCAAGGCCTGGAGGACCGTAAAAAAGAACATGGTCGAGTGCTTCTTGGCGTTTTTTACTTGCTTCTATAAAAACGCCGAGATTTTTTTTAATCTGGTCTTGTCCTATATATTCATTCCAGGCATCTGGGCGTAGAGTGACTTCAGCAGTATCTTCTTCTGAACTAAATCTCTCTATCTCTACTATTCTTTCCATTCTTTTCCAATCACTAGTATGTGTGAATTTCTTGCGGAAATTCTCTTGACTTTACTTCATCTGAGTAGTTTTTGATGGCATCTTTTACTAAGGCTGCCCCGTCAAGATATTTTTTTACAAATTTGGGCGTAAAAGCTTCAAACAGGCCAAGCATATCTGAAAAAACCAGAACCTGTCCATCCACTCCGCTTCCTGCGCCAATACCTACAACAGGTACTTTTACCGCTTTTGCAACCTCAGTAGCAACCTCAGCTTTTACCCCTTCTATAACTATACAAAAAGCTCCTGCCTTTTCTATCGCTTGTGCATCTTTGAGAAGTTGCGCCTCTTCCTCTGGCGTTTTGCCTTTAACTTTATAGCCGCCTTCGCTTCGTACAGATTGTGGTAAAAGTCCAATGTGTCCGCAAACAGCAATGCCGCTACTTGTCAAATATTCTACAATGTGTGCCTTATCTGCTCCGCCTTCTATCTTCACACAGTCTGCCGGCGTTTCCTGAAAAACTCTTATTGCGTTTAAGAGTGCCGTCTCTTTTGTTGTGTAAGAGCCAAAAGGCATATCACAGATTACAAAGCTATTCTTTGCCCCCATACAGACTGCATTTGTATGGTAAATCATCTGATCCATTGTAGCACTCAATGTATCTGCCCTTCCGGCAAAACTCATATTTAAACTATCTCCAACAAGCAAGATATCTGAACTCTCCTGCAAAAGTGAAGCAAAAAGTGCGTCATAAGCCGTTATCATAACCAAAGGTCTTACACCTTTTGTTTTTTGTATGGAAGTTATGGTCATTTTTTTAGTCATCAAAGAGCTCTTTTTAGTAAAAAATTTTAGTAAAAAGAATTTTAACTAAAAACTGCTATAATCCAAACCATTATAGGAGAATTATTTTATGGGCGTAAGAAGTGATTTAGATGCTTCGTTTGATTTTGAAATAGTCGATGAATTCTATGACCATTATTCAATGATGGTTGAAAGCATGGAAGTTATGATAATTGATTTATCTAAACCTAGTATGCACAGAAGAAGTATTGACGAACTTTTTAGAGTCTTTCACAATATTAAATCTGCTTCTGGCTATCTCAAACTTACATCCATGAATAAGCTTGCTTCTTTTGTAGAAGATGCACTTGAAGAGTTAAGAACTTCAGAAAATCCGATTACCCAAGAGACAATTGACTGGCTCTTGGATATTAGTGACATGTTCGCAAAATGGAAAGAAGATATAAAAATGGACAATGAACTTAGCAAAATAAATTTCTCTTTACTAAAATTACCTGATTTGGAACAATAAATTTATGAAAAAACTAGTAGCTTACATTACTTCCGGATACCCGGAAAAATCTTTCAGCATCGACTTAGCGCTTGCACTGGGGCAAAACGGAGTAGACACTCTTGAGCTTGGCGTACCATTTTCTGATCCTGTTGCTGATGGTCCGCTTATAGAAAAAGCAAATCACAAAGCACTTGAACTTGGCTTTAAATTTTCTCATCTTTTGGAAATCTCTAAAGCTGTGGCTCCGCACGTTGACACACTCTGGATGGGATACTTCAACAGTTTTTACCAGCAGAATATGGACAAACTTATTCCTCTTGCTAAAGAGATAGGAATTAACGGCCTTATCATTCCTGACCTTCCTTATGAAGAGGCACTGGCATATAAAAAACTTTTTGAAGGAAACACTGTTGCAAACATTAGCTTTGTATCCCCAACGGACTCTGAAGAGAGAATTAAAGAGATAGTTACAGCTTCTCAAAAGTTTATCTATATGGTCGCATACGCGGGTATTACAGGTTCTGGCGTTGCTGAGGATTTACAGCCGTTTTTAGAATCTACCAAAAAATACACAAAAACACCTGTATATGTAGGTTTTGGAGTGAATGAAAAAACTGCAAAAGACAAAGTAAAAGGTGCAGATGGTGTTATAGTCGGAAGTGCTTTTGTAAATATACTTTTAAATGATGCTTTAAACTATTCACAAAAAATTACAGAGTGCTCAAAACTCGCAAGCATCATTAAAAATGAGATAAATAGCTAATTTTCGAGCTATCTATCTAAATTCCTCATACTTAACATAATCATAATAAGCTTTTGCCGTACTATTGTCAATATAGGTTCCACTCCAGCTGTCAATACCTGTGGCTGCCCATAAATTGATTATTATTTTTCCTGCGTTTATAGGAAGAGAGTCATTATCGCTGTTATTGTTTTCGGTAACTGTATGTATAAGCTGATCATCAACATACCATTTTATATAATCCTGATGCCAAACGAATGAGTATGTATGCGTAGCCAAAGAGGCATCAAAACCTAAATCAAAGAGTATTGGATGTTCATGTCCATTTCTCCAGTAGTTAAACTGAACCTTTGTTGTATCTTTACCTAAAATCTCAATATCAATTTCATCCCACTCAGTACCTTCAGATACTCCCGTGTAGACAAATAATGAACTGATTGTTCCATTCACATCTGAGGCTTGAAATTTGGCTGTGTATTTACCATATTTGTAGGTATTGAGTGTTCTATACTCTCCTGAAGCGTGCGTGTATGCATGACAATCTTTTTGTTCCAATGTAATGGTCAACAAACTCTCATTAAAATCTATCTGTTCAGGACACCAAGCGCTATAAAAAGGATCACCATTTGCCCAGTCTGCTTTTTGCCAAAGTGTTTGATTGTTCTCAGTAAAATCATCTAAAAGAAGCGTTCTAAACTCTTCTGCAGTTGTTTCTTGATTAAATGAGCTTTCCTCGCCACAGCCAAATAAAAAAATAGACAAAAGCATAAAATAGAATGTATTTTTAAACATAAAATTCCTTTTCAATTAATAAATATAGCGCTAAAAGTTATATCTTATCCCCATATTAAGATTTTGCTCGCCGTTATGCGTAATCTCTTTTTCTCCACTTCTTGTCTTGATGTTTGTTGTGTAATCCATCATAAAGTATCTATAAAAAATCACCATTGTAAAATCATAATAAATTGGAATTTCACTTCCTACTTGTACACCGCTAATAAACGAAGAAGCACAAGGCGTTGAAGTTGTAGCGTCTATTGGACTGTTTTTCCATGTCATGCTGCTATAGCCAGCTAAAACACCGAAGTATGGTGCCATAAATTTGAATTCATTCCACTTGTAATTCAGGCTTGAAAAAGCATGGTTAAACGCAATATTTTCTAAATCTGTTCGTTGGTAGTTAATTGTCATAAAAATATTTTTACTAAAGCCGTAACCAGCTTCAATGCCGTAGTTTACTCCGGAATCTTTGAGTTCAAAATTGAGAGGCACGTCACCATTAATATTGTTTTCTTTGAAACTTAATTTTGAAATTCCTGCTGTAAATCCTACAAAAGCATTCTTACTATATTTGTTTTTAGAGGCAGTGTGGAAGTTTTCACTACTACTAGTTGGTACCTCATTTTTCTTCTCTTTGGCAATATCTGCATAGAAATTTGTGTTTTTAGTAATGATTAGTTCTGGTTTACTTGGTATTACTTTGGCTTGAGAGACATTAAGTGTTGTTATAAAAGCATCTTTTGAAATAAATTTCCTAACTCTAGAGAGAGCTTTATTTGCCTCTTCTTGGCTTTTAAAAGGCCCTGTATAAACTCTATACCAGTTTTCATATTCTGAAACATACATCTTATACCCCAACTCATCTAAATCATGTTGGACACTAAACAAGGCATCAGCATACGAGATCGCCATTACTTTTATATAAAGATTTTTTGCGTAAAGCGATGTATAGGAAACTATAATCAATAAAAATGCCATCAATATTGTTTTCAAATAATCTCCATAATAAAGCTTATACTAACCAATTGCATATATCTTACCTTAAAATAAAACATCCGATTACTGCCAAATCAAAGCACAAAATTCGCAAAAGCGCCTTCAACACTCAAAACATTTTTATAGTGTGTCGCCAACATTCTTACATGTTTTGTCTTTAAATCACAGACTGCTATACGAAAATTAGCGCCCATAAAGGGCTCTACGATACAGATGATTTTATCTTCAAGCTGTCGTGTCGCATGGATATTGCCCTGAAGATTATGAAAAAAATATTTTGGATAGCTCAGCGGTGTAATTTCAACAATCTCTATACTTTTTCTTTTGTTAAAACTAAGAGCAAGAGTATTGGCATCTTCGTAGTTATCAAACTGAACGCACCAATCATCAAATGTTTTGTTAAAGTGCCTTAAACCTTCATCTAGAAAACCACCGGCTGGTGACTGTAAAGCGAATATGCTCATAATATAAACCTTAAAAGAAGTTTGATGGACTACATTGTCTAGTTTTGTTATTCATTAGTGAAAAGATTAATTAAGTGTATTTAAATGGGAATTTTATAAGAAAGCATGGTGCGCCCGACATGATTCGAACATGTGACCGCTGGTACCGCAAACCAGTGCTCTATCCAGCTGAGCTACGAGCGCACACCATCTCTTAGTTGAGAGGACGAAATTATAGCTGCTTTAACTTAGTTTTTCCTAAAATTAAAGCTCGCTACCTATTTTTTTTAAAACTTCCTGGAGTTTTTGCTCCTGCAAGAAGAGTTCATGATTTTTTCTTACATAAGCTTGGAGCAATAATTTCAAATCATTATTACCGTCTATATTAAAATCTTTTGTCATCTGTGCCTGCAGATAGACGGAAAACCCATCTTCTACATCTACATCAAATCTCCGACCGCCAATATGTAATCCTATTCTTTTGCTCATCAGAACTTAGCCTAAAATCATCTCTATTTTATTGACTATCTCTTCAATTTCTATATCTTTTTTCAGATTCTCTTCTACGAGTCTATCCATTTCAGTTTTTGTCAGCTCTTTCTCCGCTTTTAGAGTCATCACCTCAGTTCTTAGCATACCGACCTCTTCTTTTAAAGAGCTATTTGTTTGGAGTATCTGAGATACTTGATCTGAAAGTTTTTCTAAGCTTGTTCGGTTGTCCATAAATGTCCCTATGAGTGAATATAATCATAATTCTATCACACTTTTCATAATCACGAATGCGAATAAGAAAAAAGTTTTAAATGTATGTACAAACATTTAGTATTCGTCAGACTTCTTAATGAATATACTTATATATAAATAAAAGTTATATGAAATACTAATTAAATTCTATTTTGTATAAGTAGGAACTATTTTTGCTTTAATTGCAATATAAATAATTCTACCTCAAGGAATCAATAACAATGAAAAGGGTATGTTTGTTATTGGTACTGTTGGTAGTCGGTGTTCATGCCGCAACAAATATGTGGGCTCGAACCGGCCAGGCTTATGGCATTGAGCCGAGACTGCTTTACGCAATCTCAAAAGTGGAAAGCAACCTTCGCCCGCTTGTAGTCTCCGTCAACTTTACAAAAATTACCAAAACGCAGCGTGATAAACTTTATGGCATGCTTCAAAGCAAAAGAATTCCTTACCACACTTTTACAAAAGTAATTGAAATTGACAACCAAAATATTTCCCAAGCTGAAGAAGTGATTAATTTTTTGGATACCAACCGTTACGCCAGTTTTGACATCGGACTGATGCAAATAAACAATATTCACAAAGAGACCCTTAAAACGCATAAAATATCGCTTCATACACTTTTGAATGAAGACACCAATCTCAATGTTGCTGCCGGAATTTTATGGGAATGCTACAAAAAAAACCGTACCAATTATAAAACAATCAGCGCATACAATGGAAGTAAACGCGGAAATGCTTACTATACCAAAGTCTCTGCGGAACTGCAAAAATTACTCCTCCCTCATGAAAGCAGTTCAAAACGTCTCTTTTACCGCGTTCTTTAATACCAAAAAGCAGCTGTTTGAAGTTGTCATGTTCTTACGCAAAAATAAATATTGTCACATATTTGTGTTTTTAAATTGTCATTTTTCGCTTATTAAGCTAAACTACATTAAATCGCAAATGTAAGGATTTTATGCATGGATAAGAGTATGTCTTTAGAATCAAAAAACTTTTTTCAGATTCATCCAAGCCATCAAGAATCTTTCGGTCGTGTCATACGTATACTCATGCTGTTTGCATTTATTGTAATTCTATTTTGGGTAGCTCCCCTATTTTTTAACATTCCAAACATGGATAACGACGGTTATCTGCCTTTACATATTTTACTTGAAACCGTCTCTATCGTCATTGCTATGCAGGTATCGGGGATTGGATGGAATTCCTATCAACATAAATTTTCTGCCAACATAGTCTTTCTCTCTTCTGTATTTTTCGGTGTTGCTATACTCGACTTTACGCATCTTCTCTCATATGTAGGAATGCCTGCGTTTTTTACACCGAGCGGTCCGGACAAAGCAATTTATTTCTGGTTAAACGCCCGATTTCTCTCAAGTGTAGGCCTGCT
>Ga0180732_1000330_pt1 | contig 43687 bp, 38 predicted proteins | sample KR11_01MetaG_FD_148674 | JGI IMG/M metagenome (GOLD analysis project Ga0180732, IMG submission 148674) | Groundwater microbial communities from the Olkiluoto Island deep subsurface site, Finland - KR11_0.1 MetaG | ecosystem: Environmental > Aquatic > Deep subsurface > Groundwater | place...
AGATTTGTCATAGATTTTTTGAGGTTAGATTTTTACAATTTCATTTTAACAAATATACGCGAGATTGTAAAAACCTGTCCTGTTAGGTTTCCTTAGCTTACTGGTTCAGTATATCCAGGACTAATCAGAGAGCCTCTTTCTGTGAGCTGCATTCGCCAATTGGACAATAGATTGACTGATACTCCGTATTGTCTGGATATCTCGGATAGATTATCTTTCTTAATGGAATCAATGGCCCTGTCAAATTTAAATTGAGGAGAATACTTTTTACGATTTTTTTTGATTAGATTTGTCATAGATTTTTTGAGGTTAGATTTTTACAATTTCATTTTAACAAATATACGCGAGATTGTAAAAACCTGTCCTGTTAGGTTTCCTTAGCTTACTGGTTCAGTATATCCAGGACTAATCAATGTTCTTTCAGTCGAAAAAAAGCCAAATATTACAGAGCCAATTATTAAAGAGACAATAGAGCCGACAATTATGTATCGCGGACAAGTCGTTCGTAAGGCAAAAATTATTGTTCTCACTAAAGAAAATTAATTATGACAAATAAAAATATTCAAATTGGAATTGATCTTGGCACGACGAACTCGGAAGTCGCTATCAATAATAATGGCAAAATTGAGATTGTAAAAAATGTTTTTGGTGACGAATACACACCCTCTGTTTTTGGTATTGATAAAGCTAAAAATAAAGTGGTGGGTAAGCGTGCTTGCGAGCGATTCTATAAAGACTCTTCTAAAGAAGAATTTAAAAACTATAAAGCCGAAGTAAAACGATTAATGGGTACATCGGAAACAACTTATTTTGAACGAGCTGATTTAGAAATGACACCTGAAGAAATTTCAGCCGAAATTCTTAAAAGCATGAAAGAGGATATTTTGAGAAAGTACACTGATTTTGACACAGTTGCTGCCGTTATTACCGTTCCAGCTGCTTTTTCCACGATACAATCAGAGGCAACGAAGCGTGCAGGAAATCTTGCTGGATTTAATCATGTTGTTTTATTACAAGAACCAATCGCGGCCGCAGCTGCTTATGGGTTTGGAAATGCAAAAAATGAAAATTGGCTTATTTATGATTTTGGCGGTGGAACTTTTGATGTTGCGCTTATTTCCTCAAAAGACGGAGTTTTGTCAATATTAGGACATAATGGCGACAATTTTTTAGGTGGTAAAAATATTGATTGGGAAATTGTTGATAAGGTTATTACTCCAAGAATTATTGAGAAATTTTCATTAACTGATTTTAGTAGAAGTAATAAAAAATATCAGAGCGTTTTTGCAAAATTAAAGTGGATTGCGGAAACTGCGAAAATTGATTTATCTCAATTTGATAAAACTTCAATAGAAATTAATATTGGTAAAGACGATAAAGGCGATGAAATAGATTTTTTAATTGATTTTTCGCGAAAAGAATTTGAGGCATTAATTAAACCATTTATTGATAAAACGATTAAACTCTCAAAAGAAACATTAAAAACAGCTGGTATTAAAAATACTGCAGTAGAAAAAATTATTTTAGTAGGCGGACCAACATTAATTCCCTACATTAAAGAAAGAATTGGGAGTGATCTAAAAATTTCAGTTGACTCGTCAGTAGATCCTTTGACAGTTGTTGCTCGCGGAGCCTGTATTTTTGCTATTGGTCAAAAAATCCCAAAAGAGTTGATAGACAAAAAAGTGAAGAAAGGAACACGGATTTTAAATTTAGATTACGAAGCTTTAACTTCTGATACTGAGCAATTAGTCACTGGCGTGATTGAGGGGCTGAAGGATACAAGCGATGAGTACTATATACAAATTCAATCTGATAGCGGATTTTACAGTGGCTCAAAAATTAAATTAAAAAACGGAAAATTTTTAGATACTATTACGATAGAGCCAAATAAATTAAATTTATATTGGATATATTTATTTGATAAAAAAGGTAATTTAATACTGGTTGATCCTGATTCATTTACCATAACACACGGATCGTCAGTTCCCGGTTCTGGTGCACCGTTGCCACATTCAATCGGGATTGTGTTAGCGCAAAAAGACATAAAAAACGGTTTTGTTTTAAGTAATGTGCGGGAAATGATTTTTGAGAAAGGGTCGGCTTTACCGCTTAAACACCATGGAACATATAAAACAGTACGGAAATTAAAAAAAGGTGACATTAATAATCCATTAAATATATTTATTGACGAAGGCGAATCTGATATACCAGATCGTAATACTTTTATCTGTGAGATTCTCATAAAAGGGAAAAATTTACCTTATGATTTACCAGAAGGGACAGAGGTAGAAATTACCGTTGAATTAAATGAATCTCGACAGATTTTTATAACTGTTTATATTCCACTCATTGATTTAACTATTGAGGAATGTCGTACTTATAAAGATGAAATTGTTGATATAAAAGATCTCGAAACCGAATTGAGTGTTCAGACAGAAAAAGCAAAAACTATCTCGGAAAATTGTTCATCAGAAGAAAGAAAAACAATTGAGGACACAATTCAATCTGTTCAAACGAGCGTTAAAAACGCTCATCTTGACGAAGATGAAAAACGAAAAGCCAATAAACAAATTAAAGATCTCAAAATTGCTTTGGATAAAATTGAAAAAGAAAAAGAAATGCCACAGCTTACTAAAGAATTTCACGCTAAAACTGAAAGCGTCCAGAAAATCATAAATGAATATGCGGACGAAAAAGACAAAAACGCAAATAATGACCAACTAACAAAAATGAAGGTTGAAGGTGAAAAAGCAATAGAAGACAACGACAAAACCTTGCTTAGTCGTGTTAATGAACAAATTGAAGAGCTTGGGGCTAAAGCATTATTTTCTAACCCCGCGACATGGGTTTATCATTTTCAGCAAATTATTCAAGGCGACAAGAATTTTATCAATGAAAAAGAAGCGCGATATTATATCGAAAAAGGTAAAAGAGCCATTGAACTTAATGATATGGACGAATTAAAGCGTTGCGTTCATAATCTAATGCTTCTTTTACCCTCCGACGAGCAAGAAACAATTAAAAAGAATTTGTCTGGTATTACACAATAATTATGTCAAACGCATTAAAAAATAACGCATATCATATCCTTGGGCTTGATACAACAGCGAGTCAAAAAGATATTCTTAAACGATCAAAGGAAATTATAAAGCGTCTAAAGATCGACGATTTACCTGAGTATGATCTTGATTTAGGATTGTTTGATGATTTTCGAACAGAAGAATCTACTAATGAAGCTATACGGAAATTGCAAACGCCCAAAAAAAGAATAAAAGAATATTTTTTTGGTTTCAAATAGCTGATAACATTGATGAACAGGCGCTTGGATTGATTAAATCAAATGATTTTGAAAATGCTTTGCGAGTTTGGGAAAATGTTGCTGGGAAAGTGAGTATAAAATCTTTTTCTTATAAAAGAAATTTAGCAATTCTGAATTGTTTTTTGCTTTCTATTAACGATAATAAAAGCTACTTAAAAAATTCGTTATCAATATGGAAAGAGCTTGTAGAGTCAGATAAATTTTGGACTACTTTTTCCAAATCTTATAATTTGCATGATGAACAAACAGCAAGCCAGACATTGTTACTTGATTTTAAAAAACATGTTGTAAGTTATCTTGCTGATATTTATACCGAATTATATCAAATTCATCAAAATACAGACTATATCAATCAATTTCAAAAAGTTTTTTCTACAAAAGGCGCAAAAACAGAAAACGATATTTTGAGACCAGCATATAAAGCAATTAACGAAGCGGTTGAGGGACTTGAGAAGATGAATATAAGTGAAGATGGTGTTATTGATGAAAAGGAATCGAGGCAACTTAAAAAATTTATTGGGATAATTCAAGGTGAACTAAATAATCTCATTGATCTTGGGCTGTATAATGATAGTCGAACGAAGATAATGCGTGATAAGGCGGCAGAAGCAATTAGGAAAATTTCTTTGGATATACACAATAACTTGAATGAAAGAGAAATAGCACTTCGTCTTTCAAACATCGCTCTAAAAATAAGTGGGATGGCTGGATCAAGAATTAAGCTTGAACAAGATCAGGAAATTATAAAACAAAACATAGTGGAAGAAAAGAAAAATCCTATGAGTCAATGCTGGTTTTGCCAAAATCCACTGAAAAATCAGAACTCATCACTGGGCGAAAAAATGCACAAAGTTACCAAAACAGAGCAATCTTTTTCAGGCACAAGAACCCATTATCAAATGTATGAATTAACAATACCTCGATGTACTCATTGTGCTGATTTCCATAGAGAGAATGATAGCAAATTTATGAAAATTGGCATAGGTATTGGAATAGCCGGTGGTATAGCGATTTCTGTCTTGGCAGATTTTGGTTTTTGGGGATTACTAATTATATCTGTTATTTTTGTTTTTATTGGTATTGCTGTTTTTGACGCAGTTGGGAAACGACGGGGAACCGATACAATAAAATCAGAAAATTATAAAAAACAATTTCCTTTTTATAAAGAAATGATTGTTAATGGTTGGCAGTCGGGAGAAAAACCATCAAGTTAATTATAAATTTTATATGACGGACAACAAACAACATATAGATATTGACCTTGAGTTTTTAGATAAAAATTCTAAAAGGAGAAGCCAATCCATACATGATAAAACAAGAAAAAATACCCATACTCCAAAATTACAATTATCTAAATCTCAAATAAAAAAATACTTGATTATTGGAGGTGTGATTATATTTTTTGGTTGGGCTATTTTTTCAGATGATGGTTCAAGTTCAAACTCCACAAAAATAAAGCCAACTCAAAGTCAAACTCAAAATATCACACCTACAAAAGGCACCTCTTTTAATAAAAGTTTAGTTAACACAGAAGAAGAGGAATATATGATTTTGGGAGAGTATAGGTGCCTGATGTATCATTATAATAAGGCTGGAGAATTAGAGCCTAGTAAATCAAAAGAAGCGTCTTTAGAATCTGAAAGAATTCGTATTGATAATAAAGGTAGAGAATTAGAAAAATTTGCGCTTGAAATTGAAAATATGTATGTAGATGAATATTCTCAGTGGTCAGTAGATAATTATAATAGTAAGCTAAATTCTTATAATCGCCAATTTTCTACATATGAATCAGATTATAAAAAATTTCAATATGATATTGACTCTTATAATAATAAAGTCATTGTATATAATAATTATTTAGAAAATAATTGTACGCTTAACAGATAAAATTATGATAAAACCAACAAAACCAATTTTTTATAACGGATTTAAAATTAAAGACGGACTGACTATTAAAAATCGTGTTGAACGAATCTTTTTTACAGAAGTTTATTTACTGTCAAATGATAAATATTTATACATATTTACAAATATTAAACCTGAGGAAATTGTAGATAGAGGCAAAAAATATAATCTCATTACAATTCATTTTGACAGCAAAAATTATCTTGGCGTAATTATTGAAGAACATTCACACGAAAAAATAACCGCTATTATTGATGATTTGACTATTTTACGCGGATTTGATTGTGTCGCTGGAATGGAAGAATTAAAAGTTTTATTAATTAACGATGTTATTGATCCGCTCCTAAATCCCGAAAAATTCAAAAAGTTTAAACTTTCTATCCCCAATGGCATTTTATTATATGGTCCGCCTGGATGTGGCAAAACTTTTATCGTCAAGAAATTAGCGGAAGAATTAAATTATAATTTAGTTGAGTTAAGCCCTTCATCCGTTGCAACATCTTATGTGCATGGTGCTGTCGGAAATATTGGCAAAGTGTTTGAAATGGCAAAATTACAAGCACCCTCAATTGTATTTATTGACGAAATTGAAGGACTTATACCCAAAAGAGAAGAGTTGTCATCAAGTGCAGATATTAAAAAGGAAGAAATTAATGAATTTTTATTACAATTAAATAATGCTGGAGAAAATAAAGTTCTTGTTGTAGGTGCAACAAATAGACCTCATATGATAGATTCCGCAATACTTAGAGCTGGGAGAATGGACAAGAGAATTTATATACCCGCTCCAGATTTTGAGGCAAGAAAAGGAATGTTTAAAATTTGCCTATCGGGCAGACCTCACAATAAAAATATAAATTTTGAAAAGTTAGCAGAAATGACAGATAATTATGTTAGTTCTGATATTGAGCTTATTGTTACGCAAGCTGCGCGTATGGCAGTGGCTAAGAATAAAAATATGGTTGATGAGAAAATGTTGATTGAGTCAATAAATAAATTTAGTCCTTCAATTTCTCCAGAGGAGATTCAATATTATGAACAATTTGGCAATATGGAAAGGTGGTAAATTGAAAGTGGCGTGTCAACATCGTTGGCACAAAAAATAAAATAGCCCGAAAAAAGACCTCAAATCGGGCGAAGCCCGAAAAGCAAAAGGGCAAAAAGGAAGGGGGTTGGGGGGAAGGAATTTTTGCCCCTTTACGATTAAGAATAGAGCGTTTCCGCTTTTCTCTGATTAAGAGAAATCCAAAACAGAAAAATTTTCTTTCCTTTTAATTGAATTTAAAATTGGCGCGCAATATAAATAAATAGGAAATTTTTCTGTTTTGCATTCCGTCCGCAGGCGGAAATCGGCGGCTCAAATTACAAATCTGAATCAGGATTTTCACGAAAATAAATTCGGATTTCGTTCAGAAGAGGGAGCCAAAAAAAATGAAGGCGAGATTCGCGAATCTCGCCTTCATTTTTTTTGTTTGACTAAATGAGTAAAATTTCATATACTAACTATTGATAAGTGATAATTTTAATACTATATAACTATAACAGTAAAACTATACGAATATGTCAAACGAAAAATCCATAATTAGCGGGAATATAAAAAAATACCGAAACAAGCTCGGTATTTCTCAAGATGTGCTTTCAAAAAGGGCAAATCTTGCTTTTCATACGATTGCAAAAATAGAAGCTGGCTCTACTCCCAATCCAACCATTGATACTGTTAAAAAAATTGCGGACGCGCTGGGCGTTTCGCTTGATGATTTAATGAAATAAATTATGGCAAATTCTAAAGAAGCAAAAGCGCGAATAAAAATAAACAAACTCCTAGAACAAGCGGGCTGGAGATTTTTTGATAATGAAAAAGGACAAGCAAATATGTTCCGCATATCAAAAATTATCTGAAAGCGTATGTTTCCAATGAACATTTTCGCAATGAGATAAATAATAAACGATTTCCGCGAGAATATGCTGGCTTCACTATGGCGGAATACAAAGAATTGAATGGATTTCGCGAGACTGTTCCTGCATATGTCAAAGATTATGTGCCGGTTAATCAATTTATGAGATAATTTAAAAAAAAATGAAAAAAGATAATAAAATATTAACTATCCGCAATTCCACCGCAGAATTTCTGATCTTCACCTCTCAAGCAGGCGAAGAAGGCATTGAAGTTCGCGTAGAAGATGAAAATGTATGGCTAACTCAAAAACTGATTGCCAAACTTTTTGATGTAAATATTCCGAATATAAATGAGCACTTAAAGCATATTTTTGAAAATAGAGAATTAGATGAAAATTCAGTTATTCGGAATTTCCGAATAACTGCTGTTGATGGAAAACAGTATCAAACAAAACATTACAATTTAGAAACAATAATCGCTATTGGTTTTCGTGTTAATTCAGAGAAAGCAACAAATTTTCGCGTATGGGCAAATAAAGTTTTGAAAGATTTTGCTATTCGCGGGTATGTTTTAGATGATGTTAGGCTGAAAAATGGAGCGTATTTGAGCAAACAATATTTTAAGGATTTAATTCTGGAAATTCGCGATATTAGGGAAAGCGAGCGAAATTTTTATCAGCAAATTACGGATATTTATGCGACTGCGCTTGATTATAATCTTAATTCGCCTACTACGAAAGATTTTTTTGCCAATGTTCAAAATAAGCTACATTTTGCTACGCACGGGCACACAGCAGCGGAATTGATAACAGATCGCGCGAACCATAAAAAAAATTATATGGGGCTAACCTCTTGGAAAAAATCCCCGAATGGAAAAATTTTAAAATCCGATGTTGTGATTGCCAAAAATTATTTGAATGAAAAAGAAATAAAATTTTTAAACCGCATCGTAACCATGTATCTTGATTATGCAGAAAATCAGGCAGAAAAATGTATCCCGATGACAATGGCGGATTGGTCTGGAAAGCTAAATGCTTTTTTGAAATTCAATAATGAGAAAATTCTCGACAATGCCGGCAAAATAACGGCAGAGATGGCAAAAGTTTTTGTTGAAAGCGAGTTTGAAAAATACCGACCGATTCAAGATAAACTTTTTGAATCTGATTTTGATCGCGAAATAAAAAAGTTTTTAAAATCTCATAAAAAATAATTATGTTAGACCAGCAAACAAAACGAAAATTAGACTCTGCCAGACAAATTCTTGTCGGTAAAGTTCCTGATCCAAAAGCGCAGGTTGAGCAAATCACAACCATGTTATGTTTTTTGGATGAAGTTTGAATATTTTTTTTCGTTTTCAAATTTTGTATTTCGCAAAGCAAAATGCGCAACCAAAAGAGAGGTTGCCCTTGCCCGTCCGTAGCTATGCGAAGGTGGAACCCACCCAACCCATTCACGCCTGTCCGCCGTAGCTTTAGCGAAGGAGGGGGCAACGACAAGGAACTCCCTAAAATTTTTGTTTGACTAAATGAGTAAAATTTCATATACTAACTATTGATAAGTGATGATTTTAATACTATACAACTATAATAGTAAAACTATACGAATATGTCAAACGAAAAATCCATAATTAGCGGGAATATAAAAAAATACCGAAACAAGCTCGGTATTTCTCAAGATGTGCTTTCAAAAAGGGCAAATCTTGCTTTTCATACGATTGCAAAAATAGAAGCTGGCTCTACTCCCAATCCAACCATTGATACTGTTAAAAAAATAGTGGACGCTCTCGGCGTTTCGCTTGATGATTTAATGAAATAAAAATTATGGCAAAGATTAAAAATTTACCAAAACATGAACAACCTCGTGAAAAGTTGATTGAAAAAGGCGTTGAAAATTTGCGAGATGGCGAGTTGATGGCTATTTTGCTTAGAACTGGAATTAAAGGAAAAAATGTTTTAAAAGTGTCGGAAGAAATATTGAGCAAATTTCCCAAGAAAAAACTTCTATCTCTTGATTTTCAGGAGTTGTCAAAAATAAAAGGAATTGGAGCGGGAAAAGCATGTTTGCTTTTGGCGGCTTTTGAATTGACAAAACGGGCTTTGGATGTTGAAGATAATAATTTACCGATGATTAATTCGGCCAAAGACGCGGTGGCCCAGCTTCAGGAGTTAAGAACAGCCAAAAAAGAGCATTTTGCTGTTTTATATTTGAACGCGCGCAATCAGTTAGTTTGTAAAGAAACAATTTCAATCGGAACGCTTAACGCAAGTTTGGTGCATCCGCGGGAAGTTTTTAAGCCGGCGATTGATTGTTTGGCGTCAAATATTATATTAGCGCATAATCATCCGAGCGGGGATGTAGAGGCAAGCGAGGAAGATATAGAACTAACCAGAAGAATTAAAAGAGCGGGCGATATAATCGGCATAGAAGTAATTCAGCACATAATTATAAGCAATAATAATTATAAAATAATTGAATAATATGAACAATAAAGAACAAAAATTTTATAGCATTCTTCAGGATTTGTTTGTGGGCGCCAAGCTTGAGGGCGAAAGCGGATATGTGAACTTGATGAATATTAAAACTGAGTATTTTAAGAGAATTGAAAAAAACTTAAAATCGGAAGTGAAGAAAAAATTTGGAAACGAAGAGCCGGAAGATTTATATGACAAGTTGTATTCTTTTTTTGACTCATACATCAGCGATGGCGGCGCTATTTTCTTTTCTTCCACGCCTGTTTATAAAAATATTTATTCTAAGGTATATTCGGATAGAGAGGACACTGCTTTGTTTTGGAAAACAGCAAAACTTTATTATGTTAAATCAGAGGCAAATTATAAATCAATAGACAATCTGCAATTGCACGGCGAACCGGAAATTGCTTTTGATTTTCACTTTGACGCCTCGCTTTTGAAACACAAACAAGCCAATGAAAAAAAAGAATTGGATTTTTATTTTACCGGCGTTAAGCCGAGAAAAGGGAAAAAGGTGATTAAGTTTCATGTATTGTACAAAAATGATAATAAATACACCGCGCTTGAAGAAAAATTGAAAGCAAAAGGCAAGGATGCGGTAATCAAAAATTTATTTAATGAAATTGAAAAAATGCCAAGCGGGATTATTTTGAAAAATGAAGGGATTGATTTGGCGAAAATAAATTTCAAAGGAGACAAGGGAAACGCGAAAGCGGAGTTTGTTGTCAGCGAAAACAAAAATACTAAGTCCAAAATAGAAATTATCCCGGCAGTTGTCGGCGAAAAAGAGATTGAAAAATACTTGCGGTTAAAAGGAATTAATTTAAGCGAGGAAGAAATTCAAAAAGCATACAGAGTTTATAAAAAACAGACTGAGATTGATTATTTTATACACAAAGACGCCAAGGGATTTTTGCGCGAGCAGTTTGATTTGTTTATTTATCAATATTTAGCAAATGATTTGGATAGCTTGTTTAAGCAGGAAGATCTGGATAGGATTAAAAAGTTAAAAGAAATTGCTTATCAGACAATTGAATATATCGGGAATTTTGAAGATGAGTTGAAAAAAATGTGGCTCAAGCCGAAATTCGCGCGCAAGTCAAATTATGTCTTGACGATTGACAGGCTGGCGGATAAAACCGGCGGAATGAAAGTAATTGAAAAAATAATCGGCCATAAAAATTTTAAAGAGCAAATAGCCGAGTGGATTGATCTTGGAATTGCGCAAAAAGATTTTAATAAAAAAGAGATTTTGGCAAAAGATAAATTAAGCGATAAGTGGAGTAAGCTGCCAATTGATACAAAATTTTTCAAAGATCTGGAAATTGAGATTATAGGTTTGTTTGATAATCTGGATGAAGCGCTGGACGGGCGGCTTATCAAATCTGATAATTTTCAAGCGCTTAATACGCTTTTGCCGAAATACAAAGGCGAAGTGCAGACAATTTATATTGACCCGCCGTTTAATACTAATTCCTCACCAATAGCATATGTTAACGACTATAAAGATAGCTCATGGCTTACTTTAATGGAAAATAGACTGGATATTTCAAGACATTTTTTAAAAAATAACGGAATTAATATAACGGCGATAGACGATGTTGAATTGCGTTATATTACTACATTACAAGATAATGTTTTTGGAAAAGATAATTATATTACAACTATAGCTTCAGAATGTAATCCTCAAGGAAGAGTAGCAAATAAAGTATCACAGACAAGTGAATATCATGTTATTCATGCAAATAATAAAGAAGCAATAGATAAATTATATGTAAAAAAGTTAGAAATAAAGAAGCCCTCATCGCTAAAAAGAACAGGCACTAATTCTAGGAGAGAAGAAAGACCTAACCGTTATTATCCGATCCTGCTAAAAAAAGATAAAATCTATATGATTGAGGTTGGAGAATACGAAAAAATCTACAACAAAACAAGTTTAATTTTTGATGATAATTTTATCAATAGTCTTAATGATAAATACACAAAATTAGGATATAATTTTATATTACCGCTAGGAGTAAATGGAAAAAAATTAGTGTGGCAAAGGACATTTAGGAGAGTACAAATCGAAAAAGATACTTATATTGTAAAAGATAAATCAATTTTTACACCCACATTTGAAATCGAAATACCTAAAACTCTTTGGAAACATCCTCTTTTTTCAAATCCGGAATATGGAAGTGAATACTTGACCAATATGCTTGGGCATTCTGAATTCGAAACACCAAAAAGTTTTTACACAATAATGCAATTTTTAACTATGGTAGAAGGCGGAGGTTATTATTTAGATTATTTTGGCGGTTCAGGAACGACTGCTCAAGCAGTTATAGAATTGAATAAACTTGAGGATGAAATCGAAAGAAAATATTTAATATTTGAAATGGGTGAATATTTTTATTCAGTCATAATCCCAAGATTAAAAAAATTGTGTATATCAAATAAATGGAAAACGGGACTACCGATTAACATGGATGGTTCATCGCAATTTTTCAAATATTACGAACTTGAACAATATGAAGATGTGTTGAAAAATGCATGTTATCAGCCGACAGATAAAAGATTAGAAAATATCAATTTAAAATTGTCTGGGTTTAAGAATAAAGAGGAGAAAGATAACAAAACAAAGGAAGTAAATCAAGCTTTTGCAATATCTGAGAAACAAGCAAAGGATGGAATGGAAATTGATTTTAAGAAAGAAAAAGCCAGATTCACTTTTGAAAAACTTTATCCTGATGTTGATATTGTCGAAACAATTTCTAATCTTGAAGGCAAAAAAATTAAAAAAATCCTGAAAGACAAAGTTGTATTTGCCGATGACACCGAGATTGATTTAAATAATTTGGATTTTGAGAAACACAAAAATTTACAGAAATTAATTTATTGGTAATATGATTATACTTGAAAAAATAATTGATAATAAAAAAGATATTTTAGATATTCCTTTTGAATGGCAGTATCGGGATACGGAAAATTTTGGTTTGGACTGGAAACTTTTTGACTATCAAAAAAAAGCGCTTGATAAGATTATCACAGTGCTTTTTCTTACATACGAAGGGTTTGGTGATGGAAAAATTGAGGAGAATAGAAAAAATATGCTGAAATATTATCAAGAAGAAGGGTTGGATAATAATTTGAGAGACAGTTTAAGCATCAAAAAAGAAGATGAAAATTTCAAATTTTTATCCGAATACTACAAGCCGGAAAACAACAAAATAGATCTGAAAAATTATTTGAATCGCGCTTGTTTTTGGATGGCGACTGGCAGCGGCAAGACTTTGGTAATGATCAAGCTTTTGGCAGTTCTTGCCGATTTGATGAATAAAAATTTAATTCCCAAAAAAGATGTTTTAATCCTTGCGCCGAAAGAAGATATTTTGAATCAGATAAAAAGCCATATTGATAAATTCAACAAAGGCAATGAGATTAAAATTAAGCTGTGGAATCTGAAACAATGGGAAAGAATAAAAAACCAACAAACGCTTGTTAATAAGGATGAAATTAATGTTTTTTATTATCGCGCTGATGTAATCGGAGATAAGGACACGGTGGCAAAAAATAAAGAAGGCCAAAGAATTGATTATAAGAGCATTTACAATAATGGAAACTGGTATTTAATTCTTGACGAAGCGCACAAAGGCGAAAAAGATACCTCAAAAAGACAGCAATATTTTGTCGCTCTTACTCAAAATGGTTTTTTGTTTAATTTTTCCGCTACTTTTACCGATGAACTTGATAAAGCAACTACGATTTTTGATTATAAACTTGATACATTTTTGCGCGAGGGATACGGCAAAAAAATATATGTGCCGGATTCAAATTTCGCCAGTTTTACCAGAGGAGATGAATTGTCGGAAAAAGACCAGAGAGATATTATTTCGCAAACACTAATCCTGTTTTCTCTTATCAAAAAGAGAGCAAGCAAATTAAAGAAAATAAGCGAAAAATTATATCATCATCCGCTGCTTATTACATTAGCCCATAGCGTAAATATTGAAGACGCGGATTTGAAAGTATTTTATACTCAACTGGCTGAAATCGCCCGCGGAAATTTTGATTTTGCTACGGCCCAAAAAAATCTGGCGGAGAAAATAGAAAATAATGATGAATATTTGTTTCAATTGGGAGAACTAGACGCCGCCCTTGCCGGCGAAATAAGAAATTTAACCGAAGAAGAATTTTTTAAGCAGATATTTAACACTAAAAACAGATCAAATATAGAAATAGTAAAGTTTAAAAATAACACCAGAGAACTGGCTTTTAAATTAAAAATCGCAGATAAATATTTTATGTCGATTGTGGCAAGTGATATTGTGAAATGGGAAGATAATGTATTGGATGGCTATGAATTCGGGAAAGTGATTGATGATAGTTTTTTTGATAATATTGACGATCGCGGAGATATAAATATTTTATTGGGAAGCAGGATATTTGCCGAAGGGTGGGATACAAATCGTCCGAATATAATCAATTTTATTAATATTGGCGTAAGCGAAGAAGCGAAAAAATTTGTTTTACAATCAATCGGCAGGGGAATTAGAATTGAACCGATGCAGCATAAAAGGAAAAGATTTGAAAATATAAATAAGGGCAGTTTGTCAAGCGAAGAGATTAGCCAAATTAGCAAAAACAACAGTTTGATAGAAAGCTTGTTTGTTTTTGCGACCAATAAAGAGGTGGTAAAAAATATTCTGAAAGACTTACAAGAACAAACAGAGTCCGATTGGATAACAATTAAAGATATACAAAAAAACGAATCTATCAATGAAAAAGATCTGCCAATATTTATACCGGTATTCAAGGATGGTGTTTTGAACGATCGTCCGTTTTGGATAGGCGAAAAAGAAAAAATTGCGTTAAGCGAATATATAAGCAACACAAGCCCAAAAACATTGCTTCTAAAAAATGGAATAAAGGTTAGAACAATTAATAAGCTTAAAAGTCCAAAATATTTAAAAGTGGTAGTCAAGAGAAGAAAAAAATCAATAGAGAATACTTTGCTTACCGCGAATAGTTTTTTTAATGAAAGAACAAAAGAAATAGATAAAATCAAAATTCTTGACGGTGAAATATCTCATTATAAAGAAGTAAAAACAAGTCTGTCAAAAGAAGAAGTAAAAAAATTGACAGTTGAAATAGCAGAAATTTTAAAACCGAGAAAAACCGAAGAAGAAATTGATAAATTATTTGATGCAGGAAAAATTGATAAAAAAAGATATAAAGAATTAGTTAAAGATGCGAATAAAGGGAATTCAGGGTTTGAAGTAATAGGCAATAGAGTAGATTTTAGTTTGTTGAAAGAACATTATTATGCGCCAATCTTGCATAGAAAAAATACAAAACATTTTCAACATATAATAAAAGTTGAAAGTGAAATTGATTTTATTAAAGATTTAATTGAATATTTTAAAAAAAGTAATAATAAATTGAAGAAATATGATTGGTGGTATTTTTCTAAATTAGACGAAGCGACTGATGCGATTAACATCCCATATTTTTGCGAAGATGCCGGCGGATACAGAACATTTAACCCTGATTTTATTTTCTGGCTGAAAAAAGATAATAAATACCATATTAAGTTTATAGACCCAAAAGGAGTAGAGCATGTAAAAAACCCGATTGAAAAAATAAGAGGCTTTGAGGATTTTTTATCTGATTACACAAAAATTAAAGAAAAAAAGATTGATTCTTTTGAACTTTTTTATTATCACGATGAAGAGCCGGAAGCGGAAGAATCGTATAAAAAATATTGGACTGATGATTTTGATAAGATATTTTTAGTATAAAAAAATGACTGATAATATAAAAATAACATCCGGGAAAGGGTTTAAATTTATAACGAATTTTTTAATTCATGAAACCAGAGAACAAAAAATAATTCTTGATTTTAAATATATTCCCAATAAAGATGGCGCCTTACACCATATTACTTTAGAAATAATAAAGTATTCTAAGAAACCATCTCAAAATTGGGAACAGGCAGAAATCAATAAAGTTATCCTTTCGTCAGATAAACCACATTATAGTTTAATCAAATTGATAAATGCCATAAAAGCTCAAAAGGATTTATATCAAAGAACCAATTCAGAAGTAGTAATTTTAGATCCCGATGAGGCAGATTTATTTAAACAAATAGGAGCTGATAATGTAAACTTTATAACAAAAATTTTACAGTCTTTTCAATCGAAAGAAGCTCGGGAATTATTATTGAAGGTCAATGAAAAAGAACTCAACAATTTGTTTGTTTCAATAAAACATGCGAAAAACAAACAGGCACTTTTTCAGCTTGAGCAGTTAATGCGAGATACTGTAAATGAAGAACAATTTCAAAGTTGGATAAAAACCAATACATGGGTTTTTGGTACTGAATACATAAAAAGATTTGATACCCGAAAAATTGGTATTCATTCTCAAGCTGATTTTATCGTAGAAAGTCTTGATGGTTTTACTGATTTAGTAGAATTAAAAAAATCTGATTTTAATCTTTTTGAAAAAGATATGAGTCGAAATTGCTACTACCCTTCAAAAGATTTGTCGCAAGTTATAGGTCAAGCGATTCATTATATAAAAGTTATGGAAGATCACAGAGCAATCTTAAAGGAAGACGATGATTTAGAAGTATTAAAACCTAGAGTCAAAGTAGTTATTGGAAGGTCTGTTGATTTGGCTCATGACGAGAAAAAAGCGTTGAGATTATTAAATGCTACATTGCATGGTATTGAAATTATTACATATGATGAAATTTTATCTAGAGCGAAAAAAATAATTTCAATTTATGAGGAGATATAAATAGGTGGCGCGCCAATGACCCTCCAAAAGCGGGCAGGAATTAGCAAAGCCTCAAACCTTGCCAAAAAAATAAGATGAAATTAACTAAAATAAAAATATGGATCACAAAAATCACAACCAACATAGCCAACATAGCGATATGGAAATGAATATGAATATGGATATGAAAATGGACCACTCCTCCGCCAAGGCTTCGGCGGGCAAACACGCCGGACATTCCACAGCGATGTTTAAAAAGAGATTTTATATATCTTTGCTTTTAACCGTTCCTGTTCTCGCTCTTTCCCCGCTTATCCAACATTTTTTAAATTTTTCATTAACTTTCGCCGGAGACAAATATTTATTGTTTTTAATTTCATCAGTTATTTTTTTCTACGGTGGTTGGCCGTTTCTCAATGGCGCTAAAAATGAAATAAAGAGCAGAGCGATCGGCATGATGACGCTTATCAGCTTGGCTATCAGCGTCGCGTATTTTTACAGCTTCGCGGTGGTCTTTGGCTTGGCTGGCGAAATATTTTTTTGGGAATTGGCGACTCTGATTGACATTATGCTTTTAGGGCATTGGATTGAAATGAAGTCGGTTATGGGCGCGTCAATGGCTTTGGAAAAACTTTCCGCCCTTATTCCCGACAACGCGCATTTATTAAAAAACAAAGACACTGTTGAAATAAAGACAAGCGAATTAAAAGACGGCGATATTATTTTGGTAAAACCAGGAGAAAAAATCCCCACTGACGGAATTATCTTGGACGGAGAAAGTTTTGTCAACGAATCAATGCTCACGGGAGAAGCCAAACCCGTTTCTAAGGCCAAAGGCAGTAAGGTAATCGGCGGTTCGATTAATGAAGATGGTTCATTGCAAATAGAAGTTAGGGGCGTAGGCGGTAATTCTTATCTTTCTAAAGTAATAAATTTAGTTAAACAAGCCCAAGCGTCAAAATCAAAAACGCAAGCATTGGCGGATAAAGCCGCTTTTTGGCTCACAATTATCGCCATTGGGTCGGGTGTTGTTACTTTTTTTAGTTGGCTTTTTGCAGGACAGGATGTTGCTTTTGCCATAGAGAGAGCAGCCACGGTATTGGTTATCGCTTGTCCGCACGCCTTGGGTTTAGCAATTCCTTTGGTGGTGGCGATTTCAACCACGCTTTCGGCTCAAAACGGACTTTTGATTAGAAACCGCACCGCCTTTGAAAATTCCAGAAAAATTTCAACTATTGTTTTTGATAAGACCGGCACTTTGACCAAAGGAACTTTCGGCGTTAAAAATATTTTTTCATTAAACGATAAATATTCAGAAAATGATTTGCTTCAACTTTTCGCCGGCTTGGAAAATAATTCAGAACATCCAATCGCCAAGGCGATTGTGAAAACCGCTAAAGATAAAAATGTTTCTTTACCGAAGGTGGATAAATTTAGAGCCATAAAAGGCAAAGGCGCAGAAGGCATAATTAAAGGCAAAAAAATCAGTGTTGCCAGTCCTGGATATATTAAAGAACTTGGGCTTAATATTCCTGAAAACCTGAAAAATACTGAAGGAACGCTGGTATTTTTAGTTGTTTCGGAACAAGAAAAAAATATTTTAGCCGGCGCTGTCAATTTAACCGATACTATTCGCGAGGAATCTTTTGAGGCGATAAAAATTCTTAAAAAAGAAGGGATAAAAACATGGATGCTCACGGGAGATAATGAAAACTCGGCCAAAAGCGTTTCAGACGCGTTGGGACTTGACGGTTATTTTGCCGGAGTTTTGCCTGATCAAAAACAAGAAAAAATCAAAGAATTGCAAAGCAAAGGTGAATTTGTGGCAATGGTCGGTGATGGAATAAACGACGCGCCTGCTTTGGCTCAAGCTAATGTGGGAATTGCCATTGGCTCCGGAACTGATGTCGCGGCGGAAACCGCTGATATTATTTTGGTCAATAGCAACCCCAAAGACATTTCCTCGCTTATTCTTTTTGGCAAAGCAACTTACAGAAAAATGATTCAAAATTTGGCTTGGGCTACAGGATATAATGTTTTTGCCATTCCTTTGGCAGCTGGAGTTTTAGCCGGCTATGGAATTTTGCTTTCTCCCGCAATCGGCGCGGTTTTGATGTCCTTGAGTACGGTAGTGGTAGCGATTAACGCCAAACTGTTAAGGGTCAAAAAATAATCAATTTAATTTAAAAATATGTGTTTGGGGGAAGGCCCCGAAGGAAAGCCTTTGGCTTCCGACGGGGTAAAAATTTTTGCCCTTTTGCGATTAAGAAAAGAGCGTTTCCGCTTTTCTCTTAATCAGAGAAAAGCGGAAACGCACCTCATTATTATTCTGTATTTTCTTTGAAAAAAGTTCGGATTTCATTCAGAAGAGCGAGCAGCTAAATTTGAACTTAACTTTAATACCCCAAGCAGGACGGTTAGAACTTTTATCGCCAAGAAGGCGGTTTTTATGCTAATATAAAATATATGAGCAAAAAATTTTTAATTTTTATACCGATTGTTATTGTTACAGGAATTGTAGTCTGCCTTACGGTATTTCAGCCGGATGAAGCGCTAACTCCCAGTATTAATAGTTTTAAAGAATTTGGCAATGAATTAGAAAAAGCTGAAAAACCTCTTCAAACAATAAAGCTTTATTATTATAACCCTGATTTAGATAAAGATGAGACGGATAATGTTCTTTGCAGCAAGAAAGGGCTTGTGGCGGTAGAGCGTAAAATCCCAGTTACCAAAACGCCGATTCAGGATGCTATAAAGCTTTTGCTTCTCGGAGAGCTGACTAACGAAGAAAAAGACCAAGGGGTTACTACTGAATATCCTTTAACCGGGCTTTCATTAAAAGGAGCTTCTCTAAAAGAAGGAATTTTAACGCTTGAATTTAACGACCCCAATAACAAAACTGTTGGCGGTTCATGCCGCATAGGGATATTATGGTTTCAGATTGAAGCTACGGCAAAACAGTTTCCTCAAATTCAAGAGGTTAAGTTTATGTCCGAGGAACTTTTCCAGCCTTAAAATTAGAAATCTTTTATTCAAATATTTAACAAACAAGTTCTAACAAAGTCCGTCCCCCGGAGCAGGGGGATTTTTTTATTGAAATTTTTTTGTGGCAATTTGGAGAGTTGGCTGTTAACCAATTGGTCGACCCCGTTCTCCGTTTCGGAAGAAGGCGCCGAGGAGCTTCGAATCCGACCCCGGGAGCCAAAAAGAAAAACTATCTCACGAAGAGATAGTTTTTCTTTTTGTTTCAGAGGATTCAGCGGAGTTCAAAGCTTTATTCAGGCAATTTAGTTAAATGATTCAACCGCCTATATTACTATTATTCTTATGGTGGTGCGATAGGTATTGATTCCAGTGATCAATATAAAAAGTTGACAAAAAATGAAAAATAGTTAAAAATATAACCACAAATAGTTCCTTGCCAACCCAAAATTTATAAGGAGGTTTATTTATGAGTAATTTTGATTATTTAAAAACTGACAAGTTCCCTTGGGAGAATGCGACTGATACATCAAAATCTCTATTTCCCGCAATAAAAAAAACTGAGTTCTTTGACTTTGAAAAGTTCACTCGAGATTTATCTGAGAAAAAATTAGAAAAAAATCTAGAACGAATCTATGGAAATAGCACATTACCCAAACTTAATTTTGATAGCAGCGCTCTTAGTCCCGCCTTTTCGGTAAGCGACAGAATAAGTGTTACGGAAATAGATGAAACTTATGATGACGAGGAAGACGACTGGGAGGATAAAATGCCGTCTGTCTGTTCAGTTGTTTCTTTAGTTGCTAGTTTTTTCTGCCCTTTTCTTTTGCCGGTTGCAGCCCTTGTAATAGGCAATGATGCCCAGAAACGCACTCAAAGATCAAAGGCAAAAAGGATTGCCAAAAAAATTACAAACTTAGATACAGATTTTTTACTTGATGTTGGTCAGGAAAGAAGAGATTTAAAGGGTGCTCGGCTAACTCACACTTTTACCGTAGATGAATCAACAAGACCATGTTTATTTGGAAATTTCAATACGGGAGTAGTAACAGAAGAAATAGATTATAGAACAGGAAAAATTAAAAGAAATATTGATGTAATATAAGAAAGGAGGCCGAAATGAATAATCTACCTATTATTTCCCCAAATCGTTTTTTATCGTCTTATGATGTTGTTGAAGAAAATCCTCTTTCCGTTATCGCCAAACAATTTCCAGAGAGCGCTATCGCCTTGATGGATAGATTGTCAATTAGACAGCGTGAAACGAGCATAGCTTTAGCCAGGGCAACTTCTCTGGCCGATATAGCACAATCACATTGTGCCACTATTGCTTCAGCAGTGCATGCTCGCCCTGACATGGATCATTTTCGAGCTACAACCATAGATACCGAAGGAACAACCGGTTTTTTCTTCGGCAGATCGGAAAGACGTTTTAGAAAAATAACTACACAATTGGATATGTGGTGAATACACATTTCTTAAATACTCACCCCCTTATCAGTATCTAGCTGATAAGGGGTGTTTTTTTATTTCAACTAAAATTTTTATTCTAAAAAATAAGTTCTGATATTTTCATTGGCTAGGCTGTTTTTTTGCTATTTAAAATATACGCATTTTGGCGCAAATCGGGAATTTTTTTAATATTCGCTTAATCGGACCATCCTCTATATTTCAGCGGATTCAGCGGCATCTGAAAAATTATTCAGGCAATTTTACTCTTGATTTATCAGGGTGAAAAATGGTAGAGTAATGGTAGGAATAAGCGATAAGGTAAAGGAAAAATTAATAAATCAGTAAACCCCGGAAGAAATGCGCCGCCCTTATGAATAAAAATTTAAGATTGCCAAAGTCAGTTTTTTTGTTTGATTAAAATTGAGAAGAAAAGTTAAAATTAGGATAAATAATTTATTTATTGAATTTATAATGAAAAAATTTATAAATAAACAAATAAAAATAATTGCCAAAGGAGCAGTGTGTTTATTATTCTTTTTATTATTATTAATGCCAATCAATTTGACGCAAGCCGGCGATTTGGCAAGCAGACTAGATGGAAAGATTTTATTGCAAGTAGAATCAAGAGGCGAGGCTTGGTATGTTAATCCCGAAAACGAGAAGAGATATTATCTCGGCAGGCCAGTTGACGCTTTCCAAGCAATGCGCGAATTGGGTTTAGGAGTCTCCAATAAAGATTTTGATTCATGGAACGGCAAAGCGCCGAGCAGATTGTCGGGAAGGATTTTATTGAAAGCAGAAGACAACGGGAAAGCGTATTATGTTAATACTGTTGATTTGAAAATGCACTATTTGGGCAGACCAGATGATGCCTTCCATGTAATGCGCTTGCTTGGATTGGGTATAAAAAATGAGTATTTGGAAGAAATTATTCCTGCCAGCATCCAACAAAGAAATATAATTATTGAGCAGGAGATAGCTGATAAAGATGTGGCTGAAGACAAGAAAGATTCAAATGCTACTGATTTGGAATGGCAAATACACGACTTGATAAATAAAAAACGGATAGCGAGCGGAATCCCGACTATGAAATGGAGTAATACAATAGCGCGAATAGCTCGCGCTCATAGCGAGGATATGGTGGCAAAAGATTATTTGGAGCATAAAGACCCGGAAGGATGTGACGAGAATTGTCGTTTAGATAAAAATAATTATCGGAACGAACATGTAAACCAATATTTAGGATCGGAGTATAGCTACAAATTAATTTATCCGAATGGAGTGATTGCCCAGTACGCCACAATAGATGAAATAGCTGTATCCAATGTTGATAAGTGGAAAAAATTTGACTATATGTTAAATCCGTATCTTGTTTACGAGGGAATCGGAACAGCTGAAAATAAAGACAAATTAATTTACATTACCTCAATGATGGTTATACCTTTGACAACGGTTGAACAGGAGCAGGAACTTAAAGAATTTATTGCCACAATTATTGATCAAGAAGACGATACTTTGATTAAAATTAAGAAAGTTTACGACTGGATAACCATGAATATAGATTATGATATTGCCGGTTATTTAACTAATCCTCAGTCGCCAGAAAATTATATTTCTTGGCAGGTATTTAAAAATAAAAAGGGAATATGTCAGGGTTATTCAAATTTATTTGCTTTAATGTTGCATTATACAGGCATATCAGCGGAAGTTATCAGTGGAACAGCGGATAACGGCGAAGGACATGACCGCCATGCATGGAGCAAAATAGTGGCCGAGGGGGAAGATTTATATTTTGACACAACATGGAGCGCCGGCTATGTGCAAGATAATGAATTTACCAGACAAACTTCAGGCATTTACTATTTATTGCCGAAAAAATGCATAATAGTTAATCACGCCGAAGAAGGGGAGAATAAAATGACCAGCGAGGAGCAAAAAAAATACGTTGAAGAAAATATAGCTCTATTTGACGCCCGCTGCCCGTTGTTGCGAGATGTGATTTTGAATAAATAAAGCTTTAAAATAACCCATTAATAAATATATGAAAACACAATTTATAATTTTCTTGATTTTTATTTTTATTTTAGGATTAATGCCGATTAATTTTTCTAATGCAGCGGATTTAGCGAGCAGACTAAAGGGAAGAATTTTACTTCAAGTTCAAAGCCACGGTGAAGCTTGGTATGTCCATTCTGACACCGGAGAAGGATATTATTTGGGCAGACCAGACGATGCTTTTCGCGTCATGAGGGAATTAGGATTGGGAATATCCAATAAAGATTTTGATTCTTTTAAGGGCGCGGCACCCAAAAGATTAAGCGGCAGAATATTGCTTAAAGTTGAAGACAAAGGCAAGGCCTATTATATTAATCCCATTGATTTGAAGATGCATTATTTGGGTCGCCCCGCCGACGCGTTTGAAATAATGAGAAAATTAGGCGTTGGGATATCAGATGCCGATTTTTCTGAAATACCTATTGCCGGAGAAGGCAGTATTGCCGCGGAAGGAAACACTACTTTATTAAAATCATATCGCCTTTTAGTGTTCACCAAAATTAATGGCGCTTGGCCGACCAAAGACGGCGGCTATATCGTTTCCGGCACGACTGATCCCAATATTATGTTTATTCCGCCGGACGGATTTACGGCCAAGCTTGATCAACAAGGAAATATTCAATGGCTTAAATTTTTGAAAACCGCAAACTCCGCCGGAGACGGAAATCCTTTGGGCGATGAAGATGTCCAGTCTATCATTGAATTGAAAGACGGCGGATATTTAATGGCTTCCAAGGTGTGGGGTTTTATTAAATCCGAGGAATGGAGCACGGATGATATTGAGCTGAATAAAATAATGCTTACCAGATTAGACAAGGACGGCAATATGATTTGGAACAAGTCTTTCGCCGCGTTCGTGGAGGACGCGAAAAATTCTTTATTGGAAACCGATGACCGCGGCTTTTTATTTTACGCGAATATCCTTGATTTGGATCCGGATGAAAGAGGAGAGGACGCGGATGTTTATCTTGATCAGCCTTACGCCTCGCTTAAAGTTTTTAAATTGGATCAGGACGGCAATCTTCAATGGTCAAAGAATATTAAAAATTTTATTGCTCGCGGCAATGACTCTCTCTTAATTCCGACGCCGGACGGCGGCTATGCCTTGGCGGGAAATTTAACGGAGATAAATCCGGAAAAGGAGCTGCCTTATAATTTTGATACTTATCCGGGATTGGCTAAATTTGATAAAAATTTTAATTTTGAATGGGCAAAGAGCCTTGAAAGCACGCCTCTGGAAATGGCGGCGGCCATTCCCAAGCCGGGCGGCGGGTTTGAACTGGGTTGGAAAAAAGTGCGGCAAGCAGCCAGTATCATCCGCGGCCTTGTTCAAACTCAAGATAACGGCTATCTTGTTTTAGGAAATTTGTCAGGGGCATTGTCTTTGATAACAGACAGCCAGGATTTAAAATCAGGGATGAAAGGTTATTTGATAGGGTTTAAATTTGATTCTTCCGGCAATATGGAATGGGTTAAAAAAATATCTTTGGGGTTTAATGAGTTTAGCATGCCGATGACGGATTTTTCCATTTCCTTGACAACTGACAATGATATAATGATTGCCGGCCCCATCACTTGGGCTGATGAAGATTATCAAGCAAAAGTTCAATACAATAATGAGCAAATTAAATTGTATAATGAAAAATACGGCGAAGCCGAAATGTCAAAAGAAGACAATGAAAAAACCGAAGAGTCGCGGCAGGATTATAAAAAAGTTCTGGCGGTTATCAAGAGCACTCAAGACAGTTTTCGCGCCGGTATTTTTATGATGAAAACCGATCAGGAATTAAATATCAGCTGGGCAAAAATAATTAATCCGCAGCGGGGGGCGGTTAACTATGTTTTAAAGCCGACTCCGGACAACGGGGCAATCATCGCCGGCGAATATGAAACCGAGGTGGTTAAATCGGTTATATTAAGCAGTATAACTTATTATAAAGACGGTTTTTTAATGAAATTGGACGCTAGCGGCAATGTTAAAAATAATGTTGATTGGGTCGCGGATTATAATGAAAAAATCATCACGGAAATAATGACGCCTTACGCGGTTTCCAACGATTTGAGCGCGCAAGCAGAATCTTATTCAATCAATTTAACCAATCGCAATCCGGAATTTTCTTTTTATAAAAATGCCAAGACTTCCGTTTATGCTCCTTTCGCGAGCTATAAAGATCTTTTACCTCCTCAAGCGCCCTTGGTTTCCGCTTATGATACCCCGCTTCAAAATTCAACCGGCGCTTCAACCGCGGCAAGAACTTGGCCGCAAATTAATTACGAGAAAGCGATTCCGTCCGAACTGGTTAACGACAAGAGCCGGACTGTTCACGGCGAGCTTCTGCCGATTTTAAATCAACTTTACGATGATCAAGTTAAGATGACGGACAATATGGACGGGGCGATGCTTTATTATGTGTTTGATCGCATTATCACTCAAGACGACATAGCCGCTGTGAAAAATTATCTTGAGGGCGTTGGCTATAAAACACAGGACGAGGGGCTTTATGAATTAACGACATACAAGCCGGGTTATTTTCTGATTTTGACTTTTTCCACGAATAACGCCGATAAAGCATTTTTGAAAGTGACATATTAAAACGGCTTGACGTGTGAAATAATAATTTTTTGTGGTATAATCAATATAAGTTAAAAATAAATAATTAATTTTAAAATGAAAATTATGAACAAAAAAACATTAGGCATTATCCTGGCCGTCTTAGCCGTTGCCATTGCCGGAATGGTTTTTTTCGGCTCTAAGAAAGATTTTTTTACCGGAGAAGGCAAGGGCATCGGAGAAGCCGGGAGAAAGAGCATTATGGACGCGGCGAGAGAGCAGGGTCAAATAGCTCCCAGTAAAACAGATGCCGCCAAGGAATGCGAAAAATCAACGGAGCAAGGTGATAAAGATATGTGTTACGGGATGATGGCTTTTTATTATCGCGATGTGAGTTTTTGCAAATTAGTAAAAGATGCTGAAATAAAAGAGAAGTGTAATAAGGAAAATATTGAAGAATGGTACAACAATGCCGGGAAAGGCGCGGCGGCATCGCTATTCATGCCCGGCGGATTAATCCCAGGCGGAGCCGGAGGCGGAATTGAAGGCGTAGGAAATATTAAAAACGCGGAACCTGAAAATATTCCTTCCGATGCGTCCGGCCAATCCGGACAAATCATTGAGCCAAGCGGAAACATGACTGATGAGATTTACATAGAGGTCCTGGCCAAGTCCAGCTATTACGCGCAAAAAAGTCCGGAGCTTTTTGCTTCGCGCATAAAGGCTTTATATGAGCAGTATGGCATAACCGAAGAGGATGTTAGCGCTTACGGGGAGGAATTGAACGAAGATCCTCAGAATGCCGGAGAAATCGGGCTAAGGTATCTGCAGCGAGCGCAGGAATTGCAGGCAATCGGGGAATAGGAAAACGAACGCGAGAGTCAGGTTTTGCGATGAAGCGAAGTGGAAAAATTAAAATCATTAAACAGTTTAAGCAAAAGCTCGCTATCAATAGCGAGCTTTTGCTTGCGATTATAACGCGGAAAATCAGAAATAATTTATGTTATTCGCGGCTTTTGGCAATATCAAAAATTTAACCTCTCCCGTGGATTATTTAATCCAAAATAACACAATGTTCGGAACAATGCGGATCAATACTTACCCTTGATTTATCAGGGTGAAAAATGGTAGAGTGATTATATAAATAAGAAATAAATAAATTTTATGCACCACGATATTGAAGCGGATTATAAAGAAGCATGCCAAAATGAAGAAAAGCAATGCCGGCATTGCGATAGTTTTCAAAACGGCTATTGCAAAGAATTGGAGCAGAAAGTGCTACCTGTGGGGCATTGTGATTTTTTTAGGTCGGTGTAGGGGGGGGGATTAATAAATATATGCCAATACAAAAAACGAACAAAAAATTAAAGCTAAAACATACGACTATAAGGGCGCGAAGAGAAAAAAATTAATCAATAGGTTTGCTCGCAGATAAAAATGTGGATAAGTATTGTAAAAATGGCTTAAACAAGCCATTTTTTATTACTTGACAGTCATGTTTTAGTCATATATAATATAGTTATATGATAAAAAGTATCACTCCAAAACAAAAAAAAGTCTTAGAAATTATATATAATAATATAGAATTAACAGGCTTTCCTCCTACTTTAGCCGATTTAAAGAATGAATTAAATGTATCATCCAATCAGGCGGTTTTAAATTATTTAGAGACTCTTGAAAAAAAAGGGTATATTGAACGGGTAGAAGGGCAGGCAAGGGGAATAAAAATAATGCCATTAGGTTATAAAATTTTAAATAAAGATCAACTGGTTCCTGTGGTTGGCGAAAGCGCGGCTGGCCCTTTTTTTGAAACGTTAGAAGCTACACAATTTAATTGGACAACATTACCCGGAGAAGTTTTAAATAACAAAAAAATTAAACAATCCGAAGAAGTTTTTATTATTAAAGTTCGCGGCGACTCAATGATTAATGCAGGCATAAATGATGAAGACATGTTGTTGGTTAAAAAAACTAGAGAGTTTAAGTCAGGCGATATTGTTGTTGCCAGAAGTGATGACGGCACAACTGTTAAAAGATTTGTTGCTGAGCCGGATGGACGAGCATATTTAAAGCCGGAAAATCCTGCTTATAAAAATATTCCAATTTTTGAAGAAACAATTTTTGAAGGTAAAGTTATTATAAATTTAAGTCAAATAAACCCCGCACCAAAATAATTTTAAAATCGGGTTCTTGTTTTAATAAAATTTAGCGGTGCGGGGTAAAATAAAAATATGAGCAATATAAAATTAACAAGCGAAATTTTAAATAAAATTTTTAAAGATTCGTCTATTCAATACGGCTTAAGGGAGTTTGATAATATTAGGCCTGATCAAGTGTTAGAAATTTTTGAAAAAGAAAAAGGAAAATTTTATATAAAATGTTTAAAAAGAAATAAAGATATTTTACTTGTTAATGAAGAAAAAAATATAACAAAACCCGAAGAAGCAATTCGGCAGCTTTGGATTTATAAACTTAAAAATTTTTATAATTATCCCTTAGATAGAATTGATTTAGAAAAAGACATAAGATTCGGCCATGAAATACATTCCAAAGCGGCTGACATAATAATATACAGGAAAGACAAGGAAACGCCGGTTATAATTATTGAAACTAAAAATCCTTCTGAAAAGAAAGGTCTTGATCAGCTTAAAACCTATATTAATTCCGAAGGAGCGCCGATTGGCGTTTGGTCAAACGGTATGGAAAAAGTTGTTTTATATCGGTCATACCCGAGAGAATTTCAAACCCTTAGAGACTTGCCAAGAGCTGATCAAACGATAGAAGATATTTTGGATGAAAAATTAACGCTTGCCGACCTTAAAAAAAGTTATAACTTAGTAAAGATTTTGAAAATATTAGAAGAGTTGGTTTTGGCTGGAGCAGGCGTTGATTCTTTTAATGAAATATTTAAATTAATTTACGCTAAGCTTTTTGATGAAAAAGAAGCGAAAAAACGAAAAGACAATGAGCTTTTATTCCGCCAGTCCAAAGACGCGAAAATTACTTTTGACTCAATAAACAAACTTTTTCTAGGAGCGGTTAAGGAATGGCCGGGCGTTTTTTCAGAGCATGAAAAAATAGAGCTGACGCCGAATCATTTATCAATCTGCGTGGCTGAATTTGAAAAAATAAAATTATTAGATTCTGATTTGGAAGTAATTGACGCGGCCTTTGAGCATCTTTTGCCTGATGTTGCCAAGGGTAAAAAGGGACAATATTTTACTCCAAGGCACGCAATAGATATGGCAGTAAAAATGCTTAATCCTCGGGACAGGGAATATATTATAGATCCGGCCAGCGGTTCGGGTGGATTTTTAATTCATGCTATGCGTTATGTATGGAATAATGATTTAAAGCATGCTGAAAAAAGCGTCAAGACCGATTATGCCAGAAAATATATTTACGGAATTGATTTTGATGATAAGCCGGTAAAAATTGCTCGCGCTATGATGCTTATTGCCGGCGATGGCAGATCGCATATTTTAAAGCTTAATTCCTTGAATCCAAAAGAATGGCAGGGCGATGAGGGAGAGAAAGAAAACGCAAGAGCCGAGCTTCGCCAGCGGCTTCATGAGTTTAAAGATTATGACAAAAACGTTGAGAACAAAGAAAATTTTAAACATTTTGATTTTGATATTCTTTTAAGTAATCCTCCATTTGCCGGAGAGATTCACGAAACTTCATTGCTAAGGGGGTATGAATTAGCAAAAAATGGCAAGGGGAAATTGCGAAATAAAATGGAGCGCCATATTCTTTTTATAGAACGTTCATTGGACTTGATAAGGCCGGGCGGGAGAATGGCGATTGTTTTGCCGCAAGGAGTTTTAAATAATACTAACATGGAATATGTGAGAAATTATTTATTAGAAAAAGCTAGAATCTTAGCCGTGGTCGGGCTTAATGTAAATACTTTTAAGCCGCATACCGGCACTAAAACCTCTATTTTGTTTTTAAAGAAGTGGGACGAAAAAGAAAAACCACTAAAAGATTATCCTATATTTATGGCGGTTTCCAAGAAATCCGGCAAGGACAATTCAGGGGACTATGTTTATAAAAAAGACAAAAAAGGAATTGTCCTTTACAGCCAGCAAGGCAAGAAATATTTAGACCATGATTTGGATGAGATCGCGGAGGAGTTTAGGAAGTTTGCGAAAGAGCAAAAAATTAATTTTTAAAAATAGTTATGGAGAATGTAGAAAAATTAAATGAAATTAAAGAAAAAGCCGAAGAATATTATAAATCTATTGGAGATATTTATTGTCCCTACTTAAAAAGAAATGTTAGTTTTAATGCTAAGGGCTTAGATCATATAAAGTTTAAAGAATGGGAAAAAGCGCGTTTAGCATCTGATCAATATTTACGTTTAAAATTTATTAAAGTGACTCCGGAGGTTATTGGTAATACAAATACCTTGCAAGAGTATAAGGAAACAAGATGTTTTGAGCGCCAAAAAATAAATTCTCGTTGGGAGCAGAGGATGGTTGATGTAAAATATTATGGCTTTGTAGCGATTATAAAAAAAACTAGAGTTAAAATAATTGTAAAAGAAATAGTAGGAGGAAATCCTTATTTTTGGAGCGTAATACCGTTTTGGAAATCAAGAAAAAATCCAATTGTTGGACAAATAAAAAAAATCTTCCATGAAGGAGATTTGGAAACGCAATAATATTAATATTTTTATAGGTATTTGTATGGGTACTTGTCTACGGTTTTATGATATTTAACCGTGGGAGAGCCAAAGCCCTCACAAGTACCGCATAAGTATATTAGCAAAATACAAGTAGTCTGTCAAATATAATAATTTATGCCAATATTAAACAATTTTTTTAAGCCTTTAAGATAAAATTTTAAATTTTTAAAGTTATCAACAATATGAAAAACTATATTCTTAAAATTAAATTAACCTGCTTTGACCCGAAAATCTGGCGGGAGATTGAAATTTCTGAGGAAGCTAATTTAGATGACCTGCATTTGGCGATTCAGAAAGCGTTTGATTTTTACAACGACCATCTTTATTCTTTTTTTATGGACGGGAAAATGTTGAGAAGCGAGGAGGAGTACACAATCCGCGAACCGGAAGGCGAGGCCGATCTGAAATCCGGCATGGCCAGATTTAAGGGTTTTACTGACGAGAAAAAAATGAAAGATTTAAATTTAAAAGTAAAACAAAAATTCATTTATCTTTATGATTTCGGGGATAATTTGGATTTTGAAATTGTGGTGAAAGAAATTAAAAATGTTGATAAATTATTAATCAAGCCGAAAGTTATAAATTCGCAGGGAGATGCGCCGGATCAGTATGAGATTAGAGGATGTGAGGAGTAAAAATTTTAATTAAATTATTAATATATATTCACAGTTTTTTATTGAATTGCTGTGGAGCTAAAAACATATGGGGAAAGAAAAATATTATCCACCCAAACATGCGACAGGTCAATTTCACTGCCCGCATTGTAATGTCTACGCCAAGCAGTTTTGGGCGCATATACGAGCGAGGCGTATTTGGGGAGGTACTTTTATGGACAGTTATGTCACTGATTTTAGTGAAGACCTAGACAAAAAATGGAATATTTCTAAATGTGAACATTGCGGAGACAAAATAATATGGTTGGATGAAAATATTATTTATCCTAAATTAATTATTGTAAAAAATCCCAATGAAGATTTAGATGAAGGTATAAAGGCAAATTACATGGAGGCAGCTAAAATTTTTAATGATTCGCCAAGAGCTGCGGCTGCTCTTTTAAGGTTAGCTTTGCAAAAATTATGCAAGCAACTAGGCGAAAAAGGGAAAGATATTAATGAGGATATTAAAAATTTAGTTAAAAAAGGTTTAAATCCGCAAATACAAAAATCTTTAGATATATTAAGAATAAACGGGAATAATGCTGTTCATCCAGGAGAAATTAATCTTGAAGAAAATCAAGAAAAAGTTTTAAAACTTTTTTCTTTGTTAAATTTTATAGCGGAAAAAATGATAACTGAGTTAAAAGAAATAGATAATTTTTATAATGATCTGCCTAAGAATTCTAGAGAATCTATAGATAAAAGGGATGGCAATACAGAATCATAATTTATGACCTACTCAATAATCCAAAAATCAAAATTAGAAGAAACAAAACGATTTGATGCTGAATATTATCAGCCGGAGTATTTGGCGGTGGAAAAAAAATTAAATTCAATTAAAACTAAAACAATTCATGAAGTTGCTAAAAGCGTTGTAAATTTTGGCGCGTATTCATTATGCAACTCTATTCAATGGCAAGACAGCGGAGTTCCTTATTTAAATGTCCAAGATATAAAAGAAGGATATATTAATTTAGACGATACAAAATTTATAAGCGAAAAAGTAAATGAGATTTTAGAAAAATCAAAAGTTCAAGAAGGTCAAGTTATTTTAACTATGGCAGGGACTATCGGTAATGTTGCAGTAGCGCATAAAATTCCTTTAAAGGTAAATTCAAATCAAGCAACTGCAAAAATTACATTTAAAAAAGACATATCACCATATTTTATAACAGCATTTTTAAATTCGTATTACGGGAGAAATCAAATAATACGGGAAATTGTTAGCAGTGTTCAGCCAAATATTTTTCTTTTTCAAATTAAAAATTTTAAAATTCCCGTTGCTTCAAAAAATAAGCAAAACGAAGTAGAAAAAATCTATATACGAGGATTAGATGAATTAGAAAATTCAAAATTCCTTTACTCCCAAGCCGAAAACTTGCTTTTAGACGAATTGAAAATTAAAAATTTGGATTTAGAGGATAAATTAAATTATGTTGTAAAATTGTCAGAAGCGGAAAAATATAAGCGCGAAGACGCGGAATATTTTCAGCCGAAATATAGAAATTTAATTGAGCATCTTAAAAAGAATTGCAACGGTGTTTTATTGGGAGAAATTGCAAGCATAAAAAAAGGAATAGAGCCCGGAGCCGATGCGTATTTGGATAGCGGAAAACAATTCATCAGAGTAAGCAGTATGAGTAAATATGGAATCAATGATAATGATCAAAAATATTTGACCGAGGATTTATATAATGAGTTAAAAGAAAAACATGAGCCGAAGAAAGGGGAAATTTTATTAACAAAAGACGCATCGCCAGGGATTGCTTATGTTTTAAAAAATAATATAGAAGGAATTATATCCGGCGGGGTTTTAAGATTAAAATTAAAAAATAAAAATATAGAAGGCGAATATTTAGCTTTATGCTTAAATTCTATTGTCGGGCAAATGCACGCCGAACGAGATGCCGGCGGATCTATTATTAAGCATTGGAAGCCGGAACAAATTAAAAATGTAGTAATTCCTGTTTTGTCAAAACAAATTCAACAAAAAATTTCTTCACTTGTCTGCGAATCATTTGAAAAAAGAATAAAAGCAAAAGAATTATTAGAAGAAGCAAAAAGAAAAGTTGAGGAGATGATTGAGGGAAATTAATAATTTAATTAAAATTTTATGATCATCACACTCGGCATAATAATCTTCCTTCTCTTAATCGGCGCCTTGATCATAGGCGCGAGAGAAGACAGGAAAAAATAAACATATGAACAATTATGATTGGTATTCACAATTAATAAAACCATTATGGTCGCCGCCATCATGGCTTTTCGGTCCGGTTTGGACATTCCTTTATGTTTTAATCGCGATATCTTTCGGCAAGGTTTTTTTGATGGCATGGCAAAAAAAGATCGCTTTCGCGGTTGCTCTGCCGTTTATTTTGAATCTGATTTTCAATTTTGCTTTTACGCCTTTGCAGTTCGGGCTCAAAAACAATATTTTAGCGGCGATTGATATTATCCTTGTTCTGGGCACGCTTATCTGGGCAATGGCGGCAATTTATCCCCGCGCGCGATGGATCGCTTTTATGCAAATTCCATATTTGCTGTGGGTTTTATTTGCGACGGTTCTGCAGCTGAATATTACTTATCTGAATTATTAATTATAATTTAGTGTTTCAATTTTTTTAAAATATGAAATATCATACTAGCAACAAGTATTATCGCTGGCTAATATTTTTTATCGGGATAATCGCCACTCTGGCTTATCGGATAATAATTATTTTAAATTATTACAGCAGTTTGCTCGTGGCAATATCATGGTATATCGGCACGATTGGTTTTATCTGGTATTTCGCGCATCGCTATAGAGTGCAGAATCATTACGCCAACCTTATCGCGGATAAAAAATTGCCTGAAAAAATTTGTGAGAATAAATTAACAAAAGATGATTGCGACGCTTTGCTGTATATTTTAAAAAGCATCAGCTCAAGCAAAGCGAAATGGAATTCTATCGCGATCTTTATTCTCTCGGCGGCCGCTCTGGCATACGCGGTAGTAGTTGACATTATAAAGCTGATTGATTAATGGCTCGTGAGGAAAATAATTTTTTCATAAAGCGGATAAAAAATCCGCTTTTTGTTTTTTTAAAGACAGTAGTCGCTCGGCATTTGTCTTACTTTAATATTTGTGATAATGTTAGAATAGCTTAATTTTATACTCTAAAATATTCATATGGCAAAAAGAAGCACCGGGGTTGGGAAGAAGAAAAAAGCGCATTCCCACAAAACCGCCAAGCGGCTTGAAATCAAGCGGATTATGCTTGAGAAAAAAGCCGACAAAAAAAAGCATAAATAAAGTTTACCCCGCGCAAAGAATGCCTTTAACAAAGTCGGAAGGTTAAATAGTCCGTTGCGGTTGGCGGAATAATGCCGCCAACCGCAATAAATTTTGTGCGGGGTTTTTGGCAAATATGTCTGATAGGCAGGCAGATTTTAAAGCAGCCTACTGTTTTGGCGGGCTGTTTTGTTTTGCCATGAACGCCGCATGAAATTGACTTAAGGCAAGAAAATTTGACAAAAAATATAGTTTGTGCTATATTTTAGTATTGAAAGCATAATCTTTACAATAGGAGGAGAGAAAAATGAAAAGAAAGAGAAAACTGGAAGTTGTCATTACTGGAATACCGCAAGAATGGATATGTCCGGTAAGGATACAAGAGTTGGAAGAGAAAAAAATCCCATATTTTCTCAGGGGTGGTTCTTTTGAGATTGTTCTTGAAAATCCCGAATTGGCCACAGAGCTTTTAAAAAAGGAATGTCATTTTCTTCTTTAGCCAATTTAGCCAAGAAAAATTTTGAGTGGGAGGTTATCTTAGAATAACCTCCTTTTTTATATCACTAAACAAGTTCTAACGTTGTTTGGTTCGCAAAGCAAAAATAAAAAAATCGTTGAATAAGCGGTTTTTTTGTTTTTAGTTAATTCTCAAGTTGATTTTTAAATTGGAAATATGGTAAAGCGTGAACATGTAATAAGAATGTAGAAAAATTATATTTTATATTGTTTTTATAAAAAAATTAGCTTTATTTTGGCTTTGGACGGTTTTAACGCCGCATGAAATTGACTTAAGGCAAGAAAATTTGTATACTGACACCATGTAATTTATATTCATTGATTAAATTAAAAGAAAGCTAAATTGCTAAATTGCTAAATTGTTTAATGTCAGCAATTTAACAATGTAACAATTTAACAATACTTGCGAGGATTTTTCAAACAGGCGCAATAATGATATTTAAATATTTAGTATTCAAATGCGTAACCCCTGAATTTATGGAAATCAAAGAAATAAATGAATTTTTAAAAAACAACAATCTGCCGGAATATAGGTTGAAGCAGATTATTAAAGCCGTTTACAGGGACGGTGTTTCTTGTTTCTCTGAAATCACAACCATTCCCAAAGAGCTAAGGGAAAAAATGGGCAAGGAAATAAAAATATTGTCTTTTAAAGCTGAGAATGTTTTGGAAGCGTCCAACAAAAAATCTTTTAAAGCTTTGTTGAAATTAGCCGACGGCAATTATATTGAAACAGTATTATTGAGCCCGTTAAGCGATCATTGGTCGGCCTGCGTATCATCTCAGGCAGGCTGCTCTTTGGGCTGCAAATTTTGCGCGACCGGCAATTCAGGGTTTAAAAGAAATTTAACCAACGAAGAAATAACCGATCAGATATTATTCTGGAAGCAATTCATTAAAAAGAATAATTTAGCCGGCAGTTTTCACAGTATAGTGTTTATGGGCATGGGCGAGCCGTTTATGAATTATGAAGCGGTTGCTAAAAGCATTAAAAGCTTGATGGATGCAGGATTATTCAATTTCGGAGCAAGGCATATTTCCGTGTCCACAGCCGGACTGCCCGAGGGGATTAAGCGTTTGGCTAAAGATTTTCCGCAAGTTAATTTGGCCATATCTTTGGCAACGGCCAATGACGAAAAGCGATCCGAACTTATGCCCATAAATAAGGCGCATAAATTAGCGGGCATAAAAAAAGCTTTGGATTATTATTTTAACAGAACCAACCGCAAAGTTTTTCTGGAATATATTATGCTGGAAGACGTGAATGACAAGCGGAATGACGCGGATAATCTGATAAAATTTATTAATTCCAATTCAAAGCCTAATTTGTTGCATGTTAACTTAATCCGTTATAACGCGGCCGTAAGCGGGCTAAAGCCGTCTAAAGATGAAACAGTCAAATGGTTTAAGGAATACTTGGCTAAAAATAAAATCAGCGCGACTGTCAGAAAAAGCCTGGGCCAAGAGATCCAAGCCGCTTGCGGGCAATTGGCAGGTGAAAACACGAAAACACAAAAACACTAAAACACAAAAACGCTAAAACACTCGGCTTCGCCTCAAAACACAAAAACACGAAAACACAAAAACACGAAAACACTCGGCTTTGCCTTAAAACACTAAAACACGAAAACACTAAAACACGAAAACACTCGGCTTTGCCTCAAAACACTAAAACACAAAAACACGAAAACACTAAAACATTCGGCTTTGCCTCAAAACACGAAAACACTAAAACATTCGGCTTTGCCTCAAAACACGAAAACACGAAAACACTCGGCTTTGCCTTAAAACACGAAAACACGAAAACACTAAAACACGAAAACACTCGGCTTTGCCTCAAAACACGAAAACACGAAAACACGAAAACACGGGAATAATTTAGCAATATAACCATTGCCTCGCCACAGTCTCCCGAAGGGGACTGTGGCGGTAAGCAGGCAAGCCGTCGCAGTCCTCTGCGGAGAGACTGCGGCGCGGCAGAAAGAATATTAAATTATGTTTTTATTTTTTGACACTGAAACAACAGGACTGCCGAAAAATTGGCAAGCCCCGCTTGATGATTTGAATAATTGGCCGCGGCTGGTTCAGCTGGCTTGGCTTTTTGTTGATGAAGCAGGCAAGGAGATTGATGGAAAAAATCAAATTATCAAGCCGGAAGGGTTTGAAATTCCCGAAGGCGCGTCAGCCGTGCACGGCATTACCACGGCCAGAGCCGAGGAAGAGGGGATTTTGCTTGATGAAGCGCTGTTTGAATTCGCGAAAGCCATTGAAAATTCCCGAATATTAGTCGCGCACAATATGAGCTTTGACGAGAAAATAATGGGAGCGGAATTTTTAAGAAAAGAAATCAACAGTAAGCTTTTTGATCGCTTTAAGATCTGCACCATGCATGGCTCTGCGAATTTTTGCAAGATTGAGAACGGGTTCGGGTATAAATGGCCTAAACTGATTGAATTGCATGAAAAATTGTTTGACAGCGGTTTTGACGGAGCGCATGACGCCTTGGCTGATGTAAGGGCCTGCGCCAGATGTTTTTTTGAGTTGAAGGATAGGGGAGTGATATAATAAAAAATGCAGGGGCAGAACAATGTTCTGCCCCCGCATTTTTTATTTTAACGAGAAATTATTTGCCCCTGCCCGCTTTGACCCTCGCGTTTTCAGTTAAGAATTGTTTTCTTAAACGAATATTGTTCGGAGTAATTTCCAAATATTCATCTTCGCTCATAATGCTCATGCCTCTTTCAAGCGACAGCTCCACGGGCGGCGTTAGATTAATCGCCTCGTCAGCTCCCGAGGAGCGCATATTGCTCATTTGCTTGCCTTTTGTCGGATTTACGGCTAAGTCATTGCCTTTAGCGGTATTTCCAATAACCATTCCTTCATATACTTCAGTATTGGCGTTGATATATAGGGCTCCTCTGTTTTGCAGATTGAACAGCGAGAAGCCGAGGGCTTTGCCCGCGGCCATTGAAACCATTGATCCAACATCATGTTTTTTAATATCCCCGACATATGGCTTAAATCCGACAACTCTGGTATACATAATTCCTTCGCCCCGGGTGTCAACCACAAAGTCATTTCTATAGCCAAGCAATCCTCTGGTTGGAATTTCAAAAATAATTTTTACATTGCCGTGCTCCGGCGCCATCTCAACCAAGCTGCCGCGCCGGACTGAAAGCTTTTTAATGACAGTTCCGGACATTTTTTCCGGCACATTGATAGTAACTTCTTCAAACGGCTCAAGTTTTTCGCCGGCTTCTTCTTTAATGATTACATGCGGCTGGGATATTTGCATTTCATAGCCTTCGCGGCGCATATTTTCAAGCAGGATCGCGATATGCATTTCGCCCCTGCCGTAAATTTTGTAGCGGTCAACCGCCGAGAAGTTAATCTTTAAGCCGACATTGACTTCCAGCTCTTTTTCCAATCTTTCCTTAAGCTGCCTGTTGGTGACAAATTTTCCGTCTTTTCCGGCAAAAGGGGAGTTGTTGATCAGCAGGTTCAATGAGATTGTCGGCTCGTCAATATCAATAACCGGCAAAGCTTCTTGCTCCGCGTTCGCGCAGACAGTTTCCCCGATAAATATATCAGGCAGGCCGGCAACCATTACGATATCGCCGGCGTCAGCCGACTCTACTTCTTTTCTTTTTAAACCTTCAAAAGTAAATAATTTTGAAATTTTGCCTTCGCGCGTTTCTCCTTTGGCGTCTTTGATAATCACCCGGGAACCGTCTTTTATTTCCCCTTCATAAATTCTGCCGATTGCAAGCCGTCCCAGGAAATTATCATAAGCAAGATTAAACGGCTGCATGCGCAGAGGTTTATTTCTTGCTTCTTCGCCTGAGGCAATCGGCACTTCTTTTAGGATTGCATCCAGAAGCGGCGTTAAGTCTTTGGAGTCGTCATTTAAATTTACTTTGGCAATGCCGTTTCTGGCAATGGCGTAAATTGTAATAAATTCAAGCTGTTCATCGCTTGCTCCCAAATCAAGAAAAAGTTCGTAAACCATTTCTTTGACAATGTCAGGCCGCGCGGCCGGCTTGTCAATTTTATTAAGCACCACAATCGGCTTTAATCCCAGATCAAGCGATTTTTTTAAAACGAATTTTGTCTGGGGCATCGGGCCTTCCTGCGCGTCAACTACCAAAAGCACTGAATCAATGGAGCGCAAAACGCGCTCCACCTCCGAGCCGAAGTCGGCATGGCCGGGCGTGTCCACGATATTTATTTTTGTGTCTTTGTAGTAGACAGAGGTGTTTTTTGAATAAATCGTTATGCCTCTTTCTTGTTCAAGCTTATCGCTGTCCATGCTGTCTCCGGCTTCTGACATTCCTGTCTGCTGCATCAGCGCGTCGGTAAGAGTTGTTTTTCCGTGGTCAACATGGGCGATAATCGCGATATTTCGTATTTCCATAGGATTTAAAATTTAAAAAAATTAAAACCGCCTTTCAAAAGCGGACAAATGGCTTTGAGTTAGATTTTGCCTTGCATATCTATTTATACTACAAATTTTTTGAAATGTCAATGGTTGCGACCGCAGGTTCAACAAGCAAGTGCAATATCCGTATAACATGAATATATATAGCAAAACAAAAACAGCCCCGAAAACTCGGGGCTGTTTTTACTATATAAAAAAGTATTAAGCTTTTTTAACATTGACGGCTGCGTTGCCTTTTTCAGTTTTTTCAACCTCAAAAGTAACCGAGTCGCCTTCTCTCAGCTGGTCAAAACTAATGCCATCCAAGTTGTTGGCGTGAAAAAATAAATCATCAGCGCCTTCTTGAGCGATAAAACCAAAGTTTTTATCAGTCAATTTTTTGATAGTTCCTTTCATATGAATGTAATGTAAAGATAAAGTTAATTAATCAAATACTAAGAAGTAGAAATTCGACTTTATCTCTACGCTCTAATATTCGCCACTCTTTTAAATCAAGAGCGGTCAGCAATTAAGCTAACATTTTCATCATAACATAAACAATTTTTTTGTCAAGGGATTGACAAAAAATAAAAAATATGCGATTATTATAATTACGTTTTAAACAGAAACGAATAATAACATCATTCGCCTACCCAGTATTTATAATTGCGGGTTCGCGAAGCGAATAACTATGACAACATTTAAAGATTTTGGATTAAATTCCGAAATAATGCAAGCCCTTGACGACTTGGGTTTTACAGCTCCTTATCCTATTCAGGAGAAAGTTATCCCGTTTATATTAAAATCAAAAAACGATTTGATTGCTTTGGCGCAGACCGGGACAGGCAAGACCGCGGCTTACGGCTTGCCGATTTTGAATCAGATAAAAGCAAATGAAAAAGATTTGCAGGCGATAATTCTTTGCCCGACCAGAGAGCTGTGCCTGCAGATTTCCCAGGACATAAAAAAATTCGCCAAATATTCTAGGGGGATTGCCATTACCGCTGTTTACGGCGGAGAAAGGATTGATTTCCAAATCAAATCATTGAGAAGCGGGACTAACATTGTCGTTGGCACGCCGGGCCGCGTCCATGATTTAATCAGAAGAAATGTTTTGAAGCTCCAGCTTATCAAGTGGCTGGTTTTGGATGAGGCGGACGAAATGCTGGACATGGGATTCAAAGATGATTTGGATGCCATTTTAAAGCAAATTCCGAAAACAAGGCAGACTTTGCTGATTTCCGCGACCATGCCCAAGAGCGTCAATTCTATCGCCAAGCAGTATATGACTGACGCCCGGGAGATAAGCATCGGCGAGAAGAATATTGGAGCCGAGAAAGTAACTCATGAATATTACATAGTCCAAGCCAGGGATCGCTTTGACGCTTTAAAAAGAATTTTGGATTCTTTGCCCGGAGTTTACGGCATTCTTTTTTGCAGGACAAGAAGAGAAACTCAAGAAGTGGCTGACAAGCTGAAACAGGCTAATTATGACACGGAAGCTTTGCACGGCGAAATTTCACAAGTCCTGAGGACAAGAATCATGGATAGATTCAAAAGAAAGCAGGTTCGCTTGCTGGTTGCCACGGATGTGGCGGCAAGAGGAATAGATGTGAGCAATCTTTCCCATGTTATAAACTACAATCTGCCTGATCAAAACGACTCATATACGCATAGAAGCGGCAGAACAGGCAGGGCCGAGAAAAGCGGAATTTCCATCTCTATTATTAGCCCGAGAGAGGCGGGAACAATCAAAAGATTAGAATGCCTTATCGGTAAAAAAATTGAATATAAAAAAATTCCAAACGGAGAAGATGTTTGCCGAAAGCAGATTGATAATTTTATTAAAGAAATAGAAGAGACGGACATTAAGGAAGCCGGCAATGAACAATATTTTCAAGAATTCACGGAAAGATTGAAAAAAATCAATAAAGAAGATTTAATCAAGCTGTTTTTAGCCAATAAATTCAGCCTGCTTATGGGTTCTTACAAAAATGCCCGCGACTTGAATGCCAGCGCTTCGCCATATGGCGCGAGAGAAGGCGCAAAAGCCGGCGCGAGAATAGCAAGTGAAAACGGCGTTAGCTTGAAGATTAATTTTGGCAAAAAGCATAAATTTGAGATTAAAGAGCTTTTCGCGCTGGTTAATTCCAATAAAAACCTCAAGGGCGTTGAAATCGGCAGGATAAATGTAATGCCGGAATATTCCATTTTTTCAGTTGAGAAAAAGGACGTTGACAGAGTGATGAGATATTTGCAAGCAGCGAATTTCAGAGGCAAAGACATTAATATAAGAAAGAGCAATATTACGGCAAGCTATCGAGGTAACAGAAGCAGCAGATCCGGCAGGGGCTTTAATAGAAAGAAGCAAGGATTTAGAAGAGCCAGATAGCTAATAGCTTGAATTAATTTTAACATCGTTTGCGTTTGCGTAGCCGGAAAACAGGGCGAACAGCCCTGTTTTTTTATTTTGAATTTTTTATACGCAGAACCATTGTTAAAAATTTGTTTTAGTGGTAAAATAAAAATGAAGTTTATACACTCTTCGGCGTTAATTTTTTTTAATTTTCCAGGTCCTTTATAATTTTAATTTTAAGCTTAAGCTATGGATTGGCTGTTGTTTAATAATTATAATAATATAAGCTAAACAAACGATTTAAGTTCGTTTTTAATTTTATGTCTTTAATAAAAAGAAAAAATTTATTTTTTATCAATCATAATAAAAAAGTTGTTTTTCTTTCCTGGCAAAAAAAGGCGGGGGCATCAATTCTTAGCATAAAAGAAAGCAATGACGGCTTTAATTTTTATCCATCAAGAAAAAAGCCGATTATCGCGGCAAAAACAAAGGCAAAAGAAAATATCAACAAATGCCAAAATTTCTACATAGCCAAATTAGGGGAGAAATACTTCTTGACTTATGAGAAAGCCGCGTGGGGAGCGGCTAAAGTTTTCGGCGCGACATCTTTAAATTTGAGCAAATGGACGGTTTTAGGAGCATTGAGCGGAATCAAGCATTCCGGCGCGGTTGTGCCGGATTTTTTTTATGACGATGAAAGAATAATGTATACGGGAAAAAAGAATATCAATATCGCGTATTCAAAGGATTTAAAAAAATGGCGGGAAGAAAAAAAGATTGTTTTAAAAACAAGATCAAGCAAATTTGACAGCAATAAAATGATTCCTGCAAGCGCCTTTGTAAAAAATAACGAGATTATTCTTCTCTATTACCATTTAGGCAAGAATAAAAAATACAGCATCGGCTTGGCGATATTTGACTATGACAATCCTGAAAAATTGCTTCATAGAAGCCAGGATCCTGTTTGGCAGCAGACCGAGAAGGGAAAAATTAAGCCCTTGGGAATCGCGGAGATTGACGGGAAATTTGTTTCTTACTGGGAAGGAGAGAAAGGGGAAATCTTTTTAACGATTTTACCGCCTGTCTGCCACGGCCAGCAGGGCGCGAAAATTACGCTGAAAAGAATAAAAGACAATCCTATTTTATCTCCTATTCACGACAATGCGTGGGAAGCTGTGGCCGCGTTCAATCCCACTGTTTTTGAGCATGGCGGGAAAGTGCATATTCTGTACAGGGCCATGGGGCATGAAGCGATCTCCACCGTCGGCTATGCCGTGTCAAAAGACGGCGTTAGCATTGACGAGCGCCACGATGCGCCCATCTATGTTCCAAGAAAAGATTTTGAAGGAGTTTCCGGAGTAATTTTTGACAAGGATATAACCCCGAAATATATGTCCGGCGGCGGCTGGGGAGGATGCGAAGATCCGCGGGCGACCGTAATTGATGATAAAGTGTATCTTTTATACGCCGCGTTCAACGGCTATCATGAACCGCAAATCGCCATCAGCTCAATTTCCTTGAAAGATTTTCAGAACAAAGATTGGCGCAATTGGACAATGCCTGTTTTGATAACTTGCTCGCGGTTAGACAGCAAGAACCCGAAAGCCACTCGGCACATCAGGAAAGACAGGCCGGGCTGCGAGCACACGGGAGAAAAGGACGCGGCGATTCTGCCGGAAAAGATTAACGGCAAATATGTCATATTTCATAGAATTTGGCCGAATATCGTAATTGATTTTGTTGACAGCCTGAATTTTGACGGCAATAATTTTTTAAGGGGAGAGCATATGATAAAGATAAGGCCGGAAATGTGGGACAGCTTAAAAATCGGCCTGGCTTCCACGCCGGTAAAAACCCGGGACGGCTGGCTGCTTATATACAATGCCGTAGACAAAAGAGACGGGTCAAAATATAAAATAGGAGCAATGCTTCTGGATTTGAAAGATCCGGCTAAAGTTATTTGCCGATGCAGCAATCCAATTCTGGAGCCGGAAGAGTATTACGAGAATCACGGGCTGAAACCCGGAATTGTTTTTGCCGGCGGAGCTATTATCAAGGACGGAACCTTGTTCGTCTATTATGGCGGATCAGATCAGCACGCCTGCATCGCCACGCATGACGCGGAAGATTTCATAAAGCAGCTGAAAGACGACGGCAGCCCGAAAATGAAAAGGATAATATGATAAATATGGCTATATGGCTATATGGCTATATGGTTATATGGTTGTAAAATTCTATAACACTATAACAATATAAGGTATAAGTAACTTAATTTGGTGGAAAACTTGTTCCTTTGCAAATAATTTTTTTGCGGCAAAGCATTAATGCTTGGGTCCACTTCAAGAAAAATTTTACAGAATTTAATCCGTGAGTTTTACTTAAA
>Ga0180732_1000331_pt1 | contig 43620 bp, 30 predicted proteins | sample KR11_01MetaG_FD_148674 | JGI IMG/M metagenome (GOLD analysis project Ga0180732, IMG submission 148674) | Groundwater microbial communities from the Olkiluoto Island deep subsurface site, Finland - KR11_0.1 MetaG | ecosystem: Environmental > Aquatic > Deep subsurface > Groundwater | place...
TGTCATTCCGGCGAAGGCCGGAAACCAGTAATTCCATTGGGTTCTGGATACCGGATCAAGTCCGGCATGACGGTTTGGGTGTTTCACAAAATTATTAAACGGCATATTAATTCCAAATGCGGTTACCCTGGTTACCCCCCCATTCCGTTTTAGTTAACTTAACGCTCTATTTTATATTAATTACATTAGCTTAACCCGGATCGGCAGCATCTACAGGGATAGCCCCTATATTTTATTATTACTGGAGAATTAACTGCTTCTTTATTTAGACAACAGTAAGAAGTTATTCGTGCTAAAAAAGCTGGGATCCAGTTTTGAAGCAGGCAGAAATAAGAATGATTCCGGGTCCGATGATCGGCTTACGGTTGTAGCATGGTGGCTTTTTTCGTCAATATAGACTTGGCTATCAAAATCTCCTGTGTTGTTTTTACCGCTCGGTGTCTCACTGTAGTGTGCCGAAAGAGAGACCCAAGTCCGGAATTCACCAGCCCTATCATATACCTCCTTGTACCATATGGTATAACTTTCCTGATCAACATAATTTACATGCTTTCCCCAATTATAATAAGGATCTTTTGGCATCTGTTCCACAATCCATACTTTTCTTGGAACATAGGTAATATTAAGAGGAGCCCAGGATGCCCCCTTCCAGTTTGGATCTTCATAGCCGCATTTGGGGTGATTGCCGGTATAGGGATATGCCCTGGTCATACTTCCATCGGGCAATTCCTTTACCGGAATCATATTGGGGCTGGTAAAAGGAGCAAGGATTGTCTTCTCGCCAACATATTCCCATTTCATTGTACTGGTTTTACCACCCCACATGAAATTCATATCCATCCATGAATCAGAGCCCATATAAGGATCAGACCTTGCAGTTGAGCCGGTTTGCCGAATTCTTCGGATGGCTGGAACATAGGCAAAATTGGTATCTTGCTTTGCGCCCATATATATACATGCCATTGTATTAGTTCCTTTTGTGCTCATTGGCTCCAGAACTCTTTGAAATTCGTAGGTTAGAACTTTATCAGGATTCTTGAGTTCCTTATCTGGCGGACGACCATTCAGATAAAGGCGGTAATCCATGCCTGCAATATAACGTTCCTCTCCTTTTATATTTATCCACTGAAGATAGATTTTGTCTTTTGAGCCCATAAAGCGATATCTCTGGAAATCGAAGTTATATATGATCTTTGCCCCAACCTTGGGATCTTTGAGATCTATATTGGGAAAAGGATAACCGTAAATATTTTCCGGGTATTTCCCTGTGTGTTTATCGACCAAATCGCCTTCATGAGTTACGTCGAATTTTCCTTCATTCTTTGCGCTTGCTGCAAGAAACCCGTCGTTTTGTTTGTATTTGAAGTTTATTTGCCCAGGAGTAATAATCCATTCACCTCTTTCAACCGCACGGTACAAAGCCGGAATAAGCAGGTCTTTGTATTGACTGCAGTTGGTCTTGTCGATCACTTTAGGCAAATCCAATGCTCGTGCTTGCCCTATACCCAAAAGCAAAATAATCAATGAAAAAATTAAACGCCCCAGCCATTTAACGACCACACCTCTTTTCATTTTGTTTCCCCTCCTTATTTATGGTTTTATTATTTCCTTTCGGACATGAAATAACCCTTTTGAGGATCATATCAATTACTAAGCGCTGTCAGGCAAGACATGAAACAACAAAAGGGCTATATCATGTCCGAAATAACTTCTATTAAATAAAAAAAGGCCGCAAGACAGAATGGTCGCCCACGGCTTGTTGGGCGTCGTCCAACAAGCAAAAAAACTCTCGCTTTTAGACGAAGATTTCAGTATAATTTTACTGATCACTAAATTAAAGATCGAACAGCAAGCCTATATTTGCGATGTACGCTGTTCGTTATTCGAACAAAAGATGGTCTCTGCGTGGCATATCTCTTCGTGAATCATTGATGACAGCAATGTGCATTTGTGGAGTAAATTTTTTAGTAAAGGACCACCGGGTCATATAAGCCTGCACACGCGATGTCCACTTTTAACAAGCATGTACTTCACATAAGAAGAAAACCTCCATCAACGGATACGAGACTTCCTGTCATATAGTCTGCCATACTGCTTGAAAGAAAACATACAACCTTTGCTATATCATCGGGACTACCCCATCGACCCAATACAGAACGCGGCGGTGGCACAGCGTCCTTCGGAAGATTCAATATCTTTATCATTTCTGCTGCAACAGCGGCGCTGCTTTCTGTAGGAACACCGCCAGGTGCAACCGCATTAACCGTGATCTGAAATTGCCCCAGTTCCTTGGCCAAAGATTTGGTGAACGAGATAACTCCTCCTTTGGATGCATCATAATGTGACATCATTCCGGTTGGAACAGTTGCACCGGCTGAAGCAAGGTTGATAATTTTTCCGCCGCCGCCGGCTTTAATCATTTCCTTTGCTGCAGCTTGTGCGCAAAGAAAAGTGCCTTTTAGATTAATAGCTAATACTTTATCCCATTGTGCTTCAGACATATTGACGGCAGGAGAAGGCGGATAGATGCCTGCATTATTAACAAGAATATCTATCCCACCAAAAGTTGATACAGCAGCTTTTATCAGCTGCTGTGTATCGTTGGCATTGCTGACGTCGGTCTTGACAGCTTCGGCCTTGCCGCCTTTTTCAACAATATTTCCAGCAGTTCTCTTGGCTGCTTCAATATTGATATCAGCAATCAATACGGATGCTCCGGCCTCAGCAAGACGCATAGAAATTGCCTCCCCGATTCCTAAAGCGCCACCTGTTACTATAGCTACCTTTCCTTCCAAATTCATTAATTGTGCAATACTTTCCATAATACCCCCTATGCTATAAGCTCCTACCAATATTGTAACCATCATATATTGCATCTATTGCCTTTCGAGGAGAAAGACAGTCACCAATTGCATACAATTCTTTTACTTTACCTTTTAAATCATAGTAAATTTGATTATTTGCCTGATTCCCCATAGCAAGAACAACGGTATCAACCTCCTCGATTGTCCTTTCGGTAAAGGCGAAGATGTCATGAACTACTACTGTATTTCCTGAGATTTCTTTTATTACTGTGTTGGGACTGAAAACGACTCCTCTTGGCCTCATTCTCATATAAAAAGCAGTAAGGTCGGTTGTTGTGACAAGTTCCTGGCCTACAAACATCAAAGGAGTGATAATTTCTACTTCCTTACCCATATCAACCAGATATTCCACAACACTGCAACACTCCCAATGACCCTCCCCGCCGTCTACAACCAGCACTCTTTTCCCTATATCGGCTTTCTCCAGCAACACATCATGCACACTGACCACATTATCCTGATCCGCTCCAGGCAGCGGAGAAATCTGTGGTTTGGAACCGGTGGCTACTATAACTACATCAGGGTTTTCTTTTTCAATCATTTCCGGTGTTGCTTCAGTTCCAAGATTTACCTTAACACCTAATATTTCCATCTGTTTTATACGGTATCTGATACAGCCGCCGAACTCTTTTCTGATGGGTGCTTTAACGGCAATATTAACTTGCCCCCCTAATTCTTTTTCTTTTTCATAGAGTACTACTTCATGACCCCTTAGCCTGGCTACTCTTGCTGCCTCCATGCCTCCAGGGCCTCCGCCTATGATTAATACCTTCTTTTTTGTTTTGGCTGTAGTAAGGGCACCTAGCTCCTTTTCCCGGCCTATTTCCGGATTTTGCAAACAGGAGATCGGTTTTTGTTTAAAAATTCGTGAGAGACAGCCCTGGTTACAGGCAATGCATGACCTGATTTCATCAATTCTTCCTTCGCTTGCTTTATTCGGCAACTCCGGATCCGCAATAAGAGCCCGTGCCATACCAACCATATCCATAGTACCATCCGCCAAGAGCTTTTCAGCCTGGACTGGGTCATTAATTCTGAATGCGGTCATTATGGGAAGATCGACTGCTTCCTTGAATTGAGCACATTGTCCGGCGTAAAGTCCTAAAGGTGTTTGCATGCCGGTGCCGATAGCCATGAAAGCCTCATAAAATGGAGCTGTTATAGAAAGATAATCAACTCCTCCATGATCTTCCAGCTTTTGAGCTATCTGCTTCATTTCATCTATAGTATATCCTCCCGGCACCAGCTCATCACCCGGCATCCTTAAGCCCAGAACAAAGTCGCTTCCTGCTGATTCCCGGATGGAATCAATTACCTCAAGAAGAAATCTCAATCTCTTATCCATGTCGCCGCCATATTCATCGTTTCTTTTATTGCTGTAGGGCGACATAAATTGCTCGATTAAATAACCTGAGCCACCGTGGAGTTCAACACCATCCAAGCCTGCTTTTTTTGCAAATCCTGCCGATATGCCGAATGACTTTACAACTTTTATGATATCTTCAACATCCATTGCCTTTGGCATATCATGGAACACTGCGGCAGGCGCGATAGGGGAGGGTGCCCAGGATGGTTGCCTGGATATCTCAGTATCCATTTCTCTGCCCACATGGACTAACTGTGCAAAAATTTTACATCCTTGTTCATGTACCGCTTCAGCAAGCAGTTTTAACCTGGGAACCACTTTTTCATCATATATCTCTTGTATGAATAAAAATTCTCTTGAGTTGGGCATCACGTTCATCATCCCGCAAATAGTCAACCCGAGACCTCCTTTTGCCTTATTTCTTTGATATTCAATATATCTGTCGTCGAGTAGATTATCCTGATCTGCAAGCTGTGTTATATGTGCGCTGCTGAAAATTCGGTTTTTTACTGTTATTGGTCCGACTTTAAAAGGAGTAAATAAATATTTGAATTGTCCTTCCATTTTCTCTCCTTGTAGTATTTATTTTATATTGCCTAAAAATCTTCGGGTAATTTAGGGTTTTTGAGTTTTGTAAAACCGAGAAATACAAACTTGACGGCAATAAAACTTTTGAAAACCGCCCATAAAAGTTCAAGCATTCCCTTATATGTAATTCCGGCTCTGATATGCCACCTTACAGGCGATACGGAATTAATATGCAAAATCAGCATGTCATCCACCACATCTACTTTATCTACTTCAGCATACAGCATTGTAGTTCCAAGGCCGGTAGATTTCATACGCATACATGCTTCAGGTTTTTTTATTTCGGGTTTTTTTGTTTCAGACTTATTCGTCTCAGCCACTGATTACCCCCTAAGAATAATGCAATTTTTATACTGCTGATTATTGTGCGATCATGCCTCCATCAACAACCATGGCATGACCGGTGACATATGAGGCCCGGCCCGAACACAGCCAAACAATAGCTTCAGCCACTTCTTCCGACTCTGCAATTCGTCCAATAGGAGTAATGCTTATCGTTATATCTCTGACTTGCGGAGAAAGCTCCAGAGTTTTATCAAAGCCGGGTGTTTCAGTGGAACCGGGGCATACTGTATTTACACGTATTCCGGCTTTAGCATACTCAAGGGCAGCCGCTTTGGTTAACCCTATAACTCCGTGTTTGCTTGCCACATATGCACAAACACCCGCTTGAGTGCCCACTAATCCTAGAATCGAGGAAACATTAACAATAGAGCCGCCGCCTTGTTTTAACATCTGAAGAATTTCATACTTCATACAAAGCCAGACGCCTTTTAAATCGACATTAATTGTGCGATCCCAGCTTTCTTCCGTGGTCTCGGCTGTTGGCATGACATCCGGTATTATACCGGCATTATTAACAGCATAATCCAGACGGCCATAAGTATTTACTGCTTTGTTGATTAATGCTTCCACCTCCTTTGCCTTTGATACATCACCCTGCACAAAAATGGCTTCGCAGCCTGCTTCCTTTATAAGGCGGACTACCTCTTCGCCGCCTTTAATGTTTGAACCGGTGTTTACTACTACTTTGGCTCCTTCTCTGGCAAGAAGTAAAGCTGTTGCTTTTCCGATGCCTCCTGCTCCACCTGTTACCAGTGCGATTTTGCCTTCTAATAATTTCATTGTATTAGTACTCCTTCTCTTAATGTCTATGCCCCATTCCGTCTCACCCTCTCCCGCAAGGGAAGAGATGGATTATTTCTCATCCCTTAAGGGGAGAGGTTACAGGAGAGGGTGAATACGAATTACTATGGCATACTGATTCCACCATCCACGGAAACAGTTTGCCCGGTCATAAAAGAGCTTTCATCGGAAGCCAAAAAAACTGAAATTCCTACATAGTCTTCGGGTTTGCCCATCCTTCGCAAGGGCGTCATATTGATTACTGCTTCCGTAATTTCCGGAGAGAGACCAACGGCCTTCATGCCTTCGGTCGGAGTAAGACCGGGGCATATACCGTTTACATTAATACCCATAGGTCCCAGTTCTACAGCAAGTGTTCTGGTCAGACTTATTACCGCGCCTTTTGTGGTTGCATAATCAGAGTTCATTGGAAGGCCTATACGACCCTGACTTGAAGCTATATTTACAATTTTGCCGTAATTTCTTTGCAACATGGTTTTAACCACAGCTTGGGTACAAAAATAGAGTCCCTTCAAATTAATCTTTACAACATTATCAAATACAGATTCTTCCCTCTCCCAGAATATCTTTGCCGGTGTCTGCATCGCTGCGTTATTTACAAGAATATCTATCTTGCCGAAACGCTCCATGGTTTTTTCAACCATCCGTTTTATATCTTTCATAACCGAAACATCCGAACGAAAAGCCAGAACATCTGAGCCTTGAGATTTGATTTCTTCTGAAGATTTTTTCAGGCGGTCTTCATTAATATCGGTTATTACTACTTTGGCTCCTTCTTTTGCAAACCCTGCGGCTATAGCTTTACCGATACCGGCACCGCCGCCGGTTACTATTGCTACCTTATCTTTCAATCTCATTTTATACCCCCTTTCAGCAAGTTCCTAACCGGTTATGACTTTGGCTTTTGCTTACCCACCATCTCGTAATATTCGGCAGCGGCTGTTTTAGGGTCCTTGTATAGCAGTATCTGACATGGTTCAGGGCCTTTGCCGTTATTGCATGTGATAACCGGCCATGGGGCTCCGATCTTTTCTATAGCCATCATTCCATGTATTATTGTAAGATGCGTTTGATATACGGTACAATCATCGCGGCACCATGTTGCAGGACCTTTTTCTTTGACTTTTGCAAAGTTTGTAGGACTACTATAGTAGCCATCAATGATCTGACGGCCACAACTTCCGCAAACGTGCATTTTCATTATAAACTTTTCATCATCTTCTTCGACTGTAAATTCCGAAAGGTTGCCATGCATCAACATACTCCAATATTGAATGCGAAACTTTGGATCACATTGGATATCTTGTTCCATCCATGGCATCCAATGACTGCCGCCGGCATAGCGGTGACACTTCTCAAGAGCTTCAAGACCTCCCAGGTCACGATAGATTCTTGATAAAAGAAGAGTCGTCCAACTGTTGTAAATATCGTGAAAATCCCGCCATCCTTTTTCCAGGAACTTAAATAGATCTTTTACTTCCTTTATCTTTCCGGCGTTAATCAGAGCTGACATTTCTTCTTTTGCAGACTTGCTGCACTTATCAGCTTCATCTATTGTCATACCGAACTTAACAGCCTGCATTATAATTTCAGCTATCGGAACAGCATTTGTAAGACCTTCGTGTCCGTAATTGTTATAGATAAATTCCTGAAGAAATGCGATCCAGTTCTGGTACATGATATGCAAGCCAAAGAACGCATCTTCCAATTCAATATATTTTTTCTTGGCTGCTTCAATGTCTTTGCTTTCAAGCACTGTTTCAAACTGCTTTGCGGGTGTAATGCACATTCTTTCCAACTCGGCTTGTGTACACAATCTTTTCCCGGTCATATCTTCTTCTCCTTTCAAGGAAGCAGGCCCTTTTCTCTGGCACTTATTACACAATCCGGATCTTTCCACCATTTCTCCATACCGAGATCTTCCACAATCGCCGAGGCAGCCACATAACCACATGCACCAAGTATCATGCCTCCCGGATAGGTGCTTGCACCGTTTACATATAATCCGGGGATTGGAGTTCTGTAAGAAGAACAGAGTGAATTTGGCCTGTTGGAGCCCAACTGAAAGGCTGTGTAAGCCCCATGCTTGAAACTTCCGCGCTTCATAGTTGCAAACCTGCGCTCCACGTCAAGGGGCGTCGTTGTTGAAGTATGAAAATCCATGTAGGCTGATTTGAAATTCGTAGTGTAATTTGCCCACAGATCCATGAAAGTTTCGGTAATCTCCTTTTCTCTCTTGTCCCAGTTGGCTGGATCGCCATCAAGGTCATAAGGAGCCAGTGTCTCCAGTTTGGCTGTATGATATCCCTTCGGGGCAAGGCCGGGTGAATAGAGACTTAAGGGGGATGCATGTGCGTGAATCGAAATATCGTTATTATCCATTTTTTTGAACCCGGAATTCAGATCTTCGAAATTATCAAGTCCCATTACGCAGGTGAGGGCCTTGTTTACATCGGGATTATCCTTGGCAGCCTTGTATTCGAGCGGTTCTCTAAGGGAAATATTAAAATTAAGCATGCTGTAATGTTCCCACTTCCACTCATTAACATAGAAATTAAGGTCATCTGTGCAATTTTCCTCTCCTACAAGCTCCTTAAAGGTCTGCTCGGGGTTTAAACTGCTTACGATTGTTTTTGCCCAAAATTCTCTGCCGTCTTCCATCTTTACCCCAACAGCCCTTCCGTTTTCCATAATGATTTTTTCGGGAGCCATTCCTTCAACAACATCTCCACCGGCATGTGTGATTCCGATCAAAGCCCCTATGGCTCTGTGAGTACCTCCTCTGCATATTCCACTGTTTAACATCCGGTAAACAAACAGTGGAAATAGAAAGCCCAATCCCGACTCAAATGGAACTCCCCACATGGTTGCCAGATATAAGAGAAGGGTTTTTGTTGGTTCTCTAAAACCGAACTGATCAACGATTTGCAAAAAGTTCATCTCTGCCAATTCTCCAAAACGAGTTGCTATAGGCATGTTAGCTTTTTCAAACATAGCAAACTGGTCAAGAGCAGGTACTGCGTAAGTATATGTAGCTGGGAATAAAATCTCATCAAAGATGGCCTTCATCTCTTCATGAAGGGCGAGAAAGCTTTTTGCATCATCCTGGGAGAATGTACTTATAGATTTCGCCGTTTTTTCAGGGTCCTGGTAAAAAACCAAGGGACCATCTTTGGTTATAAGAGCTGCCTGAACTTCGGGGGTAACAAATTTGACCCCATCAGCAGCCATATCAAAGTCTTTATAGGCCGGCATCAACTCGCCCATAACCATATACGTTGCATGAGGCTGATAACGAAAACCTCCGGCATTATCGGAAGCTGCGCCACCGCCCATTTCGCGCCTTTTCTCAATTACCAGCACCTTGGCGCCTGCTTTTATCAGATAGGCAGCAGTAGTTAAACCGTTGGGACCACCGCCGATTATTATAGCATCATATTCTCTTTTATCCATTTTAATCTCTCCTTGCGATAGTCTGTATTTACTAGTCCAATATACTCGTTTTCTTTAACGGGATATAAGTCTTGTCGATATATTTTTTCTGAATATATTCAAAAGCTCTGTGAACCCACCAGGGTTGATTTCTTATCCCAAGCTCTTCGGCTATCTGGCATGCCGCACGATATCCGTTTCCGCCGCTGCTCCATGAGGGCCCTACGCTTCCTGCTCCGTAAAGGTTTTTAATAGGAGTTACAACTCCTCCTTTTTCAAAACCCTCTATATCCGCCCTGTTTGCAAAAAACATCTGGTTGGCAGCAGTACTTCCACCGCTCATACATCCCCTGGTGTAGTGTGGATTGAATCTTGAAAGATCAAGGGGTGTGGTGAACCAGTAGTCAAGTATGCTATCTGTAAAACCAGGGCAGGCTTTTTCCATGGTTCCGATGTGAGTATCAAATACAGACTTTCTGAAGTCTTTGTCATCCCAGATCTCCGGCCCGCCCTTTTCATAAATTGCAAAAGGTACTTCTATACAAACATTTATAACGCAATTATCAGATCTGGTTTGTGTCGGATCATCCATATGAGCATAAACATAACTAAGAGGTGTTAATCCTTCTGATGGAATTCTGCCGCCGACTCTTTCTCCCCATCCCTGCATCAGTTCTCCTAAGGTATTCGGTCCTATCATGCCGGTCAGTGATTGAATAATATCAGGGTCATCTTTTTCCGCTTCAAAGCGAGGCCTGTGTTTTAATGCAAAATGTATTTCGACCAGTACTCCGTCATACTTCCAGTTTGTCTTGAGTTTCTGGATTACTTTTCTGTCGAGATGCTCCTCACCAACCATATCGCAAAATGTGACACGGGGATTGATATTGGTTACAACCTTTTTTGCGGTTATTTCTTTGCCCGGAAAAGCTGCATCATCATCTAATACGATTCCTTTGGCTTCTCCTCCTGCAACAATAATTTTCTTTACCGGGCAACTGTTAAACAACTTACCGCCAAGAGCCCTGAAACAACGTATAAAAACATGGGCTACGGAATGACAGCCGTTTTTCGGATGAGAATAATATAATCCCATCGGCAACAATGCGGCCAGCATACTCTGTCCTCCTGTATAGTGAGGATATATGGCTCCTCCTATGGCAATGCTTGCGGCATACATTTTAAACTGTTCGCTTTCATACATCGCATCCAGCATTTCAAATGCATTTAAATCGGTTATCTCATACGGATCTTTAAACGGAAAAACAGGAGCAACCAGATCAAGAAGAATGTCGAAATTTTCCCAGGTCCAGAAATCAGTGAAAAACAACTCGGTGAATTTGCACATCTTGGTAATTTTATCATCATAAGGTTCGGAGAAATAGGCAACCATATCCAAAATCTTTTGGGCATCTTTTTCCGAAAATCTTCTGACTTTATCAGCCGTTTTTTTCGGATCCCAGCAGTTATTTACAAGGCATGTATTATCTTCAAAAATATAGCCCCAGCCCCAGTCCGCCATCATATGTGTATCCTGGTATCCATATCTGTCCAATTCCAGATCCAATTGAGACATCATTATAGGTTCTACATCTCCCCATATACATGACTGAACTACATGACCGGGGCGCATAGCTTCGTGAGCGCACCGTCCTCCTCCCGATTCCTCCCTGGCTTCAAATATTGCCACCTTCAATCCCGCCTTCTGAAGATAACAACCGCAAACCAATCCCGATACACCGCCGCCGATAATGGCAACATCAAAATCTTCTTGTTTAGACATGTTTATTTCCCCCTTTATTTTATCTTGCTGATGCCAGACCGAAAAACCTGCGATTGACAAATATGTCGATCTTGATGCATAATATTAAATAATTATTTTTTAATTCCCTTACTTTTGTCAATAGGGTATATCGTCTATGATCGCTTCACCACGAATAAAGATTGCGCCAACAAATACGAAACTATACAGATCACTCGGATCTTTGATTAAAGACTACCGTAAGTGGCGTGGAGTCAGTCAGGAGACTCTGGCGGAATCCATAAAAATAAGTGCACGCGAACTGCAATACTGGGAAGCTGACGGACGAAGCGCCAGGGTTGAGAACCTTCACGATCTTTCCGAGGTCGTGGGAATTCCCATGCAGGTTTGTGTGGCGCTGAATGCACAGCAGCCGGTCTGGTATTCACTCAGGACAAGGCGCTTTACATATTCATTTATTGAACAAGCCCTTTTTTCCTCTCCTGAATTATTGAAAAGCAGCCAACAATCTGATGAAGGAATCATCACAAAATACGATACGGTTAAAACCGATAAACAGATCCGTATGATTCTTTCATGTCATTGCGATATTTACGGAACTGAAAAGTCGTTTGCAGGCAATGTGATAAAAAAAGCCGGGTTACTGCTTCCTGATCTCAATTTAATAGCTTTTGACAGCTGGGGTCATTACGTGGGGCACCAGATCTGCTTGCCGATAGCAAATGATTCATATGAACAATTAAAGAAGCAAAAGATATTTGAAGGTGGTATTACAGAAAAGGAAATAATTGATATTATCAGCCTGGGAGAAGGAGTCTTTTATTTTTATTCCATGTATACAGCCAATACCAGTGCTGCTCAGGCGATTATGAGAAACAATCACCGGTATCTTGATGAAATTGAATTCAAAGAAAACTATCTGGTTGCCCGTAATGCAGTCACGGCTGACGGAAGAAACCTTTCCGATATTTTTGGAATGAAAAGGATATTCAGCAAAAAGCCTATAAATAAAAACATTCAGACAGAAACAGTTCCTGCAATGTATGAGGCCGGATTGGATGTAATAATTACGCGAGCCGGAAAATCGTATCCTTTGGTTAAAGAATCTGCTGCAAAATCAGATAAAAAGGATTTTATTGAAGATGCCGGATATAAAGAATCAGCAGTTAATCCGGACAAAAAAAAGTATGACTTAAATGAATTATATCAAAAATTTATGGAAGCAAAAAAAGCCGGCAACTTTCCGTTTAGCGTTGATTTTCCGTTTGACGTTGACGCCAAAAAACGAAGAACCATAAATATTGATAATGATCCAAATCAATTAAAGTCAAATATATGTACTAATCCCAATTGCGATCTTTTCAATAAAAAAAATAAAGGAAATATTGTTTTTAACGGAACATACCGCAAAAAAGATGGAACTCTGTCTCGCCGGTATTTGTGTAAAAAATGCGGCAAATCATTTTGCGCCAGAGCGGGAAGTATATTTTATGGCCTTCGATACCCGGAAGAAAAAGTATTAATGTCTCTTAAACTCTTACAGAAGGGTAAATCCATACAAGAAGTATCAAAAGCTCTTGGCGTCAAGTTTGATACTGTCCGGCACTGGATGAAAGTTGCTGCCGAGCAAAACTCTAAGGCAAAATAGATAGCACTAGTTCACGCTAATCAATTTGCATTCATGGAATAAGGCTATTTCTTAATTTATCTGGTTTACCCGGAAATATAATAAAGGATAATGGGAAGAATTATTTCTATGCTGTTATTTTAATTTAAATTCTTGTCTTGGTTTTACCTACAAAGAAATGCTATCGGATTTTTTGAAAATTGTTTATTACTGATGGAAAGTTAGTAACATAAAGATCACTTGCTGCCCAGAGGTCGTAAGCATGTGGAAAATAATCATTTTAATTGAACAACCCGGACCTCTTGCGGTCAAGTGCATTGTTTGGTTATCTCATTCTTGCCAATCGAATTCATCAATGGCTTTAAGTAGCTTTTCTTTTACTTCAACCATTATCTTCTTCTTGTAAAGTTTCAACATTTATTCTAAGAGCTCATCTTTGTCATGCCAGTCTTTAATTTTCTCAGTGTCCGTGCATATTCTTGTATATTGCCTTCCTGGTTACTTTGCGCTTGGTCTTATTGCTACTCCATTTGTCTCTAAACAATTCAAAAAATTAATCCTTTGTTCTTCCATATCAAATGGTCCTAGTTCTAAAACAAGTTTCAAACTACCATAATAGTCAGAGAACCAGAAAGAGATTGGATATCCTTGACCCCAATCGTTTTTCATTTTGGGTATTTTCTGAAAAGCGGGGAATCGGTGTAAACGAAACTGCACCGCATAACAGAGAAGTATTCTGTGAATTGACTATGTGAGGAACCATGTGCGTAAATTGGGCAAGCACGGTTCTGAGAGGGGCTGGTTACAAAGGTGAAGACAAGGCAAAGCATCCGTCACGTAGTAGCCGCGTGCGGCAAGGCGTCAGTGAAAGACTTGCTTTGTAATGTTTTGTTTCCAAAGGAGGAGCCGGTCTACTCGATTTTGACTCATTTATGATTTCAACAAGAGTTAAAAGTAGAACTGACTCTTTACCACTTCTCCCAATTGCCAAGATGATTGCTGATTTCTTGTTCAACCCTATCTGTATCCGGATAATTATAACGGACAATGTTCTGAAGGTGAAATAGACTATCAGGTTCAACTTCGATGAATTTTATAGCCACAGTCATAGATACACAACGAATGATTTCACCTTCAAGTAAAATGGAAAGCTTACTATTTGTTCCGCTCAGAAAAATCTCCAAACTACATTTGGTTCCCGTTTCAACATCAATCTTGATTGGTAAAAGACAGCCACCTATGCTAAGATTATTAATTTCCTCAGAAGAATATAAAATGTTATTGACCATCATTTCTGCTTTAGATAGAAAAGGAACTCGGGCGAATTTACGCTTATCATCTGACATATATAACCTCTATTTCTTGTCAAAGTTCTCTAAATCAACAAATGGTATAAAATTTATAAAATAATTTATTATTTAGCCATTAATTATCATGATTTACGTTAGAAATCTACTATTTTTCTGAAAATATTGATCTTTCTTCTTTCAGGAAGGATTCAATTGCTATGATTCTTCCCTCATTTGACAAGCATACTGTCAGGAAGATCCTTATGCATTGATTCATAAACGGCCTTGCTTATTAAACCTTTAGTGTAACATTCTTTAAGCTTACTGTTTAGAATTTCCTTTTGCCTGGATTCATAAACGTCCTCGCTCATGAGACCTTGATTATAACTTCCTTTAAGTTTAGTGAGACTTTCATCAAGATCAATACCGGTTTTTATTGTTGTCGCAACATAGGTGCGTGAAACCGCCTTTTCCTGTGTTAAAGGAAGTCCTGAAAGGGTCATGGCGGCTAAGGCCAGATCTGAAAGATTATATCCCTGCGGATCAAGCTCTAAAGTCCCACGACTGTTTATTCCCAAAAATGAGGTCACATAGGTAAGTTTGATGGATTTTTGTAAAAGTTGAATGTGTTTTACTTCTGTCCATTTGAAGATTTGCTTTGTTCTTGTTGCTAAAGGATGAGCGATAGTTTCTTTCGGCACATCCATTAAGAAACTATCTTTATCCACAATGGATCGGGTATTATACGTATTACTGGCACATGTTCTCATTATTTCAGCAGCCTGCTCCTTAGTCATTTGTCCATAATACTTGCTTTCGGCAACGAGCTTCGAAAAATCAGGCAAAGATGCGGTATCTCCATACGCAAAATTTCCCATCAAAAATACGAGAATAAACACGGTTAAACATTTGATTGCACTTAACTGCTTCATAAATTAATTTCCTTTATAGATTTAAATCGTTGCACTATGGACTATCCTTCATTTATTGCCGCGTCCTGGCTCTGGTATCGTTAATATTGCAAGCTGCATCTTTCACAAACGCACATATCCCATAGCGTTTTTTCCCCATGTTTAACAAAATATTGGATATTATAAAGAGCGTTCCCGCATTTTTTACATATGAATGGAGAAATGATAATATTAATTCTTGAGCCAGTTTCAAAACGTCCCATTTTGGCCGATCTCTGCGTTGGGCGAAAATTATAATCCTCGAAATACCCCATGTATTCCTGCGGTTAAAATTTTCACCCGCCTTGACCTTGACCAAACTGAAACGTTTTGAAAGTGGTTCTCATACACTTTTTTGCTGTCCACATTTTGGCCTCAGCAGCACATTGTTTCGCTCCGCTGATAGTTGTAAAGTCTTGCATATTTATTCTGTCCTTTATTACCGCATTGCAAATCTGATTTTTCCTTATTTGTCATTATTTGATTTTAGAATCAATAAATTTTTGTACAAGGCAATAGGAGTTATACCAAGTTGCATTCAAAGAGATGGCAAGGCGGCAAGAAGGTTTTCTCGCTGGCGTATATTTAATACGCCGAGTACAGAACCTTTGATGCCAACGCAGTTAGAATTTGAATGCAATTTGGTATTAATTCCGCTTTTACCTCTTATTTACAATAAGGCTAAAATTAACTACCAAACTTAAATATTCAGAGGCAAAACAGACAGGAAAATCAACGATGCTGAAAGATATTGGGAGAGAGAGAAAGCGGTGTCTTCTATGCATTTCCATCTATCATATTATTTATAACTCTTGGGCTTTTGCTTGGATTCGGAAAACTTCTTTAGTGCCGAGGTAACTCCCTGATAAACTGTTGTCCCATTTGGCCAACCGCAATAAAATGCCAGGTGCAATACTGCTTCCTGTAATTGTTCCTCGGTCAACTCATTGTTTGCCAGCGCACCAAGAACCTGGACTTCGATCAGATCCGGACGATTCATCTGCGCGATTGCGCCGATCACCAAAAGCCGCCGGTCACGGATCGATAGTTGTGGACGTGTCCATATATCACCAAACACGATTCGAAAAGTTGCATCAACAAACGGCGGCAAGTCATCGGAGGCCGGTGGCATCTTTACTGTGCCTTTTCCGTAAGTCTCGTCCATCATCTGAGAGCCGCGCCGCTTAGGATCTGAGTCGCGAGCCTTCGCTGGGATATGTTTGGTTGTACCTGGAGGCAGGCCATGGATCAAATCGCCACGCTGCATCGCCAGCATTGCACCAGGTACATCAACATTCAAGGTATTAGCGAGATCGATACCTGCATCGAGATCCTTATGAAGCAGTTTTGCTGTATTATAGAACAGCTCTATTATCTCTTTAGGGAAAGTCTTTTCATCGAGAGGCGCTACACCACGCTTTTCAAGTATTATCGTGCTCTGAATGTTGTGGGGGTCACTTTTGCGGATAACCTCGATCAGTTTATTAATATCTACACCGGCCGCCTCCGCCAGCAGGCCGCCTTCGTAAGCTCCCATGATAGCACAATAGTGCATGATATTGCGTGCCACTTTGGCTGCAATGCCTGTGCCGATAGGACCCATATGCGAGAATATCGACGAAAATTCCTCCATAACGCCGCGTACAGATTCAATTGTAGCATTATCTCCCCCTGCCATCAGACCGGCGGTGCCTTCAGATGTTGGTGCACCCCCGGTAGTAATTGTAACATCTATCAGCTTGAAGCCCTTTTGTTTAGCTTCTTCAGATAATTCCAGCACAATCGGCACTCGTATTGTACTCATCAGCGCAACTACCAGGTTAGGATGCACACCTTCGGCGATTCCCTGAGGACCGAAGAGCACGGCGCGGGCTTGGTCTGCGTTTACCACGGAGATTATTATGACATCAGAATTAAAGGCGACTTCCGCCGGCGAGCTACAGATCTTGACGCCGCTAACTCCGGTTACCGCTTCAGGGCGAATGTCATAGCCGCTTACTTCACGACCATTCCGAACCAGACATCCTGCAATACCAGCACCGATTATACCCATACCGATAACCCCGCAACGTTGCCGTGGCTCAGTTGTATCTTCAGTCATATTTTTGCTCCTTCATTTCTAACAATTGAAAGATAATATTGCAGACCTGTTACTATCCAGATAGCTCAAGGCAATCCAGTGTTCCAATAAGCGATTTTGATAAATCAGTTCATGAAGCTCTCCTCTCCTGAAGCTGCCGGAGAACCTTTTCCGGGGGATCAAGGGAAGTTCTTTGAATCTTATTCCTTTTGCATCTTAGATGGCGTTAAAGATAGCCGGAACGATGGGGGCTACCAACCCTTCCCCGCTTTTCTTCGCACCGAAAGGACCGCTGGGTGATAATTCATCAGAGGTCAGGACATTTGCACGTCTGCCCTTGTCAACGCCCTTGTAAAAAACGGCTAATGACTATCAGCATGAGTTATTGCGGCAGTGAAGCCACCGTCAATCAATAAATCGCATCCGGTTATATAGGAGGCATCTTCACTGCAAAGAAAATCAACTGCTGCTGCAATTTCTTCAGGTTTGCCCAAACGGCGTATCGGTGTCATTTCAACCGATTTCCGCATATATTCCAACCTATCATATTCAAGCCGTCCCATCGGTGTATCAATATTGCCTGGAGAAATGGAAACAATACGGGCTCCGTGTTGTGCCCAGACAGGGGCAAGTCTCTCACACAAACGCACAACGCCACATTTTGCAAGAAGATAAGCAGCGCCGCTTTTAGGATCTATCTCTGATGATGGAGGAAGAGATATTGAAAGGTAAGATTCTATACGGTTTAAAAACTCATGATCAAGAGGATTATCCAGAACATTATCTGTTTCAGGACTACTTATAAAAGCACGGGCCGCTATCGATGCAATGCACACAGCAGCGGCTCCAGGAACCATCAAGGGTAAAAACTCTCTGAGCATGAGAGCAGTACCGACAAGGTCAACAGAAAGTACCTTTCTCCAATCCGAAGTCATTGAAGGAGAAATTCCGGCAGCGTTCACTAATCCGATCACTCGTCCCATGGATTTGGCAGTCTCAGCCAGCAAGCATACGGATTGCTCATCCATGAGGTCACAAATATACTTCTCTGCTTTAATACCACCGGATACAAGTTTATCAGTCATCAGATCGAGTCTCTTAGCATCAATATCAACCAGTAATACTTTACCCCTCCTTCCCAAACGAAGCGCAGATGCAGCTCCCATTCCGCTTGCTGCACCGGTCACCACAAAGAAGGCAGTTTCTTTTTTAGTCATGTTTTCCTCACTTAAATAATTTGTTTAACATTATGTTTAAGCGGAAGGCACATAGATACCGGCTTTATAAGGATACCGAGCCCCCCAAAGCTGGTAATAGATGTTTGCATAACACTCCTTTGCAGCATCCTAAAATACGGTGACCCTCAAATTGCTAAGGTAAAGCCCCCGCTCACCCTCAAGGTCTCGCCAGTAATAAAGGCCGATCGTGCTGATGCCAGATATAGCATTGCTTCAACAATATCCTTAACATCGCCTTCACGATCCAGTATCTGCTGCTTCTTAACGGTATCAAGTACCCACTCCGGCAATTCTTTCCTGATTGTTTCGGTGTAAATCAGACCGGGAGCGATGGCATTCACGCGGATGCCGTAGGCTTTGAAGTCGCGCGCCATAGTGATAGTAAGGCCCCGAACCGCAAGCTTCGATACGCCATAGGCGGTCGGATAGTCATAGGCGGCTGAAGATGAAATATTGATGATCACGGAGTCCACGCGACCTGCCATAGCCTGGCGTGCTGCCAGCGAGCAGATGATTACACCCATCACATTTACATCGAACAGTCTGCGCAACTTGTTTATTCCAGAGCTGCTCATCGGCTCGGCGTAGGCGGCGGAGTGCAATCCGGCGTTATTGATAAGGATATCGATACCCCCATACTCTGAAACAGCAAGCTCTATCGCTGCGGCAACCTGTATCTCATCGGCCACATCGCACTTGACCGGGAGGGCCTCGCCGCCGCTGGCACGCAGTTCGGCGGCTGCCTCTTCCGCTGCTGCAGAATCAATGTCCGCCAGGACAATACGTGCGCCGCGCTTCATAAGCGCCTGTCCGAAGGCTTTGCCAAAACCCCGACCACCACCGGTTATGAAGGCGACGTGTTCTTCGAATTCAAGAGATTTATTCTTGTTGATCTCTTTTTCCATATTGTGTTTTCCCTGTGGCTATATTTATGTATTTCAGTTTCCCAAAATGATTCATGAAGCTCTCATCTCCTGAAGCTGCCGGAGAACCTTTTCCGGAGTCAAGGGAAGTTCTTTGAACCTTATCCCTGTAGCATCATAAATGGCATTAAAGATGGCCGGAGCTATGGGCGCCAGCAACCCTTCCCCGCTCTCCTTTGCGCCGAAAGGACCGCCGGGATCATTGGATTCGATAAAGATATTTTCCATCTCAGTCATTTCCAATGCCGTAGGTATTTTGTAGTCAAGAAAGGATGGATTTAATGTTTTGCCGTCGCTGACCAGCAGTTCTTCGCAAAAGGTGTATCCGAGCCCCATCGCTGCCGATCCCTCAATCTGACCTGTTATTCCCAGCGGATTAATTACACGACCGCAATCATCGCAGACAGTCAGCTTTTCCACTTTCACCTGACCCGTCTCCTGATCAACTTCTACTTCTGCAATTACTGCTACAAAGCTATAAGCAGGTGAATAATTGCCGTATCCGGTTGCCATATCAACATGTCCCATCTCAGGGCTATAGGATCCGGAACCCATAAGCGCCATACCACCCTGGGCCATCTGACAAATTGCTACCGCCTCAGCAAATAAGATACCTTTATCAGGCGAACCTTTTACGTAGATCCTCCGCTTTCTTGCTTCAAGGTCTTCAACTCTGGCTTCCAGTTTTCCGGCAACTGCCTGTAAGAGCTTCTGTTTCAGATCAGCAGCTGCTCGTCTGGCCGCATTTCCCGTATGGAAAGTAACCCGGCTACCGGAACTAAACGAATCAGGAGGCGTTAAATCAGTATCGGGCATGGTGATTTTGGCGTCTTCCATTTCTATGCCCAGTTCTTCCGCTACAATTTGAGAAAGCACCGTATCCGACCCTTGTCCGATATCGGAAGCACCGGAAATTATCATGACCGTGCCGTCAGTATTGGCTTTAATAAAGATAGTAGAAGATGCGGTAAAAGGACCCAGCATGGGAAAACTGGGGCCACACTCAAAGCTGCTGCATGCAACGCCTATCCCATGAAGAGGAGGCAGCCTCTTTATTTTTTGCCGCCATTTTGATGCCTGTGCTGCTGTTTTAAGGCAATCCACAACACTGCCGCTGGATATCTTAAGTCCATTTACAGTTACATCTCCTGCTTTCAGGCCGTTTTTGATACGCAACTCAAGCGGATCAATACATAGCACCTCAGCTACAGCGTCCAGCTGAACTTCCGAAGCAAGCCTGATTTGCGGAGAAACAAAACCTCTCATTGCTCCGCAGGGGATATTGTTTGTCAAAACCCGGCAGGATTCAAACCGGATATTCGGTTGTTTGTATGGAAGGGTCATCCATAAATTAGCCAAAAGAGCTGCACCATGACCCAGGCTTGCGTACGCTCCGCCGTCAAGTACTGTCTTTGAAGTCCTGCTTATAATGCTTCCATCCTTTTTGACCCCGATCTTGAGGGTAACTTCAAGAGGGTGACGTCTTCTCGTGGATGAGAATTCTTCTTCTCTCGTATAGGAAATTAAAACCGGGTTTCCTGTTTTCCTGGCGAGCATTGCACAGCACAAATCAAGAGAAAATACTTCCATTTTGCCGCCGAACCCTCCTCCCATATGAGGTTTTATTATTCTTACATTGCCTGCCGGTACATTCAAAAGTAAAGCAATAGGGCCCTTTAGCATAAAAGGAGCCTGGGTAGATATCCATAGTGTAATATTTCCGGAAGAATCGCAGCTTGCAAGGGAAACATGTGGTTCAAGTGAACAATGCTGAACGGCAGGCATTAAAAACCTGTCTTCCCGTATGTAATCGGATTCACTGAATCCCTTCTCAACATCACCGAATTCGAGCTTAGCTTTTGCAGAAATATTGCCTGCAAATGCTTCATGAATCAAAGGCGCTCCCTCACGCATTGCTTCTTCTACCGAAAGCAAAGCCGGAAGCTCTTCATATTCAGCTTCTATCAGGCCCAAAGCTTCCCAGGCTACATCTTCCGTTATTGCCGCCACAGCCGCCACTTCATCGCCGATATAATTTACCTTATCCTTAGCCAAAAAATACTGATCGCCGCTACCAGGTATGGCAGCCATCATAAACCCATATTTAATATCCGGAATATCGCGCCCGGTAATGATCGCCTTCACACCGCTGACCTTTTCCGCCTTGCTTGTATCAATACTTACGATCCTGGCATGGGGATAAGGGCTGCGCAGGATTTTTCCGTATAGCAAGCCGGGCAGAGAAATATCTGCTGTATACTGTGCCTCTCCCTTTGCCTTGATTATTCCATCCACCCTCGGCAAACGCTTTCCTATGACCGAATATTTTTTTTCTGTCATTTTCTAATGCTCCATGGTGAAAAATAAAAAGGTCAGAATCAGTATCTTATATTTTTCTTTTTGAAACCGTAGTATTTATATAGAAGCTGTTTATGCTAAGACATATCTCCCATTGTTTCTATATGCAACTTACGCTTTTTAAATAACCAGCGGTCATTATGTCTAACCAGTTCATCCTCATAACGCCCGGTCATGCTGATAACTAAACTCCCATCGGTTTTTGTTTTAAACATCAGAAGATAACTATTTGCTGTTGCGCTGTTTCCGGAAACTTTTATAACTTCATTCATAATACAATGTTTCATCATAGGCAGACCGTTTGTAAGCGGAATGTTTTTGGTAAAAATTTTAATAGCTTCTTTGCCATCATATAGTCCCAAAGCACCGCAATCAAAAATACCATCATCCGTGAACAGGCCAACCCATTTATCAAACTCTGCACCATCAAAATAAAAACAATAATTGGCTATTGTTTCATGTATCAGATCTTTTTCTATTAATACGTCATTCATAATTTCTCCTTTTTCTGTTGTTTGGATGACTTCGTAAAAGCTTCATATGCAAGGCGCGCGAATCATGAGGAATGAAGCATACTTATTCGTACGCTGCAATGACGAAAGATGAATCGCAACGCAGCAGAGGGAGTTTTTACGAAGTCGTTATTTTTTAACCGGACTGATCTTGCATAACAAAGCCTTAAGCGCTGGATATCCGGTTACCGGATCTACTGATTTTTCATCCGTCAGAAGGTTTACATTACTGTTAGCCCAGGCATGTGGTATGTTGATAACATGAGGCAAAATGTCTTCCGTCAGTCTGGCCCTGATTTGTATTGCACCCCTTTTGGTTGCGACATTAATAACTTCTTCATCACCAATACCATAATATCCGGCAGTAGCAGGATGAATTTCAGCATATGGTTCAGGAGCTTTTTTATCGTTTAAATATGTTTCACGATAAGATGAGTGAGTATATTGCAGAACCCTTGAGCCGGTTGTAAGTATTACAGGATATTCTTTTGCTGTTTCCGGATCGTTTATTGGCGATTCAGGAGGTTCCGTAAAAGTCGGCATAGGATCAAAACCTACGCTTTGCATTATCGTAGAAAAAAGCTCGATCTTCCCGGTAGGTGTAGGAAATCCGGTTTCTTCATATGTTTTGTATTTTAATTCTCCGCCGAATGGAATCATATTTGTTTTTCCAAGATATTCGTCAATATTAATACCAGTATCTTTGAAAACATGTTTAAATACTTCATCATCATCCTGCCACGGAAAATATTTTTCATAACCCATATGTCTTGCCAGATTAAGCCAGAATTTAATTTCTGACCAGCTTTCATGATATTCGGTCACTTTGTTTCTAATACTCATATAACCCATTGAACCCAAAAGGGGGCCATCCCAAACTTCCGTTCTTTCGAGAAAGGTTGCTCCAGGCAAAACCAAATCCGCCATTTCCGATGTTTCATTCGGAACTGTGGTCATCACCGCCAGAAAATCAAGGCACTCCAATGCTTTTTTCAGTTTATTTGAATTAGGCCAGGTCAAAACAGGATTGGAAGCAATAACCGCCAGGCCTTTCATGGGATGAGGCTTGCCTGTCAACATCATATCAGGCAACAGCATACCCTGGCCTGTCCAATCACCGGCAAAGAGGGGGTATTTTTCATAACCGACATTTTTACCCTTTACAAGATCCGGCAGTCTTAACTGGGCAAAATTTGGAAACGTGCCTGAAATAAGATGTCCTCCCGGCACATCTATATTACCCGTTAGAGCCTCAAGAATTGCAAGCGCCCTGTTATTTTGAAATCCGGTCGGGTGCTGATCGAGTGAGTTTGTGCCCTGTAGTATAGAAGCTGGTTTTATTGAAGCATAAGTATGAGCGATGCTTTCAATTGTTTTTAACGGAATCCATGTTATTCTTGAAGCATCTTTTATGTCGTAAGTTTTTATGTGTTCCTGCAACTGTTCAAAACCGGAAGTCCAGTTTTTTACAAATTCCTTATCATAAAGTTCTTCTTGAATAATAATTTTAATCAGAGCAAGGGCTAAGGCACAGTCAGTTCCCGGTCTTATCTGGGCAAAGATATCGGCATTTTTTGCAAGAGCGATTTTACGGGGATCAATAACAACAAGTTTTGCTCCATTGTCTGTTGCATATTTTATTTTTTCAGCAGCAATAAAATTGGAAGCGGACGGATTATGCCCCCATAAAACTATACATTTGCTGTTTTTCTGATCGGCATAAGGGAATTTTCCCATTGTCAGCATGTTGGCTGTGATACCGCTTAAGAAGCAAAATGTCTCAGGTGTAATAAAATTAGGACTGCCAAAAGCATCACAAAACCTTTGCAGAAAATGCATTGTATTAAACCCCTGACCCTGTACCGCCATTCCGACTATCATCGTCCATGCCTCGGGACCATAGCTGTCCTTGATTTTATTCAACCCTGAAGCCATGGTTTCCAGGGCATCATCCCACGAAATTCTCTGAAAGTTTCCTCCAACCTTTTTCATAGGATATTTTACACGCTGCGGAGAATAGAAATGATCAATAATTTTTGCAGATTTTGGGCAAAGCCTGCCTTTATTCCAGGGGTGATCAGGATCTCCTTTGATTTTGACGATTTTTTCGTCTTCAAGACTCACTATAATACCACATGCCCAAAGACACATTCCGCATAAGGTCTTTACTTCCTTTTTATCGCTCATATAATTCTCCTTAAGTCTTGTCTTTATAGTACACTTAAGACTAATAATCACTTGTAAGGAACACCCATTCGCGCAAGCTCATCTTTTACTCTGTTATAAGTGCTTAACCAATCTTGAGTTGGTTTTACAGTCTCTAAGTCATATAGCTCGGGAAAGTCTTTAGGCGCTGTGGCATGTTCCTTTTCAACCACCCATCTTGCATAAATAGCCTTAGCGAGTTTATTAGCTTCCTGCTCATCCATCCCTGCTGTTGCTGAGAGTATTTCACCAACAAAGCGAGCCTCCAGGCCTGTCCAGCCAGTACTCCAGCAATATGCAAATCCACAAGCCGTATATAAAACAGATGCAGCCGCCTCCCAATAAAGAGATGCTTCAGTACCCCTGAACTGCTCCTCGGCAGTTACCATACCACCAATGGGAAGACGGACATTGCGTTCTGCGGCGCGTGTTGCAGCTCCGTTTGCCCATAGCGTTTGCGACCTTGACCATTCACCCCTGACAGTATTATTCCAGATTTGAACCGGAATTGCATTGCTGTAAGCGAGCTGGCCCAGCATACTTGCAATCATGCCCACAGCCGTTTCCTCCGGTCCCCGGCACAGTGCCCCTTCGACCGACATGCCGCTGACCCAGGGAACAAAGTCCCACTCTTTCACAATCAATGCCAGGGTAAGCCTCGACCAGTCAACCTTGAGCTCAGGCATGACATGGGCAGAAAGCTGAATGTTATGGCGTCCCCGAAATCCTTCGTGGACCAATGCGAGAAAACCGCCGATACTCGTAACGGATGAATGGAGACCAAGATGCATGCCCGGCCGTCCGACCCTGCGCAGTACTTCCAGCATGGCCTTGTTTTCCCAAAGGGCACAGTAAACCTCAGAAGGAGTACCCACCTTGATCGGAATTCCGTCAACTGAGGGAACACCGCCGGTTATCGCCAGAGCTTTATTGGATTCCTCCTGTACAAAAGACTGCACAAATTGAGAAAACCACTCCTGGCGGATGGGCACTGTTCCACCACCGTGCGCACCTGCAGCCAGCACCGGTGAGCTTTTATCTTTGCCGGTCCGGTGCTGATAGCAGACCTCATCCTTACCCCGGCCAAACATCACTATATCCGGACCGGTTCGTGCTGTCGCAGCAACCTGCTGAAGCTCTTCAATGCTGAACTGAATAACCCTTTGGGTATCCGTATTATAAAGGCCGACCCCAGCCAGCAGTTCGATACCAGCCTGAAATATTTCGTCGGCTGTCGCATCATCCACGATTAGCTGCTCGGCGTCATACTTGATATTGTACTTTGGAATCAATTCACGTATCTTGCGTGCAAACGCAAGGTCGAAATCTTTGCTTTTCATCACCGGGCCGGTTTCAGCTCTCTTCTGAATATCCATCATAGATAGCATATTATATCTCCTGAAATTAAGTTTTTCAAAATATTTATATAAATGAAAAAAGCACCTTGTATGCCTTAATTGATAATATCTGATGCATATTCGATATTTAATGTCCCATGAGTTTATCACAGAGCCTGACTGCTGACGGGGCGTCAGGCGCCCAGCCGTCGGCACCTATTGATTCCGATAATTCCGCAGAGGAAGCTACTCCGCCGATAATGACCTTATACTTGTTTCGCAACCCCATATCGCGCAGGTAGTTGATCACTTCGGAGTAGTAGGGGCGAGTTGCATCAAGGAAAGCAGATAGCCCAATAATATCCGCATTAAGTTCTATAGCCTTGTCAATAAAAGTCATACTGGGTACATTGATACCCAGGTCATAAACTTTATATCCGGCGAGGCTTATTTGCCTCAGTACCAGGCTCTTGCCGATGTCATGAAGGTCTCCCTGAACAGCACCAAGCAAAAATACTCCGCGTGAGGCATTAGCTTGTTCGGGAATTCTTGCCATGATTTTATTTGTGCAAGCCTCACTGAGATCAGCACCCATCATAAGTTCCGGCAGGAAGTACTCTCCACTACCGAACTTATCACCAATCACTCTGAGTCCTGCAAGCACGCCCTTTTGAAGGATTTCCAACGGATCATAGCCCTCGTCCAGAGCATTTTGTACCGCAGTTATAGCTTTTTCTTCGTCCAGAGAAATTACCAGCTCAGTTATCATTGCAATAATATCAGCATCAGTCATTCAGATTGCCTCCTTTTTCAATTATAGTAAGTATTCTGCAAAACAAGTAAATGCTATTGTATCCCCCATCCCGCAAAAAACCCCCTTCTGACAGCATCACCTATTAGTCCTATACTTACACAATCTCCTATGGGTATAGCTGTGATATATTTATCACAAATACTTTTGGATAACTTGCTCTCAGGTTTCATTCCAAAAGCAAGGATTACGATATCAGCTTCTATCTCGTTTATTTTTCCTTCATGATTAACTACCTTTACACCTGTTGCAGATATTTCCGAAACGCTGTGATTTGTCAGTATATTGATATTATAATTTATGCATGCTTCATTTATACAAATCTTGCCGGCCAAAAAAGTATTTGGAGCAATTTCAGGCTGCATTTCAATAATAGTTACATTATTGCCTTTCATTGCCAAATCTATGGCACACTCGCACCCGGTGGAACCTCCACCGGCTATTACAACATTTTTCCCCATAAACTGTTTATTTCCAAGATGTGCATCTATGATAGTCATGGCTTTTGGAGAATCGATGCCTTTTATATTTGGTGTCAATGGTTTGGCTCCAACAGCTACTATGATAGTATCTGCACCTTCGAGTTCGGGAGAATCAGCGCTTATCTCCGTGTTCAAGTGCACAACAACGTCTATCTTTTTCATCTGCAAAATCAAATAGTCCAGATATGCCTTCAGCGTGCTTTTGAATGAAGGTTCGGATGCTGCTACAAGCTGGCCGCCCAGGTAATGATATTTTTCGTAGAGATTTACCTTATGGCCCTTCAGCGCTGCAACTCTTGCTGCTTCCATTCCACCGGGTCCGCCACCAATCACGGCGACCTTCTTTGGATTATCAGTTTGGGTAATTTGATATTCTTTTTCAGAGCCGCAGGCTGCGTTTATTGAACAGGATGTTAAACGTCCGCTTAAGGGTTTTACCAGGCAATATTCATTACAACGGATACATGGACGAAGCTCGTCCCTTTTTCCATAAAGTAATTTATTGCCCCATTCAGGTTCAGCCAGTAATCCGCGTCCTATCATTATAAAATCGGTTTTGCCTTGCTTTACTGCTTCTGCAGCGGTTTCAGGAGTGTAATTTCCCGCATTCAGGACAGGTTTACTTGTGGCTTTCTTTGCTTCTGCCGCATAATCAGCCAAACATGCATCACCCATGTATGGTGTAGGGAAACACCAATTGTGGGCTTCATAACAGCCTGCATCAATATCAAAAGCATCTATACCGGCTTTATCCAGGTACTCAATGATTTCCAGCCCTTCCTTAATTGTTCTGCCACCTTCAAGTTTGTGATCAATTGCCATCCTGAACAGTACCGGGAAATCCGGACCTACATTCTTTCTTATCTCTTCCAATACTTCAGAAGGAAATCTCATTCTGTTTTCAAAACTTCCCCCATACTTATCCTTTCGCCTGTTCCAGAGCGGTGTCATAAACTGATCAAGTAAATATCCTATATGTGCATGAATTTCCACAGCATCACATCCTGCTATCTTGGCTCTTAATGCTGCTCTGCCAAAACATTTAACTATATCTTTAATTTCTTCAGCAGTTAATTCCCTGGTCATTAGATCAGGACACCAAAATGACGGATTACAAGATGCGGATACCAATGGTTCATTATTTACCGGAGGTGCGTTTCTGCCAAGGCCTGCTGATAACTGTAAGCAAACAGCAGTACCATGTGCTTTAACTCTATCTGCAAGTAGTGCCCATTTTTGTGTCTGCTCATCAGTATCCGTGGTTGTCAGGTATCTTAAGAAAGGATCCGTTTTATTTGTAATAACCTGAAAGCCGACAATCAACATGCCTGTACCACCCTTGGCGCGCTCTTCGAAATAATCCATTTCTCTGGTAGAAAAGCCCCCGTCCGGTCTGCCCAGATTTGTACCTATCGGCGCCATAACCAACCGGTTTTTGATACCAAGATTGCCGATGTAGGTTCTTTCAAATAATACAGAGTATTTATTGTCCATGTTCATAAATTCCCCTTTTATCGTCTATAAACATTAGATTGCTTATTCCGGTTTTTGCTTAAGTAAGAGTAAAAGTTTAATCAAAGAGTATTTAGAGTTATTATATAAGTGACTTGATCTATGCTCAATTCATGCCAAAATAATATAAATATTTATATCAGTTAGTTATATAGAAATAGTCTGCATACTATCTAAATAAAGATATATATATCTATTATTTCACCAAAAATAGTGGTATATCGCATACATTATTATTGAAATTATTTTATTTATCTATACTAAGGAGACCCCTGATGATGGATGAAGATAATGGATGAAAATGATTTTTTCCGTCAGGCAACTTTACGTATTTGCGGAAGTCTTGATATCGAGACTTCCTTATGGAATGCTTTTGAGTATCTGGAAAATTTTATGCCATTAACAGGTATGAATCTTGTGCTGGGTGAGCAGGGTATGCCTGCCATAGAAACACTGGCTCAGGTTAGTCACAATAAACTAAAAAAAGTTGCCCGTAAGATTTCTTTGCCACAGGAAATGCAGGCGGTTTTAGAGCATCAATGGATGGGATTAACGGATGTTGGAATTATCAACCAACCTGATTCATTTCCGGTAAGCAAATTAATAGCTCAAGTGTTTGAGATGCCTGAAATGTCGACATTGACTATGCGACTTAAAATAAATGATTCAAAACTGTTTGCTCTGGTAGTTTATTCGAATGGATTGGATCAATATACAAGGGCACATGCCAATTTATTATCGCTGTTACACGACCCGTTTGCTATAGCAATGTCAAACGCTTTAAAACATCAGGATGTCCTCAAACTTAAAGAAATGCTTGCTGATGACAACCGGTATCTTCATAACGAGTTGCTTCGTATTTCCGGAAATGAAATTATCGGCAGGAGGAAGGGGCTAAAGAAAGTTTTCGATATGGTAAGGCAGGTGGCTCCTTTAAACAGCCCTGTGCTTTTACTGGGTGAAACCGGATCAGGAAAAGAAGTTATTGCCAATGCCATCCATTATTCATCACCACGGAGAAACGGGCCTTTCATTAAAGTGAATTGCGGCGCTATACCGGATACGCTGATTGACAGTGAGCTTTTCGGACATGAGAAAGGGGCTTTTACAGGAGCATTATTCCAAAAACGCGGAAGGTTCGAAAGGGCTCACAAAGGAACCATACTTCTTGACGAAATCGGAGAACTGCCGCAGGAAGCGCAGGTAAGGCTTTTGCGTGTAATCCAAAACCAGGAAATTGAGCGTGTCGGCGGAACGGAACCAATATCTATAGATATACGTATTATTGCCTGTACTCACAGAAATCTTGAAAAAATGGTTTTATCGAAGCAGTTCAGAGAAGATCTTTGGTTCAGGCTGAATGTATTTCCTATAAACATACCCCCTCTAAGGGAAAGAATAGAGGATATTGCTGAACTTGTTGACTACTTTATGAAGCAAAAATCTATTGAAAGAAATATTCCTGCCGCACCAGTTATTGCAAGCGAATCTATTGAGAAACTCAAGAAATATCATTGGCCCGGAAATGTGCGTGAATTGGAAAACTTTGTGGAAAGAACCTTAATTCAGAATCGGGGCAAAAATATTTCGGACCCGATATCTTTTGAAAATGTACTTTTTCAGAATACGGAATCCGAGCCTATGCAACAGGCAGATCAAAATTACAAACCTTCAATAGAAGACAAACTTTCGATGCACATGAAAGAAATTATAAAGATTATCTTACCGGAATCGGAACGCAGTAAATTATACTCCCAAAAAAATGAAAATGAATCCTTAAAACTTGATGATATTTTGGCTTCACATATTAATAAAGTGCTGAAGATAACCAGAGGAAAAGTCACCGGCCCGGGAGGCGCCTCTGAACTCATGGGACTTAATCCGAGTACGCTTAGAAGTAAAATGAAAAAAATCGGTTTATCACTCAAAAGGAAAGAACTGCTTAATAGGTGAACAACTTTCATGGTCAGTCCTGAAAAACCATTTTTCAAGAAAAGGTATTGCATATTTATTTTCTCTCATGGCATAGTAACCCCTCCATCAACCGATATAGTCTGACCTGTAATAAAAGAGCCTTCATCCGAAGATAGCAGTATGGCGATACCGATATAATCTTTTACTGAAGCAGTCCGTCGCAGAGGGGTTACATTAACTATCCTTTGAATCATTTCTTCCGGATAATTGGCTGCCATGATCATCTCGGTATCGGTTGTTATCCCGCAGGCAATAGCGTTCACATTAATTCCCATCGGACTAAGTTCCGCAGCCATGGCCCGTGTCATTGCAAGCATTGCGCCCTTGGTTCCGGCATATTCCGTGCTTAGTGGTACACCCACTCTTGCCTGGGCGGAACATATTCCAATAATCTTTCCGTATTTTCTCTTAACCATTTCTCTTGCCACAAACTGAGTGCAGAAAAATACTCCTTTCTGATTTATAGCTACTACCTTGTCAAAAGTTTCTTCATTTTTTTCAAGAAATGGGATTGGCGCACCACTGATACCGGCATTGTTGACAAGTATATCAATCTTTCCGTACTTTTGTACTGTTTTATCCACCATATCTTTGATATCCGAAAGTACTGAAATATCAGATTTCAAAGCAAGTACTTCAACGCCGACATTCTTAATATCCTGTTCAGCAATTTTAAGCCGTTCTTCATTACGTGCAGTTATTACGATGTTTGCGCCTTCTTTTGCCATACCAAGCGCGATAGCTTTACCGATTCCGGCGCTTCCGCCTGTTATTATTGCAACTTTATCTTTTAATTTCATACGTTCCGTCCTTTTGTATATTTTCAGCATACAAGGGCCACGCCCATATGTTTCTTAAAATTCCAATATCACCTCCGCGGTAACATTTATGTTAAAAAGTTAACTTAAATTAATTCTTTTAATTTCTAACCACGCCATCTTCTATAAATATATGCCCCTGAACCTGCAACCACAGATATAAGCGGAATAGCAACAACAAGCAGCCAGAAGATCAGATACCCCTGTTTTTTGGTAAGATAATGATAAGGGAATTCGTATTTTTGTGCACGGGTGGAAATCAGATCCAGTTCACCTCCAAGTAAATTTGCAGTATTTAAGAAAAGATCTTTATTCGCCATCATTTCCCAAAACCGGTTTTTGACAAAATCAGCATCTCCAAAACATAAAATTTTCCCAATAGTATTAGTTCCATTATTTATAGTGTTTGGTATCATGGCTATAAGAGCAACAGGTACAGAACCCTTGAGATCAATACCATCCCTGAAATGGATTTCACCCTGACCGGGATTAATTTTATCCTTAATTATCCAGCTTTGCTCAGAACTTTTGGCCAGGATTGAAATAAAGTTTTTCCCCCTTGCTTTTATTTCAAGAGGCCTTGCCGTGGGAAAGATCGCCGGATATGCCAGGGAATCGGCAACAAAGCCTTCAGCAAAATGGGGTATTAACGGGGCAAGTATATCACCACCCATAAGAGTACTTTCATCATCGGCGATAATGCCGTTTCCTAAACCGATTCTATAATTTTCTAAAAAAGCTTCAAGTTTTGGAAGTTTGACAAAAGGCTCTATCATCAAAATCAGTTTTCCGCCTTGTTTAATAAATCCATTGAGCTGTTCTATCTCCTTGGCGCTGAAATCCGCTTTAGGACCAGCTATTAAAAGAAGAGAGTCTTTTGCCGGGATGGTTTCTTCTCCTGATATATTTATTTCTTCTACCTGCCAGTCCTCAACCTGCAAGGCATTTTTTAAATAGCTATATTCAGTATTAAGACTGTTTTCGCCATGACCGACGGTAAAAATAAACCTGCGTTTTTCTTTATTAAGATATTTTATGATGAGGCTTACAACTCTTTCTTCAGTCGGATAGCTAATGGAGTCCTTTTTATCGCCGATTTCAACAACAGTCTGACCGGAATATGTGATATTATATAATCCGGCCTGTGCTGGGTTACTGTTAAGATCAATAAGCTTGTATTTTACATGAGAAGTGTAGAGCGAAAGTTTATTGAAAAATTCCTCAAGTTTTTGTCTTTGATCCTGCTTGTAAAATATTGTAAAATTAATATCATTGTTTAATCGTTTTAATATCTTTACTGTCTGACCCGCAAGGGAATAAGATTTGGCAGGTGTTAAATCGATGCGGACATTATGACGGAAAGAAATAATTTCCAGAAAAACAACAATTCCCAAAACAAGCAGTATCTTTGCTATCTGTCTTCCTCTAAGCCATTTGCCTTCCGACTTCCATGAATTTCGAGCATTTAAATATATAAGAGTCAAGCATAATGAGAAGAGAATAAAAAGAAGAAAAAATATAACGTCCTTGCTATCAATAACTCCCTTAAAAAGATAATCAATGCGGTCGTAAAGGGAAAAACGGTTAAGTAATTTAATCACATGTTCGCCGGCCATCATTTCATTCCATGTCAGAAACCAGAACAAAATAAAAACACCGAAAGTTACCATAGCGGCAACAGCCTGGTTTTCAGTCAAAGAAGAAATTAATATTCCACAGCTGATCAGGCTACAGGCAAGAAGTAAAAGCCCCAGATACCCGGTAATCATGGCAGGCAGTATGAAAAATCCCCATAAATATCCTATAAACAGAAAATTAATCAGCGTTACCGCCAGCATCAATATTAATATAGTCATACAGGCAAGATATTTACCGGCAAGTATCTCTGAGTTTTTTACCGGATAGCTGGTTAAAAGCTCAAACGTACCGGTTCTTTTTTCTTCTGCAAACAATCTCATAGTAATCAAAGGGACAAGGATCATTAAGATAAAACGCAAGTCATTGAAGTAGTAATAGAAGAATCCTTCAACCGGATTGCCGAAGCCTTGGGCATTGGTCCAATTATTGTAAAGAGCGAGATCCGTATAAAAAAAATAACCTGAGAGTGCGGAAAAGATTGTCAGTACTACATAGAAGACAGGAGAAACAAAGTATGAACGAAGTTCTTTGCCAAAGATGGTGATAAAATTCATCAATGAAGCGTCTCCTTTCTGATCAGCTCCACAAAAATTTCTTCAAGATTCATTTTCACCGGACGTATCTCTCTAAGAATCCACCGGTTTTGGAAAGCCATTGCGCATAATATGGCAGGAAAATCAATTTCTTCTGATGTATCGATAAGAAAATGTGAAACGGATGGGGCAACCGACTTTTTTAATTGTACATTTAAAATTCCCGGAGTTGCATTCAGTATTTCTACTACCTGACCGTTGGGGGATTCGATAATTGTTGAAAAAGAATTATCACCCTGCTGTAAAAAAGCATTCAGATTCTGGCTGTTGCCTGCGGCTACTATGGTGCCTTTATCCAGAACAATAATTTTGCTGCAAAGCTGGCTTACTTCAGGAAGAATATGGGTACTTAAAAGAATGGTTGTGCGGCCTGCAAGACCCTTTATTAAATCCCGGATCTCAATAATTTGTTCCGGATCAAGACCGACTGTCGGTTCATCGAGCAGCAAAATATCGGGATTGCCTATCAATGCCTGGGCTAAGCCTATGCGAGTCCGGTATCCTTTGGAAAGGTTACCGGTTATTCTGTGTAGAACTTCGCCCAAACCGCAAACATCGGCAATCCCGGTAATAATCTTTTTTCTATCCTTATTTGAAATCCCTTTCAGTCTGGCCGCAAACTCAAGAAAATCGGCTACTCTCATTTCCTTGTAAACAGGAGTTTTTTCAAGAAAATAACCGATTCTTTTTCTTACAGCAAGTGAGTCTGTTTCAAGATTTAGGCCTGCGATTCTTATTTGACCTTCCGAGGGTGGAAAAAAAGAGGCTAATATACGCAGCATAGTAGTTTTCCCGGCACCGTTTCGCCCGAGAAGCCCGGCAATTTCTCCTTTTTCCACCCGGAAACTAACATCTTTAAGCGCACTTATCGACCCAAAATGCTTGTTGACTGAAGTGACTTCTATCATATTCATGTCTCGCTTTGAAAATAGAGTTTTCATGCCGAATGGCAGGAAAACTCTATTTTACTTTTTTTAACGCTTCAAATATTTCTGCTTGAGAAGTTCCATGGTAAAGTCTTCAGCTTTTCTTCCTTCGTGAAAGGTAAGGCTTGAAAAGAAAGCCCGTGTTGTATAACGCCTTTGAAGATCTATAGAAAACATGTTTACAGGACCGGGAAACCATTTGCTGTCATAAGCGTAACCATAATATTGAAAGAACCAGGGCTTTTCCTTGATATCATAGTTTATCGCATAGGGAATCTGATAGCGTTCGGGATCAATATACAATCTGATTTTGCTAATGGTTATAGCCCGTTCCGGCCTGCCTTCAACAATGTATAAGGGCGTTCTATAGTACTTGTTATCAACTCCCATAAGATGACCTTTTACATCCATTTGCGGCGTTGTCGTTGAATTGGCAGCCGAAAGCATTACCTTTTTGCCTATATACTTCCATTTCCAGCGCTCAAGTTTTCCCTGAAAACCTTCGTTGGTATCATAGACGTAGTTCATGCCGGCCGGCATCCTATCCTGTCTCTGGGCCGTAGACATACGCCTTACCCTTCTCATGGATGGTATATACATCCACATGTCATCATCTTTATCCGGAGAAAGATACCGGTATGTAAGCATGATAGTACCGCCTATGTTATATGGATAGCGGTAAGGAAAAGCCAGAATATTATCAATACCCTGAGGGTTTGGTTTGTATAGTGGCTGTGGATCTGTTTCGAGCCTGTTATCAAAACGCATTACTATATGATCCGCAAGAGCATTTCTCACAAATCCCGATTCATCAATATTGGATATTACAAACTCGATGAATGAATCATCACAGTAACATGATTTCTGCCAGTTCCACATCAGCTTCATTACATCTTTTTCCGCTTCTTCTTTTGTAAATGGTTGTCCTGCAATATAGTTTTTTATGCTGCCCTTTGCATCAATACTACAGGTTCCCTTATACTTTTCAGTATATTCTCTGTATTTTCCCCAATGGCCTGTTGAGGGAATAGGTATATTTTCTATTTCGTTTATCCTGAAATCACCCCATATTTCCGGATGTTTGATAATTTCATAGAATTCTTCCGGCAGCAGATCCTTTATTTCCTCAACTGGTTTAGCCTTATATCCCCAGGAATTAATAATCTTGGCATTTTCAACAGCCGGATTGGGGCCATTATTCCAGCCTTTATAGGAAACTCCTACATCCTTAAAAATAGGAATATCAGCTCCGAAAGCCCAGTTTGGAGCTTTGGGCAAACCGGTACCTTCGGCCCAAGCGCTTTGATGAATAAATACCATCATAAAAGCAAGAATCCCGCTTAGAAAAAGTTTTTTTAACATAACTAACCTCCGTAATTTATTTAAACCTTATGTATTCTTAAAATGTGTACTTAAGATTGAGGAAAATCTCATCATCCTGCCGGAAAGGTCCAACAAGCGCCGCTGTGTCATTTCGTGCAAACAGCCAGATTCCTCCTAAAGCTATGCTGGCTCTGTAAGTAGGACTATAGGTAATTGTGGCTCTTGCTAAACCGCCTTTGGCTGTAAAATCATAAGCACCGAGAATTTCGGGTGTAACCTTTCCATCAAAATATTCGCTATTGATAAGAAGAGTTGCCATAGTCTGCTGCTTGCTGTAGCCTTCCCGGCCCAAACCGGTTTTCATGCCATCAACTGCATCAAAAACAAATTTTTGATACAGCTGTCCTGAAATAAAAAATGTCCTGTCACGATTTAAAGCTGTTATAAATGTCGGACGGTCAAAGCCTATCATGCAGGCAAGTACATCTCTTTTTATAAATGCCGTATCAGGAAACTTCAACAGCCCTGATGGATCCAGTATATTTTGCATTCCGGCAACAAAAGGATTCGGCGAATCAACGGTAAAAGGCTGATCGATTGTATAGGCTGATTCAAACCTGATTATTGAACCGGTAAGAGATTCAGGAACATTGAAGGTCATTCCTATATTCTGTACTTTCGGCCAGTAAAAATGAAGAGATTGTCCGATAAAAGAAGGCCCTGCAGCAGAGATTCCGGCCAAAATACCAGGGTTATAAAAAGGATGAGCCGGATTAGAGGCCATTTCCACCATAGCTTCAGAAGAACGATTAAGAGTCATTACTGCATCCTGAGAGCGTGAATAATAGTAGAAAAGAGAGCCGTCCCAATCTCCGAACCTTGCCCTCAGTCTGACGCCACCCTGAAAATGGTCGTTATCCTGAAAATCGTTTAAATCGCGTTCCATAGCATCTATAAGAGCACGGGCAACATCGTACTTGTTCCAGTTTATGCCTAGCATAGGGACAGTTATATCAGGCGTAGTGGCAAAGAAAGGGTCCCAGTTGGCTCCGGGAGCAGCCGCAGTATTGGGACGGAAATCCTCGGGAATTGCAACAAGCTCCAGTTTAAAGCTGTGCATATTAGGGATTTCGTGAACAAAATCTATCGCGCGTAAGGGAACCCTAACGTTTTCAAGATCCTGCACAAAAGTTCCTCCGGCGCTCACATCCAGAGGATTAATAATATCCGACATCCTGAAAAGATCCGCTTCGCCCCATACAACCTGTTGCCTTCCTATTTTTAAAGTAGAATTACCATGGAAAACGCGAAAATAGTATTCACGCAAGTCTACTTCCTGCTCCATGTTACGGTCGCCGTATAATTTTTCATTATGGCGACCATCCGGAACCTTGGCCATGTGTTTAGGCGCATCGTTAATAGTATGATCAAGCTCATAGCTAGCATCAAAATAGCCTCTTACGGTTGTATTAAATTTGAGCCAGTCGGTAATAGTAGCTGCACCCTCTACCTGCAAGGTGTTTCTCATCCTGGAGAGCTGGTAATCATCATTTACCCCATTTTGAAGGCGAAGCCCCGTCTGGTTTTCAATAAATCCGGTAAGTATTACATTTTCACCCAATAAGCTTTCTTCGGCCCTTGCCTTGTCAGCACAGTTCAGGCACAGGGCTACCCCAATACAAACCATCACCACAAAAAATAACAAGTTCTTTTTTTTCATATTCTCTCCTTCCATAGCATGTTAAAAAGATCATAAAAGGTTATTCACTTTAAATTCTGATCACCTCCTTTTATCGAATAAGATTTTAAAATAAATCCGGGTTTAAATATTCTTACTAATGCCGGCAGTATAAACAGAGTTCCTAAAATATGTAAAAATGTTACGATGCTGAGTAAAAGCCCCATATCGGATTGAAATTTGATGGTTGAAAAATTCCAGAAACCTACGCCAAGAACCATGATCAATCCGGTAACCGTGACTGCCTGGCCGCTTGTGGAAATAGCTCTCTGTATAGCTGCTTCCATGTCGCCCAGAATTTCAAATTCTTCCTTGATACGGCTTAACAGATAAATTCCATAATCCACGCCTACCCCGACTGCGATAGTTGAAACAGGTAAAGTCTGCAAGCTTAGTCCGACCGAGGCAAGACTCATGTATGCCAGTGTAAACAGGTTGGCAAGTCCCAGAGGCAATATTAAAATAAGGCCGGCCATCCATGATTGGAAAAAAAGAGAGCAAAAAAGAAAAGTGCTGCCGAAGGCCAGCACGCTTATCATGAACTGATGCAATTCAACTGATTCATTGGTTGCAGCTACTAATCCCACACGTCCCATGGCAAGTTTGAATTCATATCCTTTGATTTTCATTTGTGACAAATACTGCTTGCAGCTGGAAAGAACTTCTTCAATTGTATTGGCCGTGTGATCCTTGAGGAAAGCCACTACATTGGTAGCAGAAAGATCATCATTGTAATACTGGTCAAAATCCCCGGGTTCAGCACCACCGCCCTGGAGCAAGAAAAGATTGGAATATATTCCCTGGGAAGTATTAGGCAACACATAGTATTTAGGGTTATTTTCATAAAGCTTCATGTTTAGATTTTTTACAAGGTCAACTATGGACACGGTTCCCATTACTTCCGGCCGGGTCATCAGATAGGACTGAAAATCGATCATGGCTTTCATTACTTCCGGCTGACTTATTCCATCCGGATTTTTTGTATCGACAACTATCATAAGAGGATCTATCAAGCCGGGGAAAAAGGAATTAATTTTCATAACATCCTGGTTATATCTGGATGTTTCCTGCAGCAGGGGAGAGCCTGGCTGAATATCACCTACTTTGGCATTTAAACTGATAAGACCGGCCGCAACGGCCAAAGCTATGCCTAAACCCACAATTGCCCACGCATTCCTGCCCTTGCCCATTTTAAATACTTGCTGGCTGAATACGCGGTCCAGCCAGCGTTTCTCCTGCATTTTTTGCCACATGTCCACCTTTTTTACAGCAAGAGCAGGTATGAAAAGATATATAACAGGATTGAAAATCAAAACCACAAAGATAACCGTCAATGCCCACATAAAAAAAGATAAGCCTATCTTGAACATAAGCGGCACCGGGATAATTGCAATCAGCAATATTCCTATCCCATCGGTTATGATACCTGCCAGGCCTGGATACAACAAACTTGAGATTGTCTTCTCACAGGCAGACTTTATATTGCCGTGAATTACATATTCTTCCTGAACCCGCCAGCCGAACTGTATGGAGTGGCTTAATGCACGGGCGCTTATTAAAAGCGGAATCACAAGCACAAGGGGATCTATATTAAAGCCCAACAGGCCGATTCCTCCGAGACCCCATATCCCACAAAGCAACATGGAGATTAGAGGCACAAAAACCAGGCGGGCCATACGGGTAAACCAGAAAGCGGCAATAATCATTCCTACCAGAGTAAGAGCAAAAATCAGGATGGTCTGATTTAAATAATGACTGATTACACCGTAAAGATATGTATCTCCTTCAATATAAACCGTGGTATTTTTATCCGTATTTTTTGTACGGATTTCTTCCAGTGCTTTGTAGGTTGCTTTGTAATTAAGATCTCTTACAAAAAATTCTCCGCTTATAAGGGCGGCCTTGGTATCTATGGAAACAAAACGACCGTAATAAAGATTATTCCGAAATATATTCTGTTTAAGCTGTTCAATCTCTTCACGGGTTTTTGGCGGATCAGGATACATCAAAGAAGGGAATTCCAGACCTTCGGTGGTAACTTTAAAGTTTTTAATCTTGCTTACCCCGATAGAATAAACCTTGTTCCGGTCAACTCCGGGCATAAACTGCAGTGTGTTTGAAATATCTATAATTTTAGCCAAAGTAGGGGTATTGAAGATATCTCCTTCCTTTACAGCCAGAGTAATGGTTACCCGGTTGGAACCGCCGAAGCCTTCAAATTTTTTGGCTAAATCTGTGTAAGCATGCTTGGGAATTAAATCAGGAAAATTTGTCCTGAAAGGAACCTTGCTTGCCTCATATGCAAAAAAAAGTGTGAATGCGATAAAGGCAAGCAGCACGAGCAAGCGATGTTTTACAATAAATTCTGCGATACGTTTGGTCATTTTTTATATCTCCTTGGTCTTCTCTATTTACTTTTACCCGTTCATCAAATACCTTTTGTTGGTTGTATGCTGCAACCGGTCATTTCCGGGATGAAAGTAAAGAAAGTTTTAACGGAGATTGCCAGTTTTGACCATCTTCCGTAAACCATATAGTGCCGTTTCCTCCTGCAACCCAGCATTTACCATCTTTTGAAAAAGTACTGGAGGTCAGCCAAGAAAAGTTCGGCATTCTGCCTTGATCCCAGGTTATCCCTCCATCTTTGCTGAGTATATAGGTTCCTTCCAGACCAAATGCCCAGCCGGTATTTCCAATTACATTAATGTCAAACATTGTCTTAGTGGTAGGAGATTTCAGTTCCGTCCATTTTGCTCCGCCATTATCAGTGCTTAAAATATGACCATCCATGCCTGTAATCCAGCCTGTTTGTGTATCTTTGAAAAATATGGAAAAGAGTGTAACATTTTCTAATGGATTTATCTGTGGCTTCCAGTTTGTTCCGCCGTCTTCCGTATGCAGGATAACTCCGAATTCCCCTGCTATCCACCCATGCATGGAGTCTGTAAAAAATACCTTTTGATATATTTTATCTACTTTTTCATTCTGAATTTCCCATGTCTTTCCGTCTGCCGAGTGCAGAATTGTTCCCCATTCGCCAACCGCCCAGATATTATTTTCGTCGACAACTGAAAGGCTGAGTAGCGTGGTTTCCAGAGGACTTTTAAGACTGTACCAGCTTTTTCCACCATCATCAGTACGCAAAATTGTTCCCTCCCGGCCAACCGCCCAGCCTTTTTGGGAATCGGAAAATCTGACATCAAACAGTTCCGTATCCACACCTGATTTTTGGATCTGCCAGTTTTTGCCCCCATCTTCAGAAATTATTATCGTTCCGCTGTTTCCTACGGCACAGACTTTGTTTTCTCCAAGAGCAATGATTCCGTAAAAATTATAAAGATACAATCTAGGTCCAAAATCAAGTTGTACAGGTGATTTAATATCCTGCCCACTTAACACAGGGTGGCCTATGCCCAGAACCAGTATGAAAATTACAAGCCACAACCAGGCAGTAAATCCGCTTCGCTTCATCTGACAAATCCTCCCCCTTTTTTTTATTGAGTCTTTGTTTAAACTAATTATATTTTTGAAGTTTGTTGTTTGCATTCATTATATATTTGAATAGATAGAACGATTAGATTAAAAAAAATGGATTGAAATAGTCTAGTATTATTAAAAAACAGAATAGTCAAGAGATTCTGCCTGCACTTTCAGGGTAACCGCATTTGGACTATAATTATAAAATTTGACTAAGTTCTCGTTGAATCCGGCTGTTAAAGCTTCAGCTATGCTGTTTTTCCACTCCGGTATCTGGCTTAAGCTCGGGACCGAAGGGTTTGAAGATAACCATGATTGTTGGTGTCAGCAGTAGTTCGACCAGCATTCCTACAATGACACTGAGGCACAGCAATACACCGAAGCTGGACAGAATCAGAAAATCGGACAAAAAATAACTACTGAAGGCCACAACAAGCGCTGTGCTTGTGATAACGAGCGGAATTCCCACTTCGTGCATGGTTTTACGCAACGACTCTCTATAGTTGCCTTTTTCATTGAATACAACACGCAAGCGTGCTATGAAGTGAATCGTATCGTCAACCGAAATTCCCATGGTTACGGAAGCAAGCATCATTCTCATGTAATCCAGATGCCAACCCATATATCCCATGAAGCCCATCACAAAGATAAATGGTAAAACATTTGGGATCATAGCCCAGAGGCCGAGGCGAAGCGATCCAAATGCGATTACGATAAAGCCCAGAATTAGAATAAACGACGACGATGCTCCGCTGATCTGATTTTCGGCTATATAATCAACCAGTTTGACCCAGAGCAGACCGACTCCCGAAAGCTCAACTTTTGCTCCAGGTACAGGATGTGCTGCTATATAAGCATCAATTTTATTCACAAGATCACGAATTTTTGATGCTCCTCCCATTCTTACCCGAAGTTCCAGAACGGTTTTGGAACGGTCGATATTGCGGATATCATCCATATCTTTTCCGCCTGCAAGTTCATATACAAGAAGTAATTGCGCAAGCGCACTGCGATCCTTCGGAATAACATTATAGGCCGGATCTCCGCCATGAAAAGCCCTGTTCAGATCTTTCAGATAATCTACGATTGAGTATGCATTGGAAACTACAGCCTGGGTTTTGGCAAACTGCTGCACCGATTCAATACTTCGAATAAGCTCAGGATTTTGAATGCCGTCTATCTTTCCTGTGTCAAAAACGTAAACAACACTCAATGTACCGCCCATGATTTTATCAATTTTTTCCGTATCGATGCGCCATTTAGCGCTTGTTTTGTACTCTTCAACAAAGTTGTAATCCGCTTTCAGTTTAAAGAGTCCGGCACAAGCTATTATAGTAGCAATGATAGCCAGGGAAAGCACGCTCTTTGGATATTTTAAAGCAGTTTCAAGAAAAGCAAAAATGCTTTTTTCCAGCCATAACGGATGGGGTGCTTTGGATTTAGCCGGATTTTTTTTGGCCATTGCCGCCAGACTGGTCATCATAATCAGGCTTATTGCAAAAGTCAGAATTATGCCTAAAGCTGCATATATACCGAATTGACGCATTGCTTTAAGGCTGGACACGCCCATACCCGCAACACCGGCAGCAGAGGTAAGTGCGCACAAAAGGGAAGGGGTTGCTATTTTCTCCAGTGTGATACGTGCAGCATCGCGCGGAGAGCCGGAAAGGGCATACTCGTTTTGCCAGTTCATTAAAAGATGAACCGACTGGGCCACGCCAATCGCGCAAATGAGTGTGGGAAGCATAAGAAACATCAGGTTGATCTGGTATTTCAATGCTCCCATAACTGCCAGAGTCATCAGTATGCCGAGCAGCACAATGCCAAGCGGCGCAAATAATCCTAAAAGCCGTGATCGGAACAGGAGCATGCACAAAATCGCAACAAGTACGAGAGTGGCCAGTGTAATGACTGTTATATCCTCATCTATATAAGTATTGTAACTGGCATTCCACGGAACATCGCCTGTTTGCATAAAATCAATTCCTGCAAATTCCGGACGCGACAAAATTTCATTTATTTTGTTGTCGGTAGCCTGAGGATATAGATTGGCCAGACCATCGCCGCCTTTAGGGTCAAGACGCAGCTTTTCGACAGGATCAGTCATTGCCAATGTCATCTTGACTATAATTGCACCATAGCGCGCATCCTTTGTGACAAGTGAGCCGACATATAACGGGTTGGTCGTTGTGATATCGCGCAAATCTTTAAGATCTGTTTTATCAAAGCTTTTATTATCGCTTAAACGATGGATCAGGATGTCATCTCCTTTTGCTTCTATCAGCTCGACATTAGAAAGGCTTGTAACCTTGCGAACAAAAGGGACTTCCAGTTCTATAGCACGTGTCAGTTTGTCGATCTTTTCCATAATAACCGGGTCGAAAATACCGTCTTTGTTGCTGGTTCCTTTATAAACGATATAAGTAACTTCGTCCGAATTGAATTCACGCATATATGCCTTGTAATGAACATAGGCAGGATCGGCCGGATCGAAAAAAGAAGTAGCGCTGCTATCCTGTGTTACCGTTGAGGCGAAATACAACGCAACAGCAGTTAATATAAGAAGTCCAACCAGCACTTTGACCGAATGTTCGACGCACCAGCGGGCCAATGGCACAAACATGCGGTCCAGAACTTCCTGCAACCCTCCA